>Ga0302046_10000854_pt1 | contig 29185 bp, 30 predicted proteins | sample RVTome_11_FD_200261 | JGI IMG/M metagenome (GOLD analysis project Ga0302046, IMG submission 200261) | Soil microbial communities from uranium-contaminated site in the Upper Colorado River Basin, Wyoming, United States - RVT147D111 (version 2) ...
CCAGCTTGAAGCCAAAGCCCATATCGCGGTCCAGGAATGGATCGATGAAGGCGGGCTTCATAATCGCGCCACCACGATAGACGGGATTTGCGAGATTCACCGGCGTTTCGGGAAACTACTTCCCGATGAGCTGCTCTGGGTCGAAAACCCCGATACCGGGGAGAAGATAAAAGTTGTCCCGGGCGAGTTGCGCCAGCGCGATGTGAGCGTGGGGCGGCATGTCCCGGTGAGCCCTGGAGCCATTCCCCGGTTCCTGAAACGCTTCGAACAGGCCTATGGCCACCTCGGCACGTCTGGCATCATATTGGCTGCCGCGGCAGCCCATCACCGGCTGGTGTGGATTCACCCGTTCCTTGACGGCAACGGCCGCGTGGCGCGGCTGATGTCGCACGCCATGCTACTCGACGCACTCGACATCGGCGCTGTCTGGTCCATCGCCAGAGGCCTTGGCCGCAATGTCGGTGCTTATAAATCGCATCTGGCGGCTTGCGACATGCCCCGCCGCAATCAACTTGACGGCCGCGGGAATCTGAGCGAGGAAGCCCTCGCGGCGTTCACGAAGTTCTTTTTGGAGACCTGTCTCGACCAGGTCACATTCATGGAAGGGCTGGTCGAACCGAACCGGTTACGCGCCCGCACCCAGCTCTGGGTCGAAGAAGAAATCCGTCTCGGGGCTCTGCCATCGAAGGCGGGCAATGTCCTTGAAGCTGTGCTTTATCGTGGCGAGCTGCCCCGCGGCGAGGTGGCCGGTCTTCTCGACACAAGCGACCGCCACGCAAGGCGCGTCGTCTCGGCGCTGATCGAACGCGGCGTACTCACTTCAGAAGGCACACGCGCAGCGTTGCATATCGCCTTTCCCGCCGAGCTGGCCTCCCGCTGGATGCCGGGACTGTTTCCAGAACAACGGACGGGGTGATGATCGTGCTGCCCATAATGAGCCGTTCGATAAGAATATCGTGATGAATCAGTCGTTCCGCGAGCATACAGAAAACCTCAGGGCCGCTCTGCTCAAGCTGTCTCCGACAGGCGGTGAAGGCTTTGAAGGTCTGATCGCCGTAACACTGACTGAAATCACCGGTGTTCCCTTTCGGTTGGCCGGTAGCGGATCGCAATTCGGGGTCGACGCGAAATCGGCGTACGAAAATGATGGGGTATGTTTTGAGGGCAAACGTTACGATGGTCGGATCCCAAGGACCGAAGTTCTTTCAAAGATCGCCGAACTGGCCATCAGGGATGACGGCAACATAGACCTTGGGTGCTTGGTGCGACATCGCAAGTTCTAAGCCAGCTTGCGGACGATGTGCGCAGGTTTGGACAGCAGAGCGGGATCAGCACACTCATTCTAGATTGGACCGGTAGCGGTATTCCCCCGCTGGCTGTCGCGCTCGCCATGGCAGAGACGAGGGCAGCGGAGTTTCTGGACAACCACCTCAGTGAGAAGGGACTGGCCGCTAAGGCTGTGGACGCTCTCAAGGCGATCCGGGAAAGCGAGGGGTTCGCGGAGCATGCCGCGCGGATTCGTTCAGAGTTGCAAGAACCTACAATAGGCATCGCCGTTGCCAGACGAGCGAAACGAAGAACGGCAGCTTGCGCCGGCCGTTCGCGTCCTTGTCCGCAGCGCGCTTCATCTGGCGCGAATTCAGTTCGACGCCCATCTCAGCGAGCACCTGACGCGCTTCGTCCAGACCTATATACCGGGGCTGCCTCATAACGAAACCTCCCGTTTCAGTGATCTTCATATATTAATTATGAAAACAGCCGTTTAAGAAAAACTTAAAGTTGTGAAGTTTTTGGGGGAACAATCGGCGGGCAGCCGAGAGCATCGCCCTGCAAGCCGTGGTTATGTGTCAGCCGTCGAGAAACGGACACCATCATTTGCAAACCGATGGGCATCCTCGGCCCGTTCCCCCTGGCCCCGAATAGCACGGACCACCGGGACCCGCATAGCATGGACCACCTGGCCCTGAATATGCCGGCCCTCCGGGGCCATCATACCCACTCTAACGATTGTCGGGCGGCATCGTACATGAACGGCTCAAAGAATTCACCCCAAAAGACGACACGCGGCGTTCCATCGAACGTGACGCCCTGGTATTGAACGGGCTTGCCATTGAAGTTCGTGGTCTTCAACCCGGCCCGAGAACTCATCATCCTCCACTCCTCAAGTCTCTCAGCGAGGGGCCGTGCTGCCTCCGCGACCCGCTGCTGAATCAGCGGGTAGAGCGGCGTCCTAGGCTCGGGCAGTTGAATAGTAGTGGGATTCAACACAGCGATCTAACGCTAAGCATCACCGGCAGCAAAAAGCAGAGCGAGGAACGAGCGGCGCTTTTTGCTGTCCGAGTGCATGCGATTGTTCGGTGGCACTGGAATCTGATTGTGCTCTGCAAGAGTCCGTCTTCGCCCAGAAGCGGACGCCCAGTCTACAAAATGTTCCTTGATATTTCTGCATACCTCGCGTTCGCACTACTTTTTGGACTCGCGACTCAGTCCGAGCGCCATCACCTCGATGTCGTTGTGGCCGATTTCGGACGCCGCTTTAACGCTCAACTTCCGCTTCAGGATCGCCAGGTCCGAGAGAAACTCCGGCTCTCCCGTGCCCCCAGTGGCAGGCTTTAGATTCGGGCAGATCGTGCGCTCGCACAGCTTGCGGCAAAAAATCTCGAAGGCGTGGGTCTGATTGCGCGCAGTGATCGTCTCGAGTTGATACTCAAGCGTCGTTGCATCGAGTTGGTATGTCGTGCGGTCGGCGGTGTCCGAATAATATTCGGGGCGCAGCCGGCGCATGAAGGCTGATGGAGAGCGTGTCCCGCGCCCGTTATTCCCGTGGGGCGGGCACGGACGGCTGGCAAGGGTTCCCTCTCAGCCTGACAGAAATTTCTTGGCAAGCGGAAGTTGGTGCGGGCGGTCGGAGTCGAACCGACACTCCTTGTGGGAACGGGTTTTTGAGACCCGCGCGTCTACCGGTTTCGCCACGCCCGCATGTGGTCCATCTATTATATATAAAATAGCGGCCGGCAAGAAATTTCCTTGTGTGCGGTTTAGTGGTCCTACCGGTCACTGTTCTTATCCGGCTTTTTAGCCGGCCTTGCCCTGCGGATACTGATCGAGCCGCGTCCAGGCTGGTCTTGATGTCTGCGCCCCTCCATCAGGCGCAGGCAGATGTAAGCTTCCCACCTTCGTGCTGATACGGTGATTCTTACCGGCGAGTTAGGTGGAACACTGCCGAATGAAAAAAGAAGGGAAGCCTCGCGACTTCCCTTCTGCACGACGGATCGTAAAGAATTGCGGGCAGGCCCGATTATCGCACGGCCTTCTTGAGTTCGGCCCCCGGCCGGAACCGGACGACCTTCGCCGCGGGGATTTTGATGGGTCTCCCGTTTTGGGGATTCCGCCCCGTTCGCGCCTTCCGCCGTCCAATGCCAAAGCTCCCGAATCCCACCAGGGTGACTTTCTGTCCTTTCTTCAACGAATCCCTGATGCCCTTGAGCGCACTTACCAAGGCCACCTCCGCCGCGCGCTTCGTCACCTTGGCGTCCCTGGCCATCCGGTTCACCATATCCGCCTTTGTCATCTCCACCCCTCCTTACCAATGACGTATCATCGGTGAAAAAAAGAGCCTCTCTCCCTATGGCGTGGCCCGGCCTATATCAGAACCGGCGGGCGGTTGTCAATGGAATTCCTGGTCATATGGAGCGCATAGCATCCGAATGGACAATTCATGACGCCCGCCTATCCCCGTCGCTCTCCATCCCTTCCCCGGTAGGGCACCGAGAGATAGCGCTCGGCCGACTCGTGGGCCAGCCCTCCTCCTTCGATCCCCAGGGCGCGCTGATAGGCCTCGATCGCTTTGCCCCGATCCTTGAGCAGATCGTAGATCATGCCGGTCCGGGTGTGCGCCCAGGCGGTGATCCAGGTGTACTTCGAGTTTTGTGCCGCGATCGCCTGCCGGAAAAAGCCGAGCGCCTCCTCGTACGCGCCGGCATCCATGGCAATTTTCCCCCTGAGTTGAAGATACCGCGGGGTGATCTCGGGAGGGAAGTGGGGGCGCCCTTGCTCCACCGCACTTCGGATTTTTTCGGCGACAACGAGCGCCTCGCGGGCCTGCTGGGTTTCCGAGTAGAGAAAGGCGAGCAGGAATAGGAATTCCGGATTGCCCGGATTTCGGGTGGCCAGAATCTCCGCATGGGGGAGGGCCTGTGCAAACTTCTGCTCCCAACCGCTCAGAATACGGACGAGAGCCACCCTCGCCGGTACCTGCGCCACGGTCCCTTCGCGGGCCACCCGCTCGAGTCTCTCGATCCCGCGGTCGCGTCCCCCGGCGGAGGGAAGCACGAGAGATACGAAGGGCTTGAGCAGCGCCGGAACCCGGGAGACGACGTAGTCGTACAGCCCCAACATCCAGAGGGCATCAACCCGGTCCGGAGCCACCTCGAGCGACCGCGTCAGGAGACGATGACTTTCCCGGATTCCCCGATGCGCCGCAAAATAGTTCTTCCGCACCCGATCCACGGCCGCCTTCGTTCCCCACACCGTCCCCAGGCTCAGGAGCAGATCCGGGTCGTCAGGGGTTACCGTCAAGAGTTTCTCACCATGGGCCAGCACCGGCTTTACCCGATCGAGAAACCGGTCGAGGATCTTCTTCACCTCTTGTTCTTGCCGGTCCTCCTGAAACGCCTCGTCCATCTCCACCACCCCCTCCAGAAAGGGGGAAAGCAGATCGCCACCCGGCAGGCTATCGATGTGCCTGAAGACCCTACGGGCCTCCGCATAATCGAGGTTCGCCAGGTGATCGATACCGGTGAGAAGGAGTTGAGTGATCTCGGGTGTGAGCTGGAAGGCACCCCACCCGACTCCGGGACACAGGAACACACAGAAGATCCCAACGATAATTCGTGTCTTCATGCCTCTTCCCATGCGGCTACGGTCTCCCGCCATGCGGGATCGATGCCAGCCAGAAGGACTTGCGGAAGACGGCCCGCGGGAACCTATTGGCGGCATGCACCATCGCCTGACCACTCACCTCGACGATGGAGCCCTGTCGAAGGATAATATGCGGCTTCATCGCAGCCCCCGAATTGACCCGAACTGCAGTCGGTGATAATGATAAGGGATGCATGCCCCACTCCCCAAAGGAAATCCGGTATGCGGGTAACCGTGCTCGGATCGGGGACGGCCATTCCCTGCGCTGAGCGGGCCTCGCCCGGCTTCTTGGTAGAGGTCAGCGACGAGGTGCTCCTCTTGGACGGCGGCAGCGGCACCCTGCGCCAGCTCGTGCGGGCCGGGGCACGCCTGGACGTATTGGACCGGGTGCTCTATACCCACTACCACCCGGATCACGTCGGGGACTTTCCCCATTTGCTCTTCGCCCTGCGGAGCCCAGTGATCAACCGGATGCAGAGACTCTGGGTTGGCGGGCCGCGAGGACTTCGGCGGCACTTCGACCTCCTGGGAGACCTGTACGGCACATGGGTGGCCAATCTCCCGTTCCCCGTGGAGCTGCGCGAGCTCGAAGAGGAGAGACTCGACTTGGGGACGTGGCAACTCACGGCCCGGGCCGTCCCCCACACCGATGTCAGCCTCGCCTATCGGATTGACACCACAGAAGGCTCCATCGTGTACTCGGGGGACACGGACTATTCCGAGGCCCTGATTGCATTGGCTCGGGGTGTCGATCTGCTCATTCTCGGATGCGCCTTTCCCGAGGGGCAGAAGGTCACCGGGCACCTCACGCCGAGCCTGGCGGGAGAGATGGCGGCACAAGCCAATGTGAAGACGCTCTTGCTGACTCACTTTTATCCCGCGTGCCGGGGCAAGGATTTGCTGACACCCTGTCAGAAGCAGTTCCCTGGGAAAATCCTTCTCGCCGAGGATCTGATGCGGCTGCCTGTCGGAGCCCGCGAGGAATTATGACGGCTCGAGAACGGCTGATCCTGGCCCTTGACCTTCCATCCTGGCATATCGCCGGACGGATGGTCGAGCGACTCCGGGGACGGGTCCACCTCTACAAAGTCGGGTTACAGCTTTTTACCGCCGAGGGCCCGCGGGTGATCGCGGGCATCCACGAGCAGGGGGGACGCGTTTTTCTCGACCTCAAGCTCCACGACATTCCACAGACCGTGGCCGCCGCCGCAGCGAAAGCCGTTGAATGGGGGGTCTTCATGCTCGACGTTCATGTGTCCGGAGGAGCCGAGATGATGCGGGCGGCGGTCGCAGCGGCGGCCGAAAAGGCCGATGCATTAAAGATCGAGCGCCCTCGCCTCCTCGGCGTAACCGTTCTCACCAGCTTGGCCCAGCCGGACCTGCACACATTAGGGATCGGCCGGGCGGTCGAGGAGCACGTCCTGTCTCTTGCCCACCTTGCCAAGGATGCAGGACTGGACGGGGTGGTCGCCTCCCCGAGGGAGGCCACGGTGATCCGGCAGCATCTCGGCCCGGATTTTGTCCTCGTGACCCCCGGTATCCGACCGGCGGCGGCGGACACAGACGATCAGCGACGCGTCGCCACCGCCCGGAATGCCTTGCAGGCCGGCGCGGATTATATCGTGGTCGGTCGCCCGATCCTCAAGGCGCCCGACCCGGTCGAGGCAGTCGAGAAGCTCGTGGCGGAGATCGAGACTTTTGGCGTGCAGTGAGGCCCAAGGGAGGTGACCATGGCGTACGAACACCTGCAAGTCCAAGACTCCGACGGAATTACGACGATCACCATCAACAGGCCCCAGGCTTTGAACGTCTTGAACGCAGCCACCATGGAAGAGCTGGAGCGCGCCTTGCTCAGAGCGCAGAGTGACCCCGCCGTAGGGGTGGTGATCCTGACGGGAGCCGGGGAGAAGGCCTTCATCGCCGGCGGAGACATTCGCGAGGTGCTTGCCGGCCTCGCGAAAGGGGCCGCATCCGCCCGGGATGCGTTCGCCCGGAAGGGTCAGCGGGTAGTCACCCTCATCGAGCGGCTGGGCAAGCCGGTCATCGCCGCAGTCAACGGCTTTGCCTTGGGTGGCGGCTCTGAAATCGTTCAGGCGTGCCACCTGGCCATCGCCGCCGACACCGCCAAGCTTGGCCAACCCGAGATCAATATCGGCTTCAATCCCTGCTGGGGCGCGACCCAGCGTCTTCCCCGGCAGGTGGGACGCAAGCACGCGATGGCGCTGGTTCTTTCGGGAGAAATGATCGACGCCCAGGAAGCGTACCGGATCGGCCTCGTGAATAAAGTGGTCCCGTTGAAAGACTTGATGGCCGAGGCGGAGAAGATCGCTCGCGTGCTGCTGACCAAGTCTCCGACCGTCCTCCAGCTCTGCCTCGAGGCCGTCCTCCACGGAGTGGAGATGCCCCTGAACGACGGGCTCGAATACGAGGCGAGCCTCTTCGCCATGGCTGTCGCAACCGGGGATGCCGTGGAGGGGACGCAGGCGTTCGTGGAAAAACGCAAACCCGTCTGGGCGCACCTGCGCCAGAGATGAGGGATTGCTACATAGGGGATGGGTGGAGAGTGTACGGTGAGTGGTGGGCGGTGCATGCACAAGGTTCCCTAGTCAGCTAGCCACCCGTTACTACACCGAAGAAGCCATGGAGCTGTTTGAGCAACCCAAGACAACAGAGCGAAAGCAGCGAGCCCCGCTGGCGGATCGCATGCGCCCCCGAACCATTGAAGAGTTCGTGGGGCAAACCCACCTCCTGAGCGCAGGACGGGTCTTGCGCCTCGCCATCGAGCGCGGTCAGGTTCCATCGATGCTCCTCTGGGGGCCGCCCGGCTCGGGAAAAACCACCCTCGCCTATCTGATCGCCGAGCACACCCGCGCCGTCTTCGTCCCCTTCTCCGCCGTCACCGCCGGGATCCGTGAGATCCGGGAGGTGATCAAACAAGCCCAGTGGCATGACCAGCAGGAGGGACGGCGGACGATTCTCTTTATCGATGAAATCCACCGATTCAACAAGGCGCAGCAGGACGCTTTTCTGCCCCACGTGGAGAAAGGAATTGTCACCCTCGTCGGGGCCACCACGGAGAATCCATCCTTCGAAGTGGTCGCGCCACTCCTCTCCCGGGTCAAGGTGTTCCGCCTCGAACCCCTGTCCGATGCCGAGTTGTCCGTCATCATCCAGCGAGCCCTGGAGGACCCGGCGCGGGGACTCGGCCTCGACACATCCCATCTCCACCAGGAGGCCCTTCCGCACCTGCTCCGCCTGGCCTCGGGCGACGCGCGCGTGGCGCTCAATACGCTGGAGCTCGCCGCACAGATCGCCCCCCGGCGCCCAGACGGGACGCCCGACATCACCCTGACCGCGGTCGAGGAGGCTGGACAGCGCCGAAGCCTGATGTATGACAAAACAGGAGATGAACATTACGCCCTCATTTCCGCTCTTCACAAAAGCCTGAGGGACGGTAACCCGGACGCCGCCCTCTACTGGCTGGCCCGGATGCTCACCGCAGGGGAAGATCCGCTCTACATCGCCCGGCGACTCATCCGTGTCGCTTCCGAAGACATCGGCACCGCCGACCCGGCCGCGCTCTCGGTCGCGGTGGCGGCCAAGGAAGCCTATCATATGCTGGGCACGCCCGAGGGGGAACTTGCCCTGGCCCAGTGCATCTGCTACCTCGCCACGGCACCCAAGTCGAACGCGGTCTATCGCGCCTACGAAAGGGCCCGCGCCGATGTGGAAGAGGGGCCGATGACACCCGTACCGCTCCATCTCCGCAACGCACCGACCCCTCTTATGAAGGGTCTGGGGTTCGGAGTGGGCTACCGGTACGCGCACGACTACCCCGATGCGATGGTCGACCAAGAACACCTCCCGCCGGAACTCAAAGGCCGTACGTACTACGAGCCCACGGATCGGGGATACGAGGCCGAGATCCGCCAGCGGCTCGCCACGTGGCGCCGGCGCCTGAAACGAGCCGATCCCGACGAGCCCGCCGAACGCTAATCTGGCATGTTAAGAATGGGACGGGGGAAGCAAGGCCCTCACCGCGTCGGAGACATCGGGCGCCGCCATGACCGCGGAGATGACCGCGATCCCGTCTGCGCCGGCAGTGAGGACAGCCTGCCGGTTCGTGAGATTGATGCCGCCGATTCCGAGGATGGGAAGGTGGATATGAGACCGAACCTGTTTCAAAATTTCCAAGCCCAGCGGAGCGCCGTACGACGCCTTCGATGGTGTAAAGAAGATCGGCCCCAAAAGGATAAAATCGGCTCCGCCGTCTTGAGCCTCCTGTGCTTCGGTCAAAGAATGGCACGAGACACCCAGCACATTTCCCTCGCCCACGAGGCAACGGGCCACGGCTGGAGGAAGACTCCGCTGGGTCAGATGGGCCCCGTCGGCTCCTACGGCGAGGGCCACGTCAATGCGATCGTTCACCAGCAGAAGCCCCCCGGCGGGACGGATGACGCCAAGGAGTCGTTCAGCCAGTGCCGTCAAGTCACGGGCCTCGAGGTCTTTCTCCCGTAGCTGGAAGACCCTGGCTCCCCCGGCGAGGGCCGCACGCGTCACCTCTTCGAGCGGGCGCCCGGCCGTCTGCGTCCGATCGGTGATCACGTACAGCCCCCACGCCCGAGGATCGCGAACACCAACGCCCATCGCGTCGCCTCCGTGTCAACCGCTCCCCCTCGCGCGACCCTCCACCGCTTAGTAAATGCGCAGCAACCAGGTGGCGATGGAAAAGTAGAGGAGCAGGCCCAGTACGTCGGCGAGCGAGGTGATGAGCGGGCCGCTCGCCACAGCCGGGTCGATCCGAAGCCGGGTCAGCACCAAGGGGAGGATGACGCCGACGAGGTTTGCGATCACGACAACGGAGATCATGGTGAGGCCCACGACCATTCCGATCTCGAACCCGCCACGGAACACCCCCAGGGACGCGCTGACCAGTCCCAGCGTGAGACCCAACGCCGCCCCCACCCCCACTTCCCTGAGGACGGCCCGCTTCCACAGGGCCAGCTCCACGTCACCGGTCGCCAGGGCGCGGACCAGCAGCGTGGCCGACTGCGCCCCGACGTTTCCGCCGCTATCGATGAGCAACGGGATAAAAAAGGCCAGGGCAATGGCAGAGGCCAGGGTCTCCTCGAACGCCGCGATGACCCCCGAAGAGGCCAGGTTGATGAGGACCAGCCCCACAAGCCATCCGATTCGCCGGTTGTACATCTCCCACACGGTCGCGTCCCGGTATCGCATCCGGAGGGGCGCGACCGCCACCACTTTGTGAAAGTCTTCGGTGGCCTCTTCCTCGGCGACGTCCATGACGTCGTCGACGGTGACGATGCCCAGCAGAACGCCGCCAGAGTCCACCACGGGCAGGGCGAAGAGATCGTACCGCTGCATGACCCGGACCGCGTGCTCGCGGTCATCGAACGCGGACACGCTGACGAAGGAGTGATCCATGATCTGCTCGACGGTGTCGTCGGGGGACGCCAGGATAAACCGCCGCAACGGCAAGGTGTCGAGGAACTTCCACGACGCGTCGGTGACATAAATGACGTCGACGGTTTCCCGATCCTTCCCGATGCCGCGGATGTGCTCGAGCGCGCGCCGGATCGTCCAGTGTGGCCGGACTGCAACGTAATCCGGCGTCATCAACCGGCCAACGCTCTCTTCGGGATATCCCAGTAACTGCCGTGCCTCCCGGCGATCCTCGGGACTGAGCAGATTCAGCAACCGCTGGGTCGCCTGGCCGGGAAGCTCCTCGAGCAACTGGGTGCGGTCGTCCGGCCGCAGCCCTGCCAGCAGTTGCCGCGTCTCCTCATCCGTCAGGTCGCGCAAGAGGGCATCCTGGTGGGTTGAATCCAGGTAGGAGAAGACATCGGCGGCGAGGTGTCGCGGCAGGGCCCGGAAGAGGATCACCCGGTCCGACTTCTCCTCGATGTCGAGCAACAGGTCGGCCAACTCGGGCGCCGGTGAGTCCGCCAGCAACTCCCGCACTTGAGGCCACTGCTGCCCTTTGATCAGCGCCTTGATCGCTGGCTTGAGTTCGGCCTTGATCATCTTCCCTCCGGACATGCGCGTGCGTCCCTTGCGTGCGGGTGTAATCCCTGGACCCCTCGGCGATCTGCCACCGCCTAGTCCCGCCGCAGCCCAGGCACGATGAACGACAAGCGGCGCGAGCAGCCGACGACATACCGCCGCGCCGCACTCAACTCGACCGGTGGGTCTCTACTGTTTCAGAGAGCTAAGAGGAGAGAGGCCGTGATATTCGTGAGGCGGGACGCCTGTCGGGGGGCGCCATCGCATAGCAGAGGCCGCATCGAACGACGAGGGACGGAGAAACCGCGCCCGGGTCCCCCGAGAGAGGGCCTGCCTTCAGCAGACCGGCCGCGGCCGCTACAGGAGCTCCGGCATGCCCTCGAGCGGCGTAGAGGCAGAGGCGTAAAGCTTCTTCGGGATGCGCCCGGCTACATAGGCCAGCCGCCCGGCCTCGACCGCGTGGCGCATCGCTCTCGCCATCGTGATCGGGTCCTTGGCGCCGGCAATGCCGGTATTCATCAGCACCCCGTCGCACCCCAGCTCCATGGCGATGGACGCATCGGAGGCGGTCCCCACCCCGGCATCCACGATGACCGGGACTCGCACCATCTCCAGAATAATCCTGATGTTGTACGGATTCCGGACGCCGAGACCCGAGCCGATCGGAGCGCCAAGGGGCATCACCGCGGCTGCCCCCGCGTCCTCGAGCCTTTTGGCCACAATCGGATCATCATTGGTATAGGGGAGGACGATGAAGCCTTCCTTCGCCAATACTTCCGTCGCTTCCACCAAGGCCGCGGTATCGGGAAACAGGGTCTTCTCGTCCCCGATCACTTCCAGTTTGATCATGTCAGACAGCCCCATCTCGCGGGCGATGAACGAGGTCTTAATGGCCTCCTCCGTCGTATAGCAGCCGGCGGTGTTGGGGAGGAGCGTGTACCGGTCACGATCCATGTAGTCCAAGAGCGAGCCGCCGGTCGCCAGGTTCATGCGTCGAATGGCGACGGTGATGATCTCTGCTCCAGATTCCGCCCATGCCTGCTGCATGACCGCCGGATCCGGGTATTTGCTGCTCCCAACGATGAGGCGAGACCGGAACTCTTTTCCTCCGAATCGAAGTGGTGCATCGTTATAGGCTTTCATCACCGTTCCCCCACCCTCCCGCCATGACTGTGAGCACCTCCACGGCGTCGCCATCACGGAGGGTCGCAGAGGCGTAAGAGGGCTTCTTGATGATCTCCTGGTTGACCAGGACCGCAACCCGTTCTGGGTGAATGTTGAGCTCTTTCAACAGTTCGGCAACCGTGATGTGATCGCGCACATCACGCGCGTTGCCGTTCAGCCGGATCTCCATGACTGAAACGCACGAACTCCCTCGTGCAAGGATCAAAAGGATAAGGGTGGGTTGACCCGGGGTTACTCTAACACGGGTCAAGGGGGGAGTCAATTTTTCACCGGGAATCTCCGCTATTATCGGCCCGTTTTCCCGCTGGGTGACCCGGGCCAGCTGATTCTTCCTTGGCACCGATATTGCTCAATTCCTCCAGGGGCAGACAGCTAGCCAGGATTGTTGACAAATCATTGAATACGCTGCCCTCCGGACCGTTCGACCCTTCGAGTCACTCAGGGTTCCGGGCCAGGTCGAGGGACATGCCACCGGCCCCAAGCCCTATCGAACGGCTCCGACTCCGCGGCTTGACCTGGGCCTCAACGGGAAGACTGCGCAGAGCCGCTGGCCTGAACTCGGGCCGAAAGTGCCGTTGAGCCGTTCGGCCGAACCGCTCCCCGTGGTCCCCACATGTGCGGGGGTGCCGCGCAGGGCTAGCCGTGAGTCCTGCCGGTGCTCCCGAGCCCGCACCTGCAGGCGCTCGACTCACGCAGAAATCCCGCGTGAGAATCATGCGGGCGAGGGAGAAGAGACCCTCACGACGGTGGAATCTTGATGCCAGAAAGGACCGACATACAGGCACACCCCAGCCTCGGGGCGACCGAACCCCGCGAGAGCTTCGCCGAAACGCTGGCGCACGGCACTCACCTGAAGGCCCTCCTCGTGAATCTCGGCGAGGGAATCGTCTTTCTCGATCCCTCACACATCATCCTCTATGTCAATCCGGCGGGCGCCGCACTGCTCGAGCAGGCCGCGGAAGAGCTGGTGGGGACCCCGCTGCCCTCGATCCTACGGGGCGGCAAGCAGGATGCATTGATCCGGTCCCTCGAAACGCTGGCCCGCTCTGAAGGGACTGCCACCGAGCGCCTGGTCTATGCGTATGGGGACCAGACGTTCCATGTCACCCTTACGAATGTCCCCGCGGAGGAAGAGCACGTGGCCGGGTTGCTGCTGCTCATCCGGGATGCCAGCACCCCGCTCCGCCGGATCGAAGAGCTTGCAGGCTTAAACGAGCTAGCGACCCTCGTCGCGTCGACCCTGGACCTCGACGTCCTGCTCCGCCTGATCCTGGATCGGATCCAGAGCCTGATGGGGGTCGAGGCCAGCGCCCTTTTGTTGAAGGACGAGTCAAAGGACGAGCTCGTGTTCCAGATCGGACTCGGCGAGCAAGGGGGGCAAGTGCAGGGCCGGCGGCTGAAGGTGGGGCAGGGGATCGCCGGCTGGGTGTTTCAACATGGATGGCCGCTGATCGTGCCCGATGTACGCCAGGACCCCCGGTTCCACAAGGGGATGGACCAGGAGACCGGGTTTCAGACCAAGTCGATCCTCTGTGTCCCGCTCAAGACCCGGGGGAAGACCATTGGCGTCCTCCAAGTGCTGAACCGCCCGACGGACCGCACCTTTACCGATGAGGATTTAAACCTCCTCTCCACCATCGCCGCGCATGCCGCCACGGCCATCGAGAATGTGCGGCTTTTTCGCGAGACCGAGACCCGGGCAAAGAAGCTGGCAGCGCTTGCCGCGGTCAGCCAGGCTCTTACCACCACTTTGGACCTCCAAAAGGTCTTCGAGCTTGTTGCCAAGGCAGGCTCGAAACTCTTGGAGGCTTCCGTCGCCTCTCTCTGGACCCTGGAGGGCGACGAGCCGATACTTCGGGCCGGTTGGGGACTCGGCTCTACGGTGTGGGATCACGACTTTCGGACAATCGAAGGGCTCGTGACGTGGATCGCGCGACAAAAGCAGCCGGTGGTCATCAGCCAATTCGCCAAGGACGCTTCTGGCGAGCACAAGACCGGGACTCCCGGCAGCGGGATCCATGGATGTGCCGGGTTTCCCTTGCAGGTGGACAAACGACACCTCGGCGTGGTCACGGTCGTGCGCACCTCTCCCCAGCCCTTTGCGCAGGACGAGGTGGAGCTCCTCTCGGCTTTCGCCCACCAGGCCTCCATCGTCGTGGATCAAGCCATCCTGCACCATGAGCTGCAAGCGCGCTTGGCGAACCTGGAACACATCGTGCGAGACCGGACACGAGGATTTCGCCAGAAGACCCAAGAGCTGGAACGGATCAACCGCACCCAGGCCGAGTATTTTCATTCCCTGTGTCACGAGTTGAAGAAGTCGCTCGGCGTCGTCGTCGCCTACTCGCAACTCCTCGACCAGCAACCGGCCGGGCACATGACCGAGAAGCAGGCCACGTACGTCGCCAACGTTTTCGGCGGCGCCCAACAGCTCCTCGCCCTGATCAACAATATGCTGGACATCACCCGGGTGGACGCGGGGAAGCTTGACCTGAACCGCGAGGTCATCCAGGTCACCCAGGTGCTGCTGGACGTCCTGGCCGAGATCCGCCCGCATCTCGAGGCAAAGAGCCTTCAACTCGAGGTCGATGTCAGGGAATGCCGGTCAGCCCTGGTGGTCGACCCCTCCCGGGTCAGGCAGATCCTGTACAACCTTCTGTCAAACGCGGTCATACTCACCCCCGAGGGGGGTCACGTCATCGTCAAAGCCCGGTCTCACGGAAAGGCCGTCGAGGTCAGCGTGCGCGACACGGGGATCGGGATCAGGGCCGAGGACCTCCCCAACATCTTCGAGCCATTCGGCCACGGCGGTGCCGCCCACTCGAAAGAGGTCCTGCTCGCCGCCCCCCACCATCAGGGAACGGGCCTCGGGCTGGCCCTCTCAAAGCATCTGGTCGAGCTGCACGGCGGGACCATCCGAGCCGAATCCGAAGGCGAGGGGAAGGGGAGCACGTTCACGATCACCCTCCCCTCGGCCGCGTCATGAGGCCGGGCACACCCGGAGGATGACGATGCAACGAGATGTACCCGTGAACGACGCAACACAGACGAGGGCGGTAGGGGCGACTCCCGCGGGGCGGGCGTGCAGTCACCGCCCTCAGCGTGCAAGGGGGATGAAGACAATGCACCGCAACGGCTTTACGCTCTTGGAGACCGTCATCTTCAGCGCCATCTTCGTGCTGGTCATGATGGCCGTGTACACCACGTATATCACGACCCAAGCCACCTTCACCGCGGAGCTGAATAAAATTGAGGTCCAGCAGAACGCCTGGGTGGGGATGGAGAGGATGAGCCGGGAGATTCGCTCGGCCGGCTTCGATCCGTCGGATGTCGTCACCACCCAGTCAACCACACCCATTCAGGTCGCGAACGCCAACGATATCACGTTCATCGGCGATGTGGATGGGGACGGCAACACCGATCAGGTGCGTTACTCGCTCAACGAAAACGGCCAGATCATACAGGAGTCTTCCACCTGGAATGGAGTGGACTTTCCGGCCCCGACGGAGAGTGTCGTCGCCGATGGGGTCATCGCCCTCGCCTTCACCTACTTCGACGCCAGTGATACGGTCACCGCGACGCTCGCGGACATCCGGCGGATCACCATCGACCTCCGGACCCGGGAGGCCAGGGGGGGGCGGCCGGCAACCTTTCCTCTCGCGACGGACGTGCGGCTGAGGAACCTGTAACTTGCGAAGACGCGAAGAGACCGAATCGGTACCCTCCCCGGCTCCAAAAGTGATCACCATCGTTGAGATGATCACCGTCAAGGAGCTGGGCGAGCAGGCCGGCACCAGCACGGGCGAGATCATCAAGGTCTTGACCGGGATGGGGATCACGGCCACCGCCAATCAGTACTTGAGCCCCGAGCTGGCCACGCGCGTCGCCCTCGAGTTCGGTTGCGCCATCGAGGTGACCCCCTTTGAGGAGGTGCAAGAGTCCGCAGCCGAGGTTGGTGACCCCATCTCACTCGCACCTCCGGAGCCGACGGTCCCCGGAACAACGCCGGATGGGAAACCGCCTCCGGTGGAGGAGCATCTTCCCGTTTCGAAGGTGGTGAAGATTCCCGAGATGGTCACGGTGAAGGATCTGAGCGAGCGGGTCAGCACCGGCCCCGGCGAAATCATCAAGGTTTTGATGAAGATGGGGATCACGGCCACCGTCAACCAGGACCTGAGTCCCGAGCTGGCCGCGCGGGTCGCCCTCGAGTTCGGTTACACCGTCGAGGTGACCCCCTTTGAAGAGGTGAAACGCCAGAGTCGGACCGCCGAGGTCGGACTGCCGGATGTCCCCTGGCCGGATCCTTCCACCGCGACGCGGGCGCGGCGCACCGACGGATCGGAAACGGGCCAATCATCCGATGGCAGTGACGCGCTCCCTGTCTCATACTCCTTAAAAAGCAAGCTATCGCTCTTGGGAAGCGTGATCGTTACGATGGCCCTGGTAGTCTTTGTCCTGACGTACGAGCAAGGATTTCTCTGGTCCAGGACTACACGCCCTGCTGTCGAGAAGGGGGAGAGGCCCACACCCATTCCCGTCTCTTCCACCACGAAAGACACGCGTACCTATCGAGACGACATCAAGCCCATCATTGGCGCCTACTGCGCCAAGTGCCATGGGCCAAACGGGGTCGCCGCCCGCATCCCCTTGGAGACGTATGAGGATGTGAGCCGGTACGTCAAGCCGGGTCACTCTCGAGAGAGCCGCCTCTATACGTTCATCCAGGAGCGAAAGAATCATGTCAACCCATGGCCGCGGTCGTGGGGAGATGCTCCCAACGATAAACTCTTGATTATCAAGGACTGGATCGACGCCAATAACGCCCTGGAGTAACGGGAACGGCTCCCCCCCCCGGCGCACGAAGCCTCCATGTACATGGCATAGCCGTTGCAGCCTTATTCTCCCGGTCGTCCGGAGTGTCCGGATTCTGGGCAGGATACCCGGCATTGCTGTGAGGAGCCCATGATGACAACGACGAAAGGCCTTAGAAATAGAGGGGTAGCCATATGGGACGAGCGGGGGGTGGCCTCGGTCATCGCCCTCCTGGTGGCGACACTGCTCTATCTCATGGGGGTCATGTTTCTAAGCGTTTCGAGCACGGAGAGCACGATGGCTGCCAGCAGAAGGACCGGGCTGGCGGCCTTTTACCTGGCCGACGCCGGCATAGAGCACGCCAGGCGGTCATTGCAGGATAAAAACCTGTCGGAGGTCCTGGAGGGCGAAGCCTTCGTCTTTGACGGGGTGAACACCGTGAACCTGGGGGATGGGAGCTACACGGTCCAGGTTTTGAACAATATTTTGGCAAACGGGTTTCCCATGAGCACGATCCCGGCCGATCCGAGCGCCTCGGCCACCGTGGACAGCGACGACATCATCGTCGTGCGATCTACGGGGGTCTTCCGGAACTCGACCCTTGTGATCGAGGCCGTCGTGGGCATCCCGCCGCCTTTCTTCCCGCCGGGTGTGCGGGGATCGGTGACGACCAGATGGACGACAACCACCAACGGCAACATCACCCTGGACGGCCGGGATCACGATCTCAACGGGAACCTCACCGGCGACCCGGGAACCTATGGGCTCTTTTCAGCCGATAGCTACACCCAGAGCGGGAATTCCACGGTGGGCGGGACCGACCCGGACGGTGACGATTACGCGCCGGCAAATCCGGGGGATCTCGCGGTAATCGTGGAAGACTACAGCGACGCGATGGCGACCACCCCGGATGAGGTCATGGGCGGGAGTGCCAATGGGTACCCCGAAGGGACGCTCAAGAGCATCGCGCAGGCCGGGACGAACGGCAGCCAATACGTCACGAACCCCTCCAATCTCAGCTACCCGCTCTCAGGGGTCACCTATGTGGAGCTGGCGTGTGGAGACGAGTGGCTCGCAGCGGATATCGACGGCTCCGGCATCCTGGTCGTACACAATACATGTACCGACGCGGTGATCAAGAATTTGAACACGGGAACCTTCAAAGGGCTGTTGATCGCCGATGACGTCGTCCACATCCACACCACCATTATCGGCGCGGTCGTCAGCCTGACCGATGGATCCTCCAGCGTCGAAACGATCGGCAACGGAAGCGGGCAGGTCCTCTATAGCCGGCAGGCGATCACGAATGCCGCGGGAAGCCTGGCAAACAACAATTCCTCGTATTCGATCCTCGCCTGGTATGAGTTGTGATTCTGCCGGAGAGGATGTCGTGACAAGGATGGAAAAGTGGTCCATCGGGCCACTGGGGCGCAAGGAAGGCTTCACGGCATTCGAGTTGTTGGTCGTGGTAACCGTTACCGCCATTCTCGCCGCGGTGGGTATGCCTTTATTTCTGGGGACGATCGAGACATACCGGCTCAATGCGGCGACCCGGCAGGTTGCGACTGAAATCCGGCGAGTGCAGTCCCTGGCGGTGAGCCGGGGGGGGGTCTTTGGGTTTCACTGGGGCGGCGATCCCGATATCCCGGATCCAGGTCGGTTGAACAGCGAGTATCGGATTGAAAGGGATGCGACCGGCGCCTGCGGCTATCCGTCCCCGACTGACACCACGGCAAACCCGGACGTGATCACCAACTGGACCGACCTCACGAGGGATTATAGGGGGACCCTGATCAGCGCTATTGCGGACACGGACGGCACCCCCCTCGGCGGCGTGATGTTTAACGCGCGGGGGGTGTCGGTGAATACGTGCACCAACCCGGTCGCCTTTCCAGTCACTGTCACGGTCGGCGATACGACAGGCGCGACCCGGACCATCGAGATCCGAAGCGCGGGCAGCTTGCGGATATGTCCATGTCCATGAGAAACAATGGCGGGTTTTCGGCGATCGACGTCCTCATCGGGTCTTCGATCATGGCCGTGGCCATCCTGGCCATCGTCAGCATGGCCCCCACGTCGTATCAGAACGTCGACCGGAGCGGCAAGGACCTGGTCGCGGTGACCTTGGCCCAGCAGCGGATCGAGCAGCTCAAGAACCTGCCCTTTGACGACCCTGGCCTGGCCGACCCCGACCCCGGCGAACCCCCGGGACCGGCGCACGATCTGGCCCCGGTCTCTGTAAACGTCGATAATGCCGTGTACATCATGACGACGAACATCGAAGACAATCCGGCAGCCCTCGGCGGGCTCGCCGGGATCAAACAGGTGACGGTGACGGTAGAGGCGCCCACGGGGAGGAGCGTGCAGCTCGTCTCCCTCATCGCACAATGAGGCACACTACGGTGCGAAGATATGTCGCTTTTCGGTTCGATCATGGAAACTGCGGTTCCCGGGATGGGCATGCCTGCCATCGTTCTCGTGGAGAGCCTCCCACTGTCACCCGAGGGGGCATAGCATGACACAACAGGAAGGCCGGCCCTCCTGGCGCAGAAGAAAGTTCTATGTCCACCCGATCCAGCGGAAGTATTTCTTCCTCGCGCTCGTCCCCTTGGTCGTCTGTGGGTTTCTCCTGGCCCTCCTGATCTTCTTTCCCCTGCCTATGGTCTTGTGGGGCACCACCCCTGAACCCGAGCATGCCGCAACCCTGGAATCCGTCTCCGACACTGGGGCGGTCCGCATCTGGCTTGCCATCATCATCAGCATGATTGCCTCCGGCCTCCTGAGCTATTTCGCCACCAACAAATTTGCCGGGCCCCTCTATCGTATCGAGGAGATCCTGCGCGACGTCTCGGAGGGGAATCTCCCGACCGCCCTGCGCATTCGGCAGAACGACGACCTTCAGGATTTTGCCGGACTGTTCGACCACGCCTTCGGGAAGATCGCCTCGGCGCTGACAGCGGTCAAAGCACAACAGGCGTCGGCCCTACATGAGCTCGCCGCCTTGCAAGGGAGGATCAAGGGTGGGGTAAACGGGGAGATCCTGCAGGACCTCGAAGGGATCGGCCGTAACCTGCGGGTGGTAGACGATATCCTGGCGAGTCTTCGATCAACGGTTCAGGCGTCGAACCCGCCGCCGGAAACAGCATGCGTCCCGCCCGAGGCGCAGCATGCCATCAGCGCCCCCGCGGCCGACGCAGGCGACGTCTGAGGCGGAGCGCCTTTGTGATCACCGCGGCCAGGCCATCGGTCAGGGGCAGGGTGCCAATCGCACCCGGATCCACCCAACGGGCCTCGGAGATATCCGAGGCGGCCTTCAATCGGCCCCGGCGCCAGGAGGCCAAGAAGTCGATGATCACATAGTGATATCGAACCCGCCGCTCCTGGTCGGTGTAAATGCGGTCGAGCACTTCCACAACCTCGCCCACCCTCACGTCGATCCCGCATTCTTCCTTCACTTCACGGGCGACCGCTTCCTTCAGCCCTTCTCCAAGACCGACCGCGCCTCCCGACAGGCTCCAGAGATTGCGGCCGGGTTCGGTGGCCCGACGGACCAGCAAGACCGCATCGCCTTTCACGACGATCGCACCAACTGCCACGATGGGATGGGCCGGGTACTCGCGACTCATCCGTGCTCCAGGGGACATACGAGTTGACAAGAGGAACGGAAGAGACTATGAATGGACTTTACCCTCTCCACAGCCAGTCTCCTCCAAGGAGGGATGCGCCCGTGCCGATCTACGAGTACCAATGTGAGCTGTGCAGTCATCGGTTCGAGGTCATGCAAAAGTTCTCCGACGAGCCCATCAAGACGTGCAGCATCTGCTCCGGGCCCGTCCGCCGGGTGCTGTCGCCTCCCGCCCTGGTCTTCAAAGGCAGCGGTTGGTACGTGACCGACTACGCCGGACCGGAGCGAAAGAAGGCGATGGAAGGGGAGACAAAAAGCGCCGAGGCCTCCTCGGATACGAGCGGCGGCGAGCGGAGTGCCAAGACGGAGACCAAGGCCGACAGCGGTACCTCGAGCGAGTAGTTCGCCCACCCGTCTTCTTTCTTCCCTAGTCCATTGTCGCGGAACAGACCACGGTGTAACGGCCCCGCCAGCGGCTTGCTTGGAGCATCGCCAGACGAACCGCCTACCGCGCGTCCGCCCGAGTGAAGAGCGCCTGGACGTGAGAGATGGTCTCTGCGATGGGCACCAGGGCGTCCTCTTTGGTCCGGCGATTTCGAATCTCGACTTGCCCGTCGCGGACCGCCCGGCTCCCTACCGTAACCCGATAGGGGATTCCCAAGAGATCCGCGTCCTTGAATTTGACGCCGGCTCGTTCGTCCCGGTCGTCGTAGAGAACCTCGATGCCTGCCGCCGTGAACTGCCGGTATAATTCGTCCGCCACGGCCCGCATCGCCCCATCCTTCACATTGACGGTGAGCAGGAGGACCGGGAAGGGCGCGATACTGATCGGCCAGATGATGCCGTCCTGATCATGGTTTTGTTCGATGGCGGCGGCGGCGATACGGGCCGGGCCGATCCCATAGCTTCCCATGACGATGGGGTGTTCCTGTCCCTGTTCATCGAGATACACCGCCTTGAGCGGCGCGGAATAGCGGGTCCCGAGCTTGAAGATGTTTCCGACCTCGATCACCCGCTCTACCACGAGAGGCGCGCCGCACTGCAGGCAGGCCTCTCCGGCGTGGACGAGGTGGATGTCGGCGTACCGCGCGTTGAAATGCTTCCCGGGAACGACACCCCGGACATGGTATCCTTCGCGATTGGCGCCGGCCACATAGACCCCTTCCGCGAGCGCCTCGTCGGCCAGCAGGGGCAGTGCAAGACCGAGCGGTCCGAGGAAGCCCGCCTCCACTCCCGCAATCTCCTTCACTTCATCGCGATGGGCCGGCCGGAACGGGCCGACAAGGCGCTGCAGCTTTTTCTCGTGGAGCAGTTGATCCCCCCGCAGCAGGCAGAGGAGCGGGCCCGCCTCGGTGAGGACCATGAGGGCTTTCACGGTGAGACGGGGATCGATCTGGAGGAAGCGGGAGACCTCTTCGATGCTCCGGGCGCCCGGGGTGGCAAGCTCCTCTACGGAGGCCCATGCGGGGAACGCGGGCGCCGGTGACTTTGAGGCGGCAAGCTCGATATTCGCCGCGTAGCCGCATGCGGGGCACAGAACCACCTCATCCTCTCCGGCAGGACTTGGGGCCATGAACTCGTGCGACCCGGCCCCGCCCATCATCCCCGGATCGGATTCGACCACGTAAAACTTGAGCCCGCACCGCCCGAAGATCCGCGCATAGGCTTCCTTGTGGCGCTCGTAACTATCGTGGAGCCCGGCTTCGTCCGCATCCAGGCTATACGAATCCTTCATGTGAAATTCTCGGGTCCTGAGCACCCCGCTCTTGGGCCGGGCCTCGTCCCGAAACTTGACCTGAATCTGATACCAGACCTGGGGCAGCTCCCGGTAGGAGCGAATCTCTTTCATAGCCAGCCAGGTGATGACCTCCTCGTGCGTCATCCCGAGGCACATGTCGCGCTTGCTGCGATCCTTCAGCCGGAACATCTCCTCGCCGATCTCGTCCCAGCGACCGGTCTGTTGCCAGAGTTCGGCCGGGTGGAGTGCCGGCAGGGTGATCTCTTGTCCCCCGATCCGGTTCATTTCCTCGCGAATGATGGTACTTACGTTGTCCAGGACCCGCTGTCCCAGTGGCAGATAGCCATAGATGCCGGCAGCCAGCTGACGCACCATGCCACTGCGGATCATGAGCCGATGGCTCACCGCCTCCGCCTCGGCAGGATCTTCTTTCAGCGTGGGAATAAGCAGACGACTCCAGCGCATGATCCGGTCAGGGGGATGGGAGGATTCACTCCTTGGGCAGGATGGTGAGCAGATTCTCGGCACCGGGGGAGGTGTCTTCCACCTCGCCGGCGGCGACCATCCTCTGCAGCTCTTCGATGAGGGCGTCGGCCAGCTCTTCCTCCTTGACCTTGCGGATGATCTGTCCCTTTTTGATCAGGATACCGACGCCGTTGCCGCCGGCGATACCGATGTCGGCCCCCCGCGCCTCGCCCGGGCCGTTCACCGCACAGCCCATCACCGCCACGTTCAACGACTTCTTGAGGCCAAGATCGGCCAACCGGCGCTCCACTTCCTTGGTGAGCCCCATGAGATCGATCTCTACCCGCCCGCAGGACGGGCAGGCAATGATGTTGAGCCCCCGTTGCCGCAGTTCCAGGGCCTTCAGGATCTCAAACCCGACCTTGATCTCTTCGACGCAGTCCTCGGTGAGCGAGACCCGGATGGTATCGCCGATCCCCTGGGAAAGGAGCGCACCCATGCCAACGGCGGATTTCACCGTGCCCGGAAAGGCGGTCCCGGCCTCCGTGACGCCGAGGTGAAAGGGATAGTCCACCTGCTCGGCGAGCAACCGGTAGGCGGCGATCATCATCGGCGGGTGCGACGCCTTGAGCGAGACCTTGATTTCTGGATAGTTGAGATCTTCCAGAATCCGGATATGCTTTAATGCACTCTCCACCATGGCCTCGGGCGTGGGGTCGCCGTACTTCTCCATCAGTTCCTTCTCCAGCGAGCCGGCATTGACCCCGATGCGGATCGGGATCCGGCGATCCCGGGCAGCCCGGACGACCTCTTCGACCTTCCACCGGGCCCCGATATTGCCCGGATTGAGGCGCAGGCCATCGACACCCTCCTCGAGCGCCTTCAGGGCCAGCCGGTAATTGAAGTGGATATCGGCAATGAGCGGGATGCGGATCTGGGAGCGGATCGCCTTGAGGGCCGCCGCGGCGTCTTCATCCGGGACCGCCACGCGCACGAGCTCGCAGCCCGCCGCCTCCAACGCCCAGATCTGATCCACGGTGGCCTCGACATTTCGCGTATCGCTCTTGGTCATCGACTGCACCGAGACCAGCGCGTCTCCACCAATCGCGACGGTCCCTACCTGGATCTGCCGTGTCTTGCGCCGCGTGAACATGCACATCCTCCGTTATCCGATGACCGATGACAGAAGGGCTACGGACTGCCGATCAATCGAAAGACATCGTTATAAAAGGCAAACACCATCAAAGCTACCAAGAGAGCCAATCCCACCCGCTGTGCCATTTCCCGCATCCTGACACTGACCGGCTTCCCGCGGAAGAGCTCGATCACGAAGAAGCAGAGATGGCCCCCGTCGAGGATCGGGATGGGCAGGAGATTCAACACCGCCAGATTGATCGAGATGACCGCGGTAAGCCAGATGAGGCGGTCGAATCCCTGCTGGGCCTGTTCACCGGTCATTTGCGCCATGAGGATCGGGCCCCCGATGGTCCGCGGAGACACATCCCCTGCCACCATCTTCCAGAGCACCCGGAGGATCAGGACGCTCGTAGACGCGGTGCCCACGGCAGCATGATAGAGGGCGGTCACCGGGTCGACGCGCTCGTACAGGAACCCCTCCCCCGGCGTGATGCCGATGCGCCCCTCCGTGACCGTCCGACCCGACGCATCCTGTTGTGTCAGGGTCTTTGGGGTCACGGTGACCAGCAAGCGCTCCCCATCCCGCTCGACCGTCAGGACCACCTCCTGCCCGGCCCGCATGTGGATCCGTCGAGCCAGTTCATCAAAGGTCCCGACCGGTTCTCCATTGACGGCGACGATACGATCCCCGGCCCTGATACCCGCGTCCGCCGCGGGAAACCCATCCATCACCCGGCCCACCGTAGGTGCGAGAAAGGGACCGACCCCGATCGTCCACACCTCGCGCTCGTCGCCGAGGAAATCGGTGACGGTCTTGCGGTGGGGGATCATCGTGACATCCCGCTGGACTCCCTCGCGCTCGATGCGGAACGATACGGGCTTCCCTTGCGAGACCTGCACTGCCGCATCGATGTCCCCCCACCATCTGACCGGGCGGTCCCTCACCGCCACTATCCGGTCCCCCGGCTGAATGCCAGCAACGACTGCGGGAGACTCCGGCTCGGGCACCCCAGCTACCGGTGGGAAGACCGGCCGCCCCATCACGGCGAAGACACCCCAGAAAAGAAGCAGGGCGAGCAGGAAGTTGGATGCCGGTCCCGCCAGGACGATGGCCATCCGAGCCCAGACCGATTTATGGGCAAAGGATTTCTTGAGATCGAGGGGTTGGCCCGAGCCATCAAAGGCCTGGCCGGTGTCGTCGACCACCACCTCCCGAGGATCTTCTCCCATCATCTTGACATACCCCCCGAGCGGGATGGCGGACACCAGGTACTCGGTCTCCCCCTTTGTGAACCCAAAGAGCCGACGCCCGAATCCCAAGGAGAACTTGAGCACCCCAACCCCCGCCCGTTTCGCGACGAGGAAGTGGCCCAGCTCATGGACGAAGATGAGCAGCCCCAGCATGATGACAAACGGGACAATGTAAGACACGAGTATCGTCATCGTCATCCGGCTTGCCCTGCGTTCCCGCGGTAGGTGTGAAAGAGCCGTGCGCGCACTTCTCTGTCCACCGCGACAATGTCTTCCAGGCTCTCTCCGGGCCTTACGCGGTGGCCCCTCAGCCCAGACTCGATCACCTCGGGTATCCGGGCAAAGCCAATTTCCCGGCCGAGGAACAGCTCGACCGCCACTTCATTTGCCGCGTTGAGGGCGGCCGGGGCCGTCCCACCCGCGGCGACCGCCTCGTACGCGTACTCGAGACACGGAAACCGCTCCCGGTCCACCGCCTCGAAGGTCAGCGAGCCGACCTGCAACAGATCCAAGGGAGGAAAGCCGTTCGCCAGGCGATCCGGATAGCTCAGCGCATACAGGATGGGAAGGCGCATATCGGGTGGAGAAAGCTGGGCCAATACCGAGCCGTCCGCATACTCGATGAGGGAGTGGACGATGGACTGCGGATGGACGATGACGTCGACACGCGTCACGTCAATATCGAACATCCACCGGGCCTCGATCACCTCGAGCCCTTTGTTCATCAAGGTTGCCGAGTCGATCGTGATTTTTTTTCCCATACGCCAGGTCGGATGACTCAAGGCTTCTTCGGGGGTGACCGACGCAAGCCGTTCCTTCGGGACCTGCCGGAGTGGTCCCCCTGACGCGGTGAGGATGATCCGCTTGAGCGCCGCCCGGCCCCCTCCCTCGAGACACTGAAAGATGGCCGAATGTTCACTGTCGACCGGGAGCAGTTTCACGCCGCGGGCGGCCGCCTCGGCGGTGAGGAGCGCGCCGGCCATCACCAGGGCCTCCTTCGTGGCCAACGCCACATCCTTGCCGGCCCGGACCGCCGCGAGCGCAGGCATCAGCCCGGCCGCCCCGACGACGGCCAGCAGGCTGAGCTGCGCCTCGGGATAAGCTGCAACCTCGGCCAACCCCTCCTCGCCGCAACAGATCTTTACCGGAAAGCCACGGAGCCGCTCTTTGAGTTCCTGCGCTCCTTCCGGCCCGCTCACGGAAACGAGGTGCGGCCGGAACTCCCGAACCTGCTCGACCAGGACATCGAGCCGGCGGCCAGCGGCCAACGCCACCACCTGAAAGGTGTCGGGGTGGCCACGCACGACTTCCAGCGCCTGCATGCCAATGGAGCCGGTGGAGCCCAGAATGCTCAGTCGTTTCATGACCGCTCTTTGACCCCGACCCCGTCCCTCGGCCCACTCTTAATGAGGTACATGGCCTCGTCGGCGTGGCGCAGGAGCATTTCCGCGGTTGTCCCATCGTCCGGATACGTGGCCACGCCAAAGCTGGCGGTAAGCGATACTTCCGCTCCTTCCACCGGCCGGAATCGATGAGCCCGGATCGCCTTGCGCAGGCGGTGTCCGGTCCCGATCGCCCCCTTTTGATCGGTCTCGGGCAGCGTGACCGTAAATTCGTCCCCCCCGAACCGAAAGATCTTGTCAATCCGTCGCAGCTTGACCTTGATGACGCCGGTCACCTCGATCAGCACCCGACTCCCCGACAGATGGCCGAACTGATCGTTGACCTCCTTCAGATGATCGATGTCGAAGAAGAGAACGGAGAAGGGGTGCTTGTAGCGGCGGGACCGCTCAATTTCTTCTTCCAAATATCGATCCATGGCGCGGCGATTCAGCACCCCGGTCAGGTCATCTTGCAGATTTTCCTCGCGGAGACGCGTATTCGCCCGAAGCAGGTGATAGCGCTCGACGGCGTTGCGCACCGTAATCTCAAGCTCCGCCGATTGAATGGGCTTGCGGATGACACTGTACGCTCCTCGCGCCATGGCGATGGTGGCTTCCGTGCTCCCCGGGGACGTAGTGACAATGATGGACTGTTCGGGCTTGAGTTGAACCATTTTGTCCACCATCTCTTCCACGGCGAGCCCTCCCGGGACTTTCGGGTTGAGAAGGACGACCGCGTAGTCCCCCGCTTGCAGTCTCTTGAGGGCCTCCGCACTGCTCGAGACTCCTGCGGCACGGAATCCCCGCCGGTCGAGGAGCTGTAGAAGCCTTCTCCGCGCGGGTTGCTCAACATCCACAACAAGGATTTTTTCGCCGGCCACCTGTGGCCTCTCACCCCAACTCGTTATTCCGTGGGTTTTGTAAGTCTAATGAAATTCAGCGGTTTTCGCAAGTCATTTCCCGGGCCGCAAGACACCCGGCCCGAGCGGCGCGTCTCGTCTGCGCTCGTGCCCGATCAACGGGCCGGTCCGCCGCGACGGTACCGAATGCGGTGGATGCTCCACACCACCCGCGGCCTGATTCGCCTTGACAGTGTCGAGCCACCCTTCCTATACTGCCCTGTATCTCCGCGCCTGTGGAAGCGAAGAACCCTCAAGACCTGGAAAGGCCCATCGGGGCGCAGCAAGAGGAAGCGGACGGGCCATGAGTCAGATTATCGAGATCCATGCGCGAGAGATCCTGGATTCCCGCGGGAACCCGACGGTCGAGGTCGAGGTCACCCTGGAAAGTGGAGCCTTCGGGCGGGCAGCCGTCCCGTCGGGAGCTTCGACCGGAGCACGAGAGGCGCTGGAGCTGCGGGATGGGGATCTCAAGCGGTACGCGGGCCGGGGAGTCCGGAAGGCGGTCGAGCATGTCAACACGCTGATCGCCGAAGAGGTCATCGGACTGGAGGCCCTCGACCAGCCCCTGGTCGATCAGACCCTGTGCCAGCTGGATGGCACCCCGACGAAGGAGAAGCTCGGCGCGAACGCGCTCCTCGGGGTGTCGCTCGCGGTCGCCAGGGCCGCGGCAGAGGAGACGGGCCTCCCGCTCTACCGGTATCTTGGCGGTGCGGCTGCCCGAGACCTGCCGGTCCCCCTCATGAATATCCTCAACGGCGGGAAGCACGCCGACAATAATGTGGACTTTCAGGAGTTCATGATCGTCCCGGTCGCCGGTGGACGGTTTGCCGAGGCGCTCCGGATCGGCGTCGAAGTCTTCCATGGTTTACGGGCCGGATTGAAAAAGCGCGGCTACAGTACCGCCGTGGGGGATGAGGGGGGCTTTGCCCCCGATCTTCGCTCGAACGAAGAGGCGGTCGAGCTGATTCTCGAAGCCGCCACCCAAGCCGGCTATCATCCCGGCCGGGACCTCTTTGTGGCGCTTGATCCGGCCGCCAGCGAGTTTTACGAAGGGGATCGCTATCATCTCCTCGCCGGGAGTCAGAGAGCGCTGAGCCGGGAAGAGATGGTGGAGGTCTACGCCCAATGGGTCCGGCAGTATCCCATTGTCTCCATCGAGGATGGGATGGCCGAAGGCGACTGGGAGGGATGGGGACTCTTGACGGCGGCCCTGGGTGATCGGGTTCAGCTCGTGGGGGATGATCTCTTCGTGACCAATGCCGCGATTCTCCAAGAGGGGATCGCCCGCGGCATCGCCAATGCCATCCTGATCAAGGTAAATCAGATCGGCACCCTGACCGAGACCCTCGAGGCGATCGCTCTTGCGAAAAGGGCGGCGTATGCCACGGTCATCTCTCATCGTTCCGGGGAGACCGAGGACGCCACGATTGCGGATCTTGCCGTGGCGGTCAACGCGGGGCAGATCAAGACCGGTTCCGCCTCCCGGACCGACCGGACGGTCAAGTACAACCAGCTTCTCCGCATCGAGGAGGATCTGGGAGACGCGGCCCGCTTCCCCGGAGTGGAAACCTTTCGCCGCCTTCGAGCTGAGTGATGCGGGAGGCGGATCGCACATCTCGTGAGACGAAACAACCGCGGCGCGGCCTGATCCTCGTCCTCTGTTTCTTCGGCCTCCTGCTCCTCCTTTCGCTGACAGGAGATCGCAGCCTCTTCGAGCTGTACCGGATGGCCCATATCAAGGCAG
>Ga0302046_10000856_pt1 | contig 29165 bp, 18 predicted proteins | sample RVTome_11_FD_200261 | JGI IMG/M metagenome (GOLD analysis project Ga0302046, IMG submission 200261) | Soil microbial communities from uranium-contaminated site in the Upper Colorado River Basin, Wyoming, United States - RVT147D111 (version 2) ...
CGGCCGTTGAAGGTTACTTCTTGCCGATCGCCATCGAAGAAGCTTCCCGTGCGGAAGGTCGTCGTGGAAGGCAAGAACGACTGCGGACCGAGCGAATAGAGGAACAGCACGTCCTGGAAGCGATATTCGGCGACCGGTAGGATCACTCCATCGGAGATCTCGAACTCTTCGGGAAGGAACTCGTGGTAGTTGGTGTACACCACCCGAGCCAGGTCGGAGTTCTCGAACTCGATTTGGAACTGGCCTTCCGCTTGCTGGGTCTCCAGACGGCCGCCCGGATCGGTGATGTAATCGAACCCGCCTTGGTATACGAGCCTACGAATCGCCGCGATCGAGCGCGGGCGAGGACTGAACCGTGCCTGGGCGAAGTTTCGACGAAGGGGGTCGCGCTTGAGAAAGCCCATCTCGGGCAGGAAATACTCTCCCACGTAGAGATGCTCCAGGATGAGACCGTAGCGATCCGAGGAGTAGGTGAAGTTGCCCAGGTAGCTGGCGTCGTCGGATCCGATCGTTCCACCCTCCGCAAGCGGCGTGCGGGTCGTGGCGTAGTAGCTGTTGACCGTCAGGTTCTGGAAGAACGCGAAGTTTCCGTCGACACCGAGGAGAGAATTGGAGCCGGCTCCCTCGGTGACGGAAGTGTTCCGATGCGTCGCGATGGCGCCGATGTCGCTGCGTCGGAAGACGTCGCGGCGCAGGCGGAAAACGGAGAAGTTGGTGGCCGGAATCAAGGGGTTGTCCTCCACGCCCCGCGTTTGAATGTCGAGGGCTCCGATTCGGAAGGGACCGGTCCGGCCGGTCACGCGTCCACCGGCGCGGATGGGATCGATCCCGTCTTCGGTGATGCCGATGCGCCGGCTGAAGAACATGATGGGAGTGAGGTCGATCTGGGGGAGCCCGGGGCGGGTAGAGCCCCCTCCGCGCAGCGTCTGGACGCCGCCGAAGTTGAAGATGGATTGCCCCTCCAGGAAGAAATCGCGTTTTTCGGGGAAGAGGACGTCGAAACGCGTCAGGTTGACTTGCTGCTGATCCTCTTCGATTTGAGCGAAGTCCGTGTTGTAGGTGAAGTCGGCGATGAGCCCTTGGGTCAAGCCGTATTTGACGTCGAAACCAAGGTCCGCATCGGGGTCGTTGGTATAGGGCTCATCCGCGGTCTGGTCCGTCGTGAGCGTGGACGCGGCATAAGGCTTGAGCTCGAGGTTTCTCGTCGACCCGGGAACTTCGATGCCCGCCAACGTCGCGGCATCGGAGAATCGATAGACGCCTTGATTTCCGTATTGGGACGATATCGGGGCGAGGAACGAGCGCTCGTTCTTCCAAGTCACGATACGCCTTATGTTCAAACCCCAAACCTGCGCGCCCGCCTGCTTGAAGCGCAGCGACTTGAAGGGAATCGCCATCTCGAGGATCCAACCTTGTTCGAAGAGCGACGTCTTGACGTCCCAAACGGTGTTCCAGTCGACGTTGAGAGCCTGTCCCTCGTCTCCGACGAGCTGGTCGCGGAGTGCGCCGAGAGGATTGACCTGGAACTGAAAGCCGTTACGCCGATCGTAAAAGGTATCGAGCAGCACGGCGATGTTCTCATTTTGAAAGATACCGGCGTTATCCCGGCGCATCTCGTTGGCGACCATCCGCTCCGGGTGGCTGTCCCAGCAGCGTGCGGAGACGTAGAGATTCCGATCGTCGAAAAGGATCCAGACTTCGGTCGCTTCGGTGGCGGGCTCACCGTCGTGCGGCTCTTGCTGGATGAAACCAGTCATCGGCTTCACCTGGGCGTACGCTGGATCGTCTAACTTACCGTCGAGGACGAGGGGCTCGGCGAGACGGGTTGCGCGCAGCGTGATCCGCCCGAGCTCGTCCCGAGCCATGACCTCCGGCGCATTCGGGGGGGGCGGCCCCAAGATCTCCACGGTCTCGGCCCCTTCGGCCGCGCCGTCGGCGCGCGAAGGCGCCATGAGACCAACGGCGAGGACGAGCGCGATCCACACGGTGGGTCTGCGTTTCGAGACGGTGGGAAACAGCCGCTCTATTAATGATGGGGGGCGATCGTACACAGAACACAAGATATGACGTTTCCCTGGGGAGATGCAAGATGGGTGGAGCCGATTGATCCCGCGACGAACGCGACGTAGAATACAGTGCGACGCTTCCAGATTGACCCCAGGGTAAAGGAGATCATCGCCCCTACGCGTTTACGGCTGTGGGGCAACGGAGGGAGAACCCGCACTTGCGGGGAAAGGAGTCGATTCATGTCACCTAAGCTTCTCATGCTGGGCGCATTGCTTGGCACGGTCTGCCTCACGGTGCCCTCGACGGTTACGTCGGCCACCATCGTCCCAGACGTGGGTCCGCAGTTCGAGTCGGGGGGACCGCTCACCTTTGGCCCCGATGGAGTCTTGTTTGCGGCCGACATCAAAGCGGCCACGATCTACGCACTGGAGCTGGGCGATGCGGCCGCCGGGAAGACTCCCGGAGTGGTGAGCATTCCAGCCATTGACCAGAAGATCGCTGCCTTGCTCGGAACGTCCCCTCAAGAGATTGCCGTTTCCGACCTCGCCGTCGATCCGAAGTCCAAGAACGTTTTCCTTTCCGTCACCCGCGGTCAGGGAGCGGGCGCGCAGCCAGTGCTTCTTCGCGTGGATGGCGGCGGTGCGATCGAAGTCATCTCGCTGGACGGCGTCTCCTACACCAAGGTGGCGCTCCCGAACCCGCCACAGGCCGATCCGAGTGCGAGTCGGGATCCCGGAATGCTTTCCATCACCGACATGGCTTACACGGAAGGGCGCCTGTTCATTGCTGGCCTCTCGAACGAGGAGTTCGCCTCGAAGCTCCGTTCGGTGCGCTATCCCTTCGAGAGCGTCGATCACGGGGCGAGCGTGGAGATCTGGCACGGTTCGCACGGGGAATGGGAGACTCGTTCTCCGGTCTATGCGTTCGTGCCCTACGAGATCGACAACGAGCCGCATCTGGTGGCCGGATATCTCTGCACGCCGCTCGTGAAATTCCCTCTCGCCGAGCTGAAAGCGGGCGAAAAGGTCGTGGGGACGACGATCGCCGAGCTCGGCAACCGCAACCGTCCCATCGATATGATCGTCTACAAGAAAGACGGCAAGGACTACTTGTTGATGTCGAACACCAGCCGGGGCGTCATGAAGATTCCCACCGACGGTTTTGGCAGTCAAGCTCCGATCACAACTCCCGTCGAGGACAAGGCAGGCGTTGACTACCAAACCATCGCGACGATGACCGGTGTCGAGCAGCTGGACCTCCTCGATGACACGCGGGTCATCATCGCCGCGCGTAGCGATACCGGTGAGCTGAATCTCGAGACCGTCGAGCTACCCTAGGACGGTTGGAACGTAAAGATGCCGGCGCGGTGGCCAACCCGCGCCGGCATCGCGTGTTTCCCCTGCCCATGACGAGATATTTAGTCGCTCTGGCCCTCGCGATAGCGACCATCGGGTGCGGATCAGGCGCCGCCCAACCTGCCGAATCCGCCGGGCCCGAAGAGCCCGGACAGAATGCCCCCCGTCTCCAGTTGATCGCTCCGGACGGTGACTCCTCTCGAGCGTTCGTCGTCGTGAGCGAGCTTTCCGCCTCCCTCACGGACGCCCTTGGCGGGGCAGCTCTGTCGGAAGACGAGTGGTCCAAGGTGCTCGCGGTCTTCGTGCACGAGGAAGAGCCGCTCGCCGAGAATACTCCCGCCGTCCTCGGTCGGTATCGGGTGGTGGGACGGAGCCTGCGCTTCGAGCCTCTTTTTGGTTTCGACGCGGGGCGTCGCTACCGGGTTCGCTTCAATCCCGGCGCACTTGGCGGCGATGTAGCGGAGGCCGCCAAGCCCGTGGAGTCCATCCTGTCTCTGCCCAAGCCCGACGTGGCGCCGGAGACGATCGTGGAGGCCGTCTATCCCTCGAGTGACATTCTCCCCGAGAACCAGTTGAAGCTCTACATTCATTTTTCCGCACCGATGCGAATGGGTGACGGCCTTCCCTTCATCAAGCTCCTGGACTCGGCTGGCGAGGAAGTCGTGGATCCCTTCCTGCCGCTCGGTGGCGAGTTTTGGGATCGGGAGCGGAGACGGTACACCGTTTTTTTCGACCCCGGTCGCGTCAAGCGAGGGATCCTGCCCAACGAGCAGATGGGCCGGCCCCTGCGCGAAGGTGGAGAGTATTCTCTAGTGGTCGACGCGTCTTGGACTGACGCCGAAGGCAATCCGCTCAGGGAGCCTTATCGAAAGACCTTTCGTGTGGGGCCGCCCGACGAGACGCCGCTCGATACGGCCACCTGGTCTCTCACCATACCAAAAGCCTCGACGCGGGACGCGCTCGTGGTCGACTTCCCGGAGCCTCTCGATCATGGCCTGATGGCGCGGGCTCTGGGAGTAGAGGGCGAAGACGGTCAGGCAGTGGAGGGCGCCATCGAGGTTCGGGAGAACGAGACGCGGTGGGCCTTTACGCCCGACGAGCCGTGGGAGGGGGGAGGCTATCGGCTCGTTGCGATGTCGATTCTCGAAGATCTAGCCGGGAACCAAATCGGTGGTCTCTTCGAGGTCGATGTGTTCGACCAGGTGGAACGACCGGACCAGCGAGAGGTTTATCGCGTGCCGTTCGCGGTTCAGTAGGCACCTGCTTCAGCGAGCTTCTTCGCGTCCTTCCGCGACCAGCAGCGCCAAGGTGGCCCAGCCGGAAGTGGAGATGTATTGCGCGTAGCTCACCTGACCCGCGGGCCGCGTGGTTTCGGGCCAGCTTCCATCGGGCAGCTGACGCTCCACCAGAAACATACGGCCCGAGCGAATGGCTTCATGGAGACCGGTTTCACCGAGGGACGGCTGCGCGAGCTCCGGTCTCTCGCTCAAGGACATCAGCGCCAGAAGCACCACGGCCGTGTCGAAGGGCTCGGCGGCCGACGTGACATAAGGTCCCCAACCACCCGACGGAGCCTTCCCCGCGACGATCAGATCGAGGCAGTGACGTCGCTGCGCCATTGCCTCGGCGTCGTCCGCGAGCCCGAGAGCCTGCACGACGGCAGCCGCGTCGAGGACCGTCTTGACCTCGGCCCGGCGCAACCACCTGTCGGCCGCTTCGATGGCCGAACGGAACCGCTCCGCTGACGCGGCCAACAAGACCCTCCGCGCCGCCCAAGTCGAAAGGAACCGTCCATAAGTAGCCGGCGAGCCGATGCTGCTGCTCGCGTCCAGGCGCCAGGATCCGTCCTCGCTCTGGTTGGCGGCCACGAGGTCTCCCGCTCGCAGAAGGGCGTCTCGGTCCCCACCGAGCCCGGCTTCCTGAGCGCTCAAGAGCGCGTTGGCGAATTGGATCCTGGCCAGGGTCCGGTCGTCGAAGACGCCGTTGCCCCCATTATCGTCCCATCGCTCGGGCTGCGCCAACCAGTCGTTGGTGGTGCGCAACGCCTCATCGGGAACCGTATAGTTCTTCTCGAGGGCCAGGTAGAGTGCTCGTGCGGCGTCCCCATTGTTGTGGCAGGAGTAGCAATCGTGCTCGGCCCGCCAGCGCGGGACCTCTCGCGACAAGAAACGAACGGCTTTCTCGGTTGGACTGGGCTCGACCTCCTGCGGCGTGCTCGCGAAGAACACGCTGGCCGTGGAAACCAGCACGAGAAACCCGGGCAAGAGGATCATCACCAAACGCATTCCAACCTTACGCTCTCGAGTTACGGCAAGCGGAGGATGTCAGGCCAGAGATCAAAAGCCTCATCGCAGGTCAGGACGCGTTTCACGCCATACCTTTCCATCACCGCGATGTGAAGACAGTCGCGTCCGGAGAGCCCACGTTGTGCGAGTGAGACAGCCGCAGCTTGCTCGACATCCTCCTTGGTGATCGGATACACGGTTTGAACAACTGCACTCAAGAAGTCGAAGCAGTCTGTGATGGCTTGCCTTCGATCGATGGCGATATAGCGATGAACAACTTCTTGGTAAACCTCGGCGCTCGTCACGTAGGGCTCATCCGGGTGAGTCCGCAAGAAAGCTTCGAGGCGCCGGCGGTTCGCGTGGGGTTGGCCCACGAGATACATGGGGACGTTCGAGTCAACGAAGACCACGTCCCCGCTCGATGCTTGTTAGAATATCGTCGATGTCAGCAGTCGGATGGTCGCATTCGAGGGCGCGAACGAGCGCCTTTAGCTTTCCCTCGGGGGTCGGTCCTTTTTGAGCCTGCCGGGCCTTTTTGAGGGCTTTTCTGGCCCACTCACTCAAAGTCAACCCCTCCTTTCGGGCGGACTTGCGCAGAGCCTCTATTTCTGCCTCGGGCATGACGATTTGCAGGCGCTTACTCACACTCATGAGTATACTTATGAAAGAAGAGGGGATCAAGTCCCATTCCGCCGCGCCATCCCGCTGTAGTCCCAGCTCGAAGGATTAGAGTCTATCCGCCGAGCTCTCCGTCGGGCCACGACCCAATCGAGCTGCGTTCTCGGTTTGGTAGCTGTCCTGCAGCATCGCGATGAACCGCGTAGCGACACCGGAGAGCGCCTTGTGACGGCGATGAATGAGGGCGATCGGGCGCCCCAGGGGCACGTCCAAGGGAAGGGCGCGAAGCGCCTCCATCGCCACTTCGTTCTCGACCGTCGTGCCGGGGAGGATGCTCACTCCGACGCCGTTCTCGACCGCTTTCTTGATGCTCTCCACGTTGTCGAACTCCATCACGACGTCCGTTCGCACGCCTTGCTGTCGCAGGACCTTGTCGATGGCTTTGCGAATGGGGAGGTCCCGGTCGAACGCTACGAATGGCTCGTCTCGGAGAGTCTCCACGCGAGCCACGCGTGCGTTGGCGAGGCGATGTGAAGGAATACAAACCAGTCGCATGGCCTCGTGACGCAGCGGGATGACGTTGAGCGCGCGATCGGTGGGGGGGTAGGAAAGAATCCCGATGTCGGCCAGATCGCCCAGTACCGCTTGTACCACCGTTTCGGGGTGCAGACATTCTAGCCGGACGCGAGCGTCTGGATAGAGCGCGCGGAATTTCTGCATTTCACCACCCATGTCGTGCAAGCCCACCGAGTAGATGGCCGCCACCCGGACGACCCCGGTCACCTTCCGCTTGTCGGCGAGAATCTCCTCGCGCACGGTCTGGAATCGGTCCAGGAGCTCCCGACAGGCTCGGTAAAACTTCTCTCCTTCGGGCGTGACCGTGAACGGGCGTTTACTTCGATCCAGGAGTCGGGCCCCGAGCTCTTCCTCCAGACGTTGGATGGCTTGGCTCGCCGCGGCCTGGGTGACGCCGCTCTCGAGCGCGCCTCGGGAGAAACTCTGGCGCAGGACGATGCTGCAGTAAAGGTCCAGCGTATCGAGGTTCATGGCTGTTATTCTATAAAATAAGGAAAACTAATTCAATATATTAGAAAAAAAATCTTTTCTTATGAGACTGAATACATTAGGCTGTGTACTCGAGGCTGTGGATCCGACCCCCCGGAGCCACTTGGGAGGCAAGGTTTTATGATGCAATCGTTCGATACTCGTGCCCGCCAAGGCCGCCAAGGACTTTACGATCCCGCCTTCGAGCACGATTCCTGCGGTGTGTGCTTCGTGGTGGACATCCACGGCCGCAAGACGAGGCAAATCGTCGACCAGGCTCTGACCGGCTTGCTCAATCTCGCTCACCGAGGCGCCAAAGGCTGCGAGGAGACCACCGGCGATGGGGCGGGCATCCTCCTCCAGGTGCCCGATCGCTTCCTGCGCAGGGTCTGCGGGGAGCGAACCATAACGCTTCCGGCGCCCGGGAAGTACGGTGTGGGGAACGTGTTCCTGCCCCCGGATTCGGCGCGGGCCCGAGAGTATCAGGGCCTCGTCGAAACCGTGGTTGGTGAAGAAAACTGCCAGTTACTGGGGTGGCGGGACGTTCCTACCGAGCTCGACTCTATCGGACCGAGCGCCCGAGAGCGCGCTCCTTGGATCCGTCAGGTTTTCATCGGGGGGCTGGAAAAGCTCTCCGACCGCATGCAGATGGAGCGCCGGCTCTACGTGATCCGCAAGCGCATCGAGCATGCGGTGAAAAAGTCGGGGCTCCCGGACAGAGAATTCTTCCACATCCCGAGCCTGTCCTCACAGACGCTCGTCTACAAAGGGATGCTGACCTCCGAGCAGCTTTCCCGCGTGTACTCCGACCTCACCGATCCGGAGTTGGAGTCTGCCCTGGCTCTGGTCCATTCACGCTTCTCGACGAACACGTTTCCCTCTTGGCCGCTCGCCCATCCGTATCGTTATCTGGCTCACAACGGCGAGATCAACACGCTTCGTGGAAACGTCAATTGGATGAAGGCGCGCGAGTCGATGTGCAAGTCGGAGCTCCTGCCCGACCTCGAGCGCATCCTCCCCATCATCGAGGAAGAGGGAAGCGACTCAGCCATCTTCGACAACGTGCTCGAGCTCTTGTACATGGGAGGTCGCGAGCTCGCGCACGCCATCCTGATGATGATCCCCGAGCCCTGGGCCAATCACGAGTCCATGGACGACGAGCGCAAGGCGTTCTACGAGTTTCACGCGTGTCTCATGGAACCCTGGGACGGACCGGCGTCGATAGCCTTTACCGACGGGTCGGTGATCGGAGCCGTGCTGGATCGCAACGGGCTCCGTCCTTCGCGCTACTACGTGACCGCCGATGACATGGTCGTGATGGCGTCGGAGGTCGGGGTTCTGGATATTCCTCCCGAGAACGTCCTCCAGAAGGAAAGGCTCCATCCCGGACGGATTTTCCTGGTCGATACCAACGAGGGTCGCATCGTCGCCGATGCGGAGATCAAGAGCCGCTACGCCCGAATGCACCCGTATCGCGAGTGGATGAAAAAGAATTCGGTTTTCCTCGCGGACCTCCCCGCCCCGCGTCGGGATCGCGCGCGCGAGAAACGATCGCTCCGCGAGCTCCAGTTGGCGTTCGGCTATACCCAGGAGGATCTACGGTTCTTTCTAGGCCCGATGGCGCAACAAGGCCAGGATCCGGTGGGCTCGATGGGCACCGACACCGCGTTACCCGTCCTGTCCAACCGCTCGCGGCTGCTTTATGATTACTTCAAGCAGCTCTTCGCGCAGGTGACCAACCCACCGCTCGATGCCATTCGAGAGGAGCTCGTGACCCAGGTGTCGACGACGATTGGCGGCGAAGGGAATCTCCTCGAGCCCACCTCGGATTCATGCCGTCAAATCGAGCTCCCGACTCCCATTCTTACGAACGAGGAGCTGACCAAGCTCGTGGAGTTGGAGCGCCCCGGTTTCCGCACGCTCACCCTTCCCATCCTGTTCGAGGCGAGTCGCGGCGAGGCCGGGATGCGCGAGGCGTTGGACGCTCTTTGTCAGGCGGCGAGCGACGGTATCGCGCAAGGCTACTCGATCCTTCACCTCTCCGATCGGGGTGTCACCGACCGTCTGGCCCCCATCCCGGCGTTGCTGGCGACCGGTGCGGTGCACCACCATCTCATTCGGGAGGCGTCGCGGACGCGGGTCGCTCTCATCGTCGAAACGGGGGAGGCCCGTTTGGTTCACCACATGTGCGTCGTCATCGGGTACGGGGCAAGCGCTATGAATCCCTATCTTGCCTTCGAGACCCTGGAGGAGCTGGTCCGGAACGGCTTTCTGGAGGGCATCGATCGGGAGGAGGCCGTCCATAACTACATCAAGGCGCTGAACAAAGGCGTGCTCAAAGTGCTTTCCAAGATGGGGATCTCCACCATTCAGTCCTACCACGGCGCCCAGATCTTCGAGGCGGTCGGGTTGGGGGACGAGCTCATTCGTCGATATTTCACCGGAACGTCCTCGCGCATCGCGGGCGTGGGTGTCGACGTCGTCGCCGAGGAGGTGTTGTCCAGACACCGTAAGGCGTTTCCAGAAAGACCGGTCGCGGAACCGCAGCTCGAAGCGGGCGGGGAGATTCAGTGGCGCCGGGACGGGGAGTTCCATCTGTTCAACCCGGAGACGGTCTTCAAGCTCCAGCACGCGACCCGGTCGGGTCAGTTCGAGATTTTCAAGGAGTACACGCGACGGGTCGACGAGCAGGGCGATCAGCTCGCGACGCTCCGCTCGCTGTTCGAGCTCCAATGGGCGGCGGAGCCCGCGCCCATCGAGGAAGTGGAGCCGGTCGCGTCCATCGTGCGGCGCTTCGCCACCGGTGCGATGTCCTACGGCTCGATTAGCCAGGAGGCCCACGAGACCCTCGCCATCGCCATGAATCGTTTGGGCGGCAAGTCGAACACCGGGGAAGGCGGTGAGGATCCCGCTCGCTACGTACGCGATCCGAACGGCGACTCCCGCCGCAGCGCCGTCAAGCAGGTCGCTTCGGGCCGGTTCGGAGTAACCAGTGAATACCTCGTTCAGGCGGACGATCTGCAGATCAAGATGGCGCAAGGCGCCAAGCCCGGCGAAGGGGGTCAGCTTCCCGGTCACAAGGTTTATCCGTGGATTGCCAAGGTGCGCTACTCGACACCGGGCGTCGGTCTGATCTCGCCGCCGCCGCATCACGACATCTATTCCATCGAGGACCTCGCGCAGCTCATCTTCGACTTGAAGAACGCCAACCGCGACGCGCGCATCCATGTCAAGCTGGTCTCCGAAGTCGGCGTGGGCACGGTGGCGGCTGGAGTAGCCAAGGCCCGTTCCGATGTCGTGCTCATTTCTGGCCACGACGGTGGAACCGGCGCTTCGCCGATCACGAGCATCAAGCATGCGGGCACTCCTTGGGAGCTCGGGCTCGCGGAGACACAGCAAGTCCTGGTGCGGAATCGCTTGCGCGACCGCATCGTCGTGCAGGTCGACGGCCAGATGAAGACCGGTCGCGACGTGGTCATCGCCGCCCTGCTGGGTGCCGAGGAGTTCGGTTTTGCCACCGCGCCCCTGGTGGTCCTGGGCTGTGTCATGATGAGGGTCTGTCATCTCAACACGTGTCCGGTCGGTGTCGCGACCCAGGATCCGGCGCTACGGGCGAAGTTCGCCGGCAAACCGGAGTTCGTGGAGAACTTCTTCCGGTTCATTGCCGAGGAAGTGCGCCAGTACATGTCGCGCATGGGGTTTCGAACAATCGAGGAGATGGTGGGACGGGTCGACAAGCTCAACCTCCGCAAAGCGGTGGATCACTGGAAGGCTTGTGGTCTCGATCTCAGCCCCATCCTTTACCAGCCGAAGGCGGGGCCGGATGTGCCGATCCGAAACGTTCGGCGCCAAGACCACCGTCTCGAGGAGACGTTGGACTGGACCACGCTCGTTCCCCGGTGCCGTCCCGCGCTGGAATCAAAGCAACCGGTTTCTCTCCGCCTTCCCATCCGCAATGGGAACCGGGCGACCGGGACGATCCTGGGATACGAGATCACCAAGCGTTACGGAAGCGAAGGGCTTCCCGATGGCACGATTCGGATTCACTTCGAGGGGTCCGCCGGACAGAGCTTCGGGGCCTTTTTGCCGAGCGGCGTGACGCTCATCCTCGAGGGGGACGCGAACGATTATCTCGCCAAGGGGCTCTCGGGCGGCAGGATTGTCGCCTTCCCCCCGCATCAGGCTACGTTCCCTCCCGAGATGAACATTCTGGTCGGTAACGTCGTTTTGTATGGTGCGACGGGAGGAGAAGCGTTTCTCCGTGGCATCGCCGGCGAGCGTTTCGCCGTTCGGAATAGCGGCGCGCACGCGGTGGTCGAGGGAGTTGGCGACCATGGTTGCGAGTACATGACCGGTGGGCGAGTCGTCGTGCTGGGGCGCACCGGGCGCAACTTCGCGGCCGGGATGTCGGGCGGTATCGCCTATATCTTGGATGAGTCAGGCGATTTCGAGACGCGGTGCAATCGGGAAATGGTGTCGCTCGACCGCCTCGCAGACCCCGGCGATATCGAGGAAGTGCAAGAGCTCATCGGCAAGCATGCCCGCCATACGGGCAGCACGGTCGGCGCGCGCATCCTGGAATTCTGGGACCACTATCGGGAGAAGTTCGTCAAGGTCACGCCCCTTGACTACCAACGGGCCCTGCTGGCGATGAAGCGAGCCGAGGAGCAAGGGCTCGATTGGGAAGAAACCGTGATGCAAGGGGCGCACGGGTAGGTAGGCGAAGGATCGTCATGGGTAAACCCACCGGTTTCATCGAGTTCCCCAGAAGCGTCGCTCCCCGACGCCCGGTGGACGAGCGGCTGCGCGATTGGAAGGAGGTCTATCTCCCCATCGCCGATGAGACACTCCACGCGCAGGGCGCCCGGTGCATGGACTGTGGGGTCCCTTTTTGTCACCAAGGGTGCCCGCTCGGCAATCTGATCCCGGAGTGGAACGACCTGGTCTACCGGGACAAATGGACCGAAGCCATCGCCCAACTCCATGCCACCAACAATTTCCCAGAGTTTACCGGCCGTCTCTGCCCCGCACCTTGCGAGGGTTCGTGCGTTTTGGCCATCAACGACGATCCCGTCACCATCAAACAGATCGAGAACGCCATCATCGACCGCGCCTTCGAAAAGGGCTGGGTGCGCCCGCAGCCTCCCGCCAAGCGGACGGGCAAGAAAGTCGCCGTCATCGGCTCGGGTCCGGCCGGACTGGCGGCATCACAGCAACTGAACCGCGCGGGACATCTGGTGACCGTCTTCGAGCGTGACGATCGACTGGGCGGTCTCCTTCGTTACGGGATACCCGAGTTCAAAATGGAGAAGAGGCTCCTCGATCGCCGCCTGCAACAGATGGAGCAGGAAGGCGTCTTGTTCCAGACGGGCTGCAACGTGGGGGTCACGATCTCGGCGCAGAAACTCCGCGGGGATTTCGATGCGATGGTTCTGGCCGGAGGGGCGCGCCAACCCCGTGACCTCCCGATACCAGGTCGCGAGCTCGCGGGCATCTACTTCGCGATGCCGTATCTCACGATCCAAAATCGCATCTGTGAAGGAGACGACGTGGAGCGGAGCCCGTTCCTGGACGCGTCCGGCAAGCCCGTGGTCATCATCGGCGGTGGCGATACGGGTGCGGATTGCCTGGGAACCGCGCACCGTCAGGGAGCCAGTTCGGTGACGCAGCTCGAGCTGCTGCCGCGGCCTCCCGATCAGCGGGACGTCCAAACGAACCCCTGGCCGCTCTACCCTCAGATCTTCCGCGTATCCTCGGCTCACGAGGAGGGTGGGGAGCGTTTCTACTCGGTTTCGACCAAGAGATTCATCGGCGAGGGCGGCGCGGTGAAGAAGCTCCAGACCATCCAGGTGGAGATGAAGACCGGACCGAACGGTCGTGCTACCTTCGAGGAACAGCCCGGGACCGAGAAAGAAATAGACGCCGAGCTCGTGCTGCTCGCGATGGGCTTCGTTGGTCCCGAGCGCAATGGACTGCTCGAAGAGCTGGGGGTCAAGATCACCGAGCGCGGCAACGTTTGGCGGGACTCGGCATGGACGACAAGCGTTCCCGGCGTCTTCACCGCCGGCGACATGCAGCGCGGCCAGTCACTCATCGTCTGGGCGATCGCCGAGGGTCGATCCTGCGCCCGGGCCGTGGACGCCTACCTCATGGGGTACTCGGACTTGCCCGCGCCGCTCGCCTGATCTCGCGTCCCGTTCTGTCTCCCGCGCCTCAATTCGCGGCGATCTTGTACAAGTTTCGGTAGCCCCTCAGGTACATCTCACCACCCACGATCGCGGGTGACGCGTCGAAACCGTCGTCGAGCGCGTTCCTGGCGAGGATCTTGAACTCGGGGCTGTTCTCGATCACCAACGTGTTGCCGTCACGCCCGAGTAAATAGACCCGTCCAGCCGCGCCAACCGGAGAGGCATAGACCTCGGAGAGGCCTTCCAATCGGAGCGGGCCGTAGAGCGGCTGCCCCGTGCGTGCGTCGATCGTCGTGAGTATGGCGGAGTTGGACTTGAGGAAGTAAAGGTTGTTCTCGTAGAGCAACGGTGAGGGGACGTAGGGCGTGTCTCGATTGTGCTCCCACAAGACCGCGCTCGTGCCGGTGACGTCGCCTTTGGCATCGGCCAAGCGAATGGCGCGAAGAGCGTTACCGCGGTAGCCACTCATGAGATAGACCACTCCATCGGCGAAGACCGGAGATGGTATTGGGTTGGCCGTGAGCCCGTCGCCCTCCCAGAGTATCTCACCGTTTTCGAGGTTGTAGCTCCGGACACGATTCGTTCCCGCGGTGATGACCTGGGCGACGCCGTTGTGCTCGACGACCAACGGTGTGGCCCAGGTGTCGACTTCGTCACGATCCCTTCTCCAAGTCTCTTCGCCGGTGTTCTTGTTGAGGGCGACGATGAAAGACGGCCCCTGGTGGTCCCAGGTGACGACGACGGTATCACCGTAGAGCGCCGGAGTGGCCCCCTCACCGAAGTCGTTTCGGATGTCCATGTCACCAAAATCCTTCTCCCAGCGAAGATTCCCGTTCATGTCGTAACAGTACAGGCCGCGCGAGCCGAAGAACGCAATCACGTTCTCACCTTCCGTAACGACCGACCCGGAGGCAAACGTACCCTCCGCGCGCGAGCCCTCGTGTGGTCGCTCGACGCGAGCCGTCTGGTTCCAAAGCGTCGAGCCGTTCTCGCGGCTCAGTGCCATCACGTGGAATTCGTGAACCGCCTCGGTCCCTGGGCTCGCTGAGGTATCGGCCGGGATGGCCGTGGTCACGATCACCCTGTCGTTCCAGACTATCGGCGTGCTCTTTCCTCTGCCGGGGATCTCGATTTTCCAGGCCACGTTGGTGTCCTCCGCCCATTCGATGGGCGGATTTCCACCGGGAGCCACGCCGGTCATGAGTGGACCTCGCCATTGAGTCCAGAACCGTTCGTCGGCAGGGGCAGCGGCCCCCCCGAGCGCTACCAGCAAAGCCAATCCTGCGATCGCGACGCCTACCTTCTTCATGGGCCAGTTCCTCCTCAGTTGCTCCCGACCGACTATAACATCTCAATCGGGGGAAGCGGGGCTCGTCTCGAATCACTTGACAGCCTTGACAGGGAGAAGGTCAGGCGTGTATGCTGTCTACATGAATCTGGGTCACCGGGACTCCTCGAAGCGTTCCGTTCGAGACGACGTACCCGTCCGCACCATGAGCATCGCCATTAGCATCATTCGGCGCGGGTGCGGGCTCCCCAGATAAAAAGGGAATCAAAAAGCCCCGCACCCGATGGAGGGTGCGGGGCTTTTTTTTTGTGCCGGGCGCGCCGCGTTGTGGCGCGACGGAGAGAGGCAAGAGGATGACGAAGGTTCATATATATGACACGACGTTGAGGGACGGGACTCAGAGCGAGGGTGTCAGTCTCTCCTTGCAGGACAAGCTTCACATCGCCCGCCTTCTGGACGGGCTCGGGGTGTCCTACATCGAGGGGGGGTGGCCCGGCTCGAACCCGAAGGATGCCGAGTTCTTCCGGGAGATCGAAAAGGCCCCGCTCGCCACGTCCACCGTCGTGGCCTTCGGCTCCACCCGGCGCGTTTCGAGCCCGGCCGCGAGCGATCCCAATCTCGAGGCATTGCTGAATGCGAATACCCCGGCGGTGGCGCTGGTCGGCAAGTCCTGGCCTCTCCACGTGACCGACGTGCTGGGCACGACGTTCGAGGAGAATCTCGCCATGATTCGTGACAGCGTGCGCTGGATGAAGGATCACGGCAAGGAAGTCATCTACGATGCCGAGCACTTTTTCGATGGTTATCGATCGGACCCTGACTACGCGCTCCAAACCGTGCGTGCGGCGGCCGAAGCGGGCGCGGATTGGATCGTTTTGTGCGACACGAACGGAGGGAGTCTTTCGACCTGGGTGAGTCAAGTCGTGCGGGCGGTACGTGAAGCGATCTCGTCTCCCCTGGGCATTCACGCCCACAATGACAGCGAGCTCGCCGTGGCAAACGCCTTGGCGGCCGTCGAGGAGGGATGCACGCAGGTTCAGGGAACCATCAACGGCAACGGGGAGCGCTGCGGGAACACCAACCTCGTTTCGGTGATACCCGCTCTGCAACTCAAGATGAATCGTCAGTGTGTCCCGGAGGAAGGACTCCCGCGGTTGACGGAGCTCGCCCGGGCGGTCGGACGCGTCGTCAATCGCGCCCCGAGCGCCTTTGCTCCTTACGTGGGCGAATCGGCGTTCGCTCACAAAGGAGGGATTCACGTGGCCGCCGTCGAGAAGATCGCCGCCAGCTACGAGCACATTCCTCCCGAGCGGGTGGGCAACCGCCGTCGGGTCGTCGTCTCCGAGCTTTCCGGCCGCTCCAACGTGCGCGTGCGGGCCGCTGAGCTGGGTCTGACGACGAATGGGAACGAAGCGGCGATTCTGGCACGGATCAAAGAGCGGGAGGCGCGGGGCGCCCAGTTCGAGGTCGCCGAGGGGTCCTTCGAGCTCTTGATTCGGCGAAGCGAGCCCGATTACGCGCCCCCCTTCGAGCTGGTCGACGTTCGAGTCGTCATTACCGGTGGGCTTGACCGGGGCATGGGAAGTGAAGCGACCGTCGTCCTTCGCGCCGGAGACGAGACGTTGTCGGATTCGGCAAAGGGGGTCGGGCCGGTCGAGGCGGTCGAACGCGCGATCTGGAAGGCCTTGGTGCCGCGCTATCCGGAGTTGCAAGAGGTCCAGGTCGTCGACCACAAGATACTGGTTCTCGATCCCGATCGCTCGGCGGGCGCGAGGACCCGTGTGATCATCGAGGCGAGTAACGGGGGCGGGGCGTGGCATACGGTGGCTTGCTCCGCGAACGTGGTCCAGGCAAGCTGTGAGGCGGTCTTGGAGAGCTTCGAGTTGGCTGTGGCGCGAGCCTCGAGGCCGGTGGCGCCACGTGGGCGCGCCCCCAAAACGATGCGCTCCCAACCGCGGGTACGTTGAACTGCGTACAATCTCCGTAGAAGTATTACATTCCTAGACGGTCGATCGGATCCTTGCACGGCTACAATCCCTATCCGGGGGCTTAGAAGCATAACACTCACCTCGGGCAAGCGCGTTTTTTTGCATTACCTGTCAGTGGGTTATACCTGCGGACGTCCATCCCGAGGGACGCACCGAGACGAGGATCGCAAAGGAACTCGATCATCAGCACAGAATAGCCGCCTCGGCCTCACCGGTGGGCAGCTCCGGGGGTTATCTCCGAAGAAAGCAACGGGCGGGACCTCCCCGTTGTGTGAAGCCCTTCCCGAGTCCTTGCGCCGTTCGACCATGACGCGAAATACAACGCCCGCAACGCCGACCACCACCACGGTCGGACGCTGCTTCGTCAATCCTACGTTCGATTATTTGGTCATCGGGGGTGGGTTGAGTCTCATGGCCACGGCCGCGATCTTGCTGAGCCCTGTTGGGTGGGTGGGTCCGGCGGGCCTGGCGTTTCTAATTCTGTTCAGCAACGGCGCGCACTTCGGCGCCTCGACGGTGCGCTTGTACACGAAACGGGGCACGAGCGAATCCCTGCCCTTCCTCACGATGGCCCTACCGTTGGTGACCCTCGCCGCGCTGACACTGGTCGTATGGCATGCCGAGTCGCTGGGACCGCATTTGCAGTCCCTGTATCTCAGTTGGTCCCCTTACCATTACGCCGCCCAGGCTTACGGTATCGCGGTCATGTACAGCTATCGCTCCGGCTGCCGCCTCGCTCCCACCGACAAGAAGCTGCTGTGGTGGGTGGCCATGCTCCCGTTCTTCTACAACTTCCTCTCTGCGAAGCGAGTCGGATTGGATTGGCTCGCTCCCGCCGCGTTCATGGCTCAGCCAGCGGTGGGAGAGATATTGGCAGCCATCGGCACCCTGTTGACGGCCGTCGCCTTCGCCGCCCCCGTCCTTTTGTACTTGCGGGTTTGGCGTGGGAGCGCTGGGCCGATGCCGCTGATCAGCATTCTGGCCTTGGTTAGCAACGGAGTCTGGTGGTTCGTGCTGAGCTCGCTGGACGCGTTCGTCTGGGCAACGGTATTTCACGGGCTCCAGTATCTCGCCCTGGTCGTGATCTTCCACATCAGAGAGCGCGTCTCCAGCCCGGCAAACCAGCGCGGGGCGATATATCACGGAGTCTGGTTCTATGGCGCGAGCCTCCTTCTCGGCTACGGGGTCTTCCAGTGTCTGCCCCTGGGTTACACGTTCGCGGGGGTGGGGTTAGTCGAAGGCACGCTCTTGGTTGCCGCCACGGTCAACGTCCACCATTTCATCGTGGATGCCTACATTTGGAGGCTGGGCCAAGACGATACCAATCGCCAGGTCGTCGAGGAAGAGTTCGGGCCTCGCCTCGAAGCAATAGCCTGACCTACTCGAGCAGCAAGATTCTGAAATGACCGCCCCACGGAGAAAAAAGAGGCGGTCCCCAACTCACGTCGAACGCGCGACCGAAAAGACGGGTCACACCCCAGGGCGCGTTCCGGCGACTGCTCGCGCCATCTCCAGGTCCCGTGCCCTCCGCACTGCTTTCGCGTTGGGGGTGGGGGGAACCGTCGCGCTGCTCGCGGCCGGGCTCTACCAATCCCTGCGCACCGAAGGGCGTTTGCCCGGAATCTCGACCGTCTACATGAGATACATCGAGTCGCTCTTCGACGCGGGACGCCACGAGGAAGCTCTGGACCAGCTCCATTTGGCCCGAACACTCGACATCGTGAATGAGCCTTTGGTGCTGAACAATCTGGCCAATGCGATGCAGGCTCAGGGAAAAACGTCCGAAGCCATCGCCTACTACGGCGAGGCGATTCGCATCCAGCCGGACTACGCGATGGCTTACTACAATCTGGCCAAGGCGCTCGCTGAGCAGGGCGACGCTGCCAGGGCGGTCGAGCTCTACCGCACCGCCGTGGAGCTAGATCCCGACCACGTCGACGCCCACAACAACCTGGCCAATTTGCTTGCGGGGCAAGGGGTCGTCGAAGAGGCTATCTCCCATTACGAGCGAGCGCTCAGCCTGCAGCCGGACAACGCGGTGGCGCACAACAACCTAGCCAATGTCCTCGCCGTGCATGGCCCGGTCGAGCAAGCCATTCGGCACTACGAACAGGCGCTCAGACTGCAGCCCGATAACGCGGCGGCGCATAACAACCTAGCGTGGGTGCTCAAAGGAGCGGGCCGACGGGACGAAGCCCTGCCGCACTTTCAAGAGGCGGTCCGACTGCAGCCCGACTTTGCTTCGCCCCTTATGGGTCTCTCCTGGCTGCTGTCAACCCATCCAGAGGACGCGCGGCGCGATCCGGAGCGGGCCCTCGAGCTCGCGGGGCGGGCCCTCGAGCTGTTACCTGCGACGGACCCGAGGAGTCTCGATATCGCCGCCGCAGCGCACGCCGCGGTGGGTGACTACGACCGAGCGGTCGAACTGGCCCGGGCCGCGGCGGATCTTGCGCCGCCCAACTTCCCGGAGTCGCAAGCCATCCAAGAGCGACTCGCGCTCTACCATCAATGCCAACCCTACCGGGAAGGACCGCAGTGACGGGACGCTCGCCTCAGCGGCGTCGCTTCTTGCCGAAGAGGTGATCCAGGGAGAGGCGCCCCGCACCCATGAGCACGAGGCCCAACATGATCAACAGAAAGAGGAAGGCCCTCTCGGGATCTCCCCAGCTCTCCACGGTTTCCTCGGGGATGCTCAGCGCACCCAGACCGACGAGAATTTGCAGGTGAAGCCTGTGTTGCATGAAAGACGCGACGAACATGGCGAACGCTGCGAATGAGGCGGCGATTCGCGTGAAGAGCCCGGAGGCAATCAAGAGACCGCCCCCGAACTCGGTGAGAGCGAGGCACCAGGCAAAGAAGCCCGGCATGGGAAACCCCAGGTTCGCTATGCTTTCGAAACGCCTCGTAGGATCTCCCCAAATGAGCTGATCGACTTTGGCCCACCCGTGGGCAAAGGCAAGTGCCAGCCCCGCCAGGCGCAGGCTCAGTAGAGCGACATCTTTCGTCAAGGATGAGTTCATGGCTTCCCCATCTGCCGCTGGTCGAGCTCAACTGGCTCCCTCCCGCGCTCGCGGGTCCGCTCGACCCATCCATCGGCACTTCCAGCCCACCACCATAAGCGTGCGCCTGGTGGTTAGTTGTCGCTAAATGTAATTAATTGTGGCCTTATGTTGATCCGATCGAGACCCGGTCAGATTCCTTTTTTCGCACATATTCTTCGGGGGAAGGCGGTTACACGATTTGTCCTTCTGCCCGGTTCCTGATAAAACATGCTCTCTGGCCCGGGGGCGGGTGTATGATCTTCACGCGGACGGGCCGCGAGCCCGTTGCACCTACAAATGTGGATCCGGGGAGGTAACGAAGTATGAAGCGATACTTGTGGATGATACTCCTAGCTGCGGTGATCGTGGGCTGGAGCGCTCCGCTGCCGGCTCAGATGGCTTCCGAGCAGCTTCCTTTCAAGCTAGGCACGTTCGAGCTGGAAGGACGACCGTTCGTCGGTGCGGTCGTGCGAGACGCGACGGTCATCGATCTGGTCCGAGCCAACGAGGCCCTTCAGCGACAGCCGAGCTGGGTCGAGCTTCCCATGGCCGAGGACATGAAATCGCTGATCGCGCGCTACGACTACGGTCTGCGCAGGCGCGTCTACGAGATCGTGAATGCCGTCGAACAGATGGCGAACCGGCCTCAGTACGTTCATGACCTCGGCTCCCTGAAGATTCTCCCCCCGATCTCGAACCCGCAGACGATTCTCAACACGGCGGTCAACTACCGAGCACATGCCGAAGAAATGTCTCAGGGGCAGCCACCGGCTCCTCCCGCGTCGGAGACGTCCCAATCGATTCCCGGCATCTGGGAGCGTAAGTCGGGCGACGAGCGTCACAACCCTTACTTTTTCCTCAAGCCTGCGGCCGCGATCATCGCCGACGGAGAGATGATCGAACCGCCACCTAGCGGCAAGTTGGATTGGGAGTGCGAGATGACGGTCGTGATCGGTCGGCCGGCCAAAGAAGTGAGCATCGAGGATGCCAATGACTACATCTTCGGCTACACCATCCAGAACGACCTCTCCGATCGGGGGGGGCGGGGGGACAATCGGCACGGGTCGGATTGGCTGATCGGCAAGGGCCACGACACGTTTGCCCCCTTGGGCCCGTTCATCGTTCCCAAGGAGTTCATCGGGGATCCGATGGATCTCGACGTCAAGTTCACGCTGAACGGTCAGGTGATGCAGGACTCCAATACATCGTACATGTGGCACAACGTCTACGAGCTGGTGCACTTCGGCTCCAATATCATCACCTTGCAGCCAGGCGACCTCATCGCCACCGGAAGTCCCTCGGGCGTGGGTGCCGGTCGCAACCCACCGATTTTCATGAAGCCTGGCGATACCGCCGTCAGCTGGGTCGAGAGCATCGGAACGTTGACGAACAAGGTCCAGTTAATGGACTTAGGAAGGGATTCTTCTTACTAGCGAGAACCCAGTGAGTGGCGTCCGAAGTGCACGCGCACTGGGACGACGAGGAGGATAACCATGAATCGACTGTCATACCTATTGGGCGGGATCGTCTTTTTGATGATGGCGGTCCTCGCGGGTCCGGCGGCGTCCCAAGACGTCGCTGAGCCGTTTAAGTTGGGCACCTTCGAGATCGACGGGCAGCCTACCCTGGGATTGGTTCTGCGTGACCAATTCGTCGTGGAGCTCGAGGCCGCCAATCGGGATCTCCAACGCGCCGCTCGCTACGCGGACATCACCATGGCCAAGGACATGAAGGAGCTTGCGGCCCGATACCAGATGGACCTGAAGTCCCGTCTCTACGAGATCGTCAACCATGTGACCGGGGCGAACCTTCTGGAAGGAAGCGGCCGCGCATCCTACGTCCACAACGTCGGAGACGTACGCACTCTGCCGCCCATCATGTATCCCAACAAGATCTTGAACGCGGCGGGCAACTACTACGGGCACATCTCGGAGTCCCTGCCGCCCGAGGAACAACGGAAGATCGCCGAGGAACGGCGGAGACAGCGCGGCACGCCCTATCTGTTCATCAAGACCACGGGTGCCGCCGCGGTCATTGGAAACGGCGATCCCATCATCATGCCCAAGGGTCGCCCCGATCTGGATTGGGAGTGCGAGCTGGGTGTGGTCATCGGCAAGCCGGCGAAGCACGTGACGGCCGCTCAGGCCAAGGACTACATCTTTGGATACACCATCGAGCTCGACATGTCGTCCCGCGGTGGGCGGGGCGACGAGCGTTTCGGCGGCTCGGACTGGCTCATGGGCAAGGGCCATGAGACGCATGCGCCCCTAGGGCCCTACATCACGCCGGCCGAGTTCATGCCGGATCCGATGAACATTTGGCAGAAGCTGACGGTCAACGGGCAGGTCATGCAGGATGCCCGCACCACCGACATGATCCACAACATCTACGAGCTCATCGAATACGGATCCTGGGTACTGACGCTCGAGCCCGGTGATATCGTCGCCGGCGGCAGCTCGGCCGGTACCGCGGCCTCACTCACGGTCCGTGACGCGCCCGTCCCGTACTTGAAGCCCGGCGACCAGATCGTCGCGAGCATCGAAGGGATTGGAGAGCTTCGACACACCGTGGTACCGGAGACCGAGTCCCCGCCGACCTCGTTCACACCGACGGCGCCGACCGTGAGAGTGGCCGAGCCCTTCAAGTTCGGCACGTTCGACATCGATGGTGAGCCTACTCTCGGCATCGTGTTACGCGATCAGATCGTGGTGGAACTCGATGCGGCTAATGCACGTTTCGAGCGAGCCGCTCGCCCCGGCAGCATTACCATGCCCGGCGATATGAAGGAGCTCGCAGCGCGCTACCAGCTCGGGCTCAACAACCGCATCTACCAGATCGTCAACTACCTCGTCGAGGAGAACCTCATCGAGCAAGGTGGTCGGCCTTCTTGGGTACATCAGGTGGGTGACGTGGATACTCTGGCCCCCATTCTCTATCCGACCAAGATCTTGAACGCCGCGGGCAACTACTACGGCCACGTGGGAGAGACCGGCACGCCGGAAGAGCAGGCCGCCGCGGCAGCCGAGCGGCGGAAGGACAAAGGGATCGCCTATCTCTTCCACAAACCAGCCACCACGGCGGTCATTGGCGATGGCGATCCCATCGTGATGGCCAAAGGGCGTGAGCAGCTCGATTGGGAGTGTGAGCTGGGAGTGGTCATCGGCCAGCCGGCACGGCACGTGACGGCGGATGAAGCCGCGAACTACATCTTCGGCTACACCATCGAGCTCGACATGTCCGACCGCGGCGGGCGGCCGGAGGGTGGTTTCAGTAGTGGCGGATCCGACTGGCTCATCGGGAAGGGTCACGACACCTATGCGCCGCTCGGGCCCTTCATCGTTCCGGCCGAGTTCATCGCGAACCCGATGGACGTCGGTCAGACCCTGACCGTCAACGGACAGACGATGCAGGACTCCCGGACCACTGACATGATCCACAACATCTACGAGCTCATCGAGTACGGGTCGGCCATCGTCACCCTGGAGCCGGGGGACGTCATCGCCGGGGGAAGCCCCGCGGGTACGGGTATGTCGCGGAGCGTGCGGCCGGAGCAGATCTGGCTGAAGCCGGGCGATCGCGTGGTCGCCACTATCGAAGGCGTTGGGACCCTCACCCACACCGTCGAGGCCGAAGAAGAAGCCGCTGGCATGCCGACCTCCGGTAGTCGGTAGCCGCTAGGTACAAAGAAAAGGCGAGGCCAGCAAATGCTGGCCTCGCCTTTTGCTTTTCGGGAACGAGGTCTCTTAGACGACGTCCTGATACTCGGCGTCGACCACCTCACTGTCCCCTTCACCAGGAGCGGCTCGGCCGTTCGTGGCGTTGGGTGTTTCGGCTCCCTGCTTTGCGGTGGACTTCTGGTACAACGCCTCCGCTACGCGGTGCGAAACCCGGTTGACGCGCTCCTCGGCCTGCTGGATACGCTCGGTGTCGTCCCCCTGGAGCGCCGCCTCGCGCGCCCCGCTGAGAGCGGCTTCCACGTCGCTCACCAAGCCGGCGTCGAGCTTCTCGCGGCCGTCGTTGAGTGTTCTCTCCGTCGCGTACACGAGGGCATCCAGGCGATTCCTCGCTTCGGACCTTTCACGGGCCCTCTTGTCCTCTTCGCGATGGGTCTCGCCGTCGGCGACCATCTTGTTCACCTCTTCCTTGGTGAGTCCGCTGGAGCTGGTGATGGTGATGGCCTGTTCCTTACCCGTGGCGGTGTCCTTGGCCGTCACGTTGACGATGCCGTTGGCATCGAGATCGAAGGCGACCTCGATCTGCGGCGTGCCACGTGGGGCGGGTGGAATGCCGGTGAGATGGAAGCGTCCGAGGGATCGGTTGTCACGGGCCATCTCGCGCTCGCCCTGAAGCACGTGAACCTCGACGCTCGGCTGGTTGTCCTCGGCGGTCGAGAACATCTCACTCTTCCGCACCGGAATCGTCGTGTTGCGATCGATGAGCTTCGTGAAGACGCCGCCAAGCGTCTCGATCCCGAGCGACAGCGGCGTGACGTCGAGCAGCAACACGTCCTTGACGTCCCCGCTCAAGACGCCCGCCTGGATGGCGGCGCCTACCGCGACGACTTCGTCCGGGTTGACGCCCTTGTGCGGTTCTCTACCGAACAAGTCTTGCACCATCTTCTGGACACGAGGAATGCGCGTCGTGCCTCCCACCAATACGACTTCGTCGATTTGGCGAGGCTCGAGACCGGCATCCGAAAGCGCCCGCCGGCAGGGCCCGAGACTCCGTTCCAGGAGGTCTTCGATCAGCTGCTCGATCTTGGACCGCGTCAACTTCAAGGAGAGGTGCTTGGGCCCGGAGTTATCGACGGAAATGAAGGGGAGACTTATCTCCGTCTCGAGAGCCGTGGATAGCTCGATCTTGGCTTTCTCGGCCGCTTCCTTCAGGCGTTGCAGCGCCATCTTGTCCTTGGACAAGTCCAGTCCCTGATCGCGTCGGAACTCGTCGATGATCCAATCGATGATTCGTTGATCGATGTTGTCGCCGCCCAGGTGCGTATCTCCGTTGGTCGCCTTGACCTCGACCACACCTTCACCGACCTCCAGGATGGAGATGTCGAACGTGCCACCGCCAAAGTCGTAAACGGCAATCGTCTCGTCCTTCTTCTTGTCCAGGCCATAGGCCAATGCGGCGGCGGTCGGCTCGTTGATGATGCGCTTGACGTTGAGCCCAGCGATGGTGCCCGCGTCCTTGGTGGCCTGCCGTTGACTGTCGTTGAAGTAGGCGGGAACGGTGATCACCGCGTCGACGACCTTCTCACCTAGGTAATCCTCGGCCGCCTGCTTCAGCTTCCGGAGGATCATGGCCGAGATCTCTGGCGGCGAGTACTTCTTGCCCCGAACCTCGATGCGGACGTCGCCGTTCGAGCCCTTGACGACTTTGTACGGTACGATCCGGGCCTCCTCGGGCACCTCGTCTAGGCGCCGACCCATGAAGCGTTTGATCGAGTAGATCGTGTTCTCTGGGTTGGTGATGGCCTGGCGGCGGGCTACCTGACCCACCAGTCGCTCCGATTCCTTGCTGAAGGCGACGACGCTCGGCGTGACGCGATCTCCCTCGGAGTTAACGATGACCTTGGGTTGTCCGCCCTCCATGACGGCCACGACAGAGTTGGTGGTTCCCAAGTCGATTCCAATAGCTTTACTCACTTCCATACCCTCCAAACCATGATTCGTTAGGGCATTTTCGCCCTTTTTGGGAGAATCCTTAGGGTTATACCCTTCGAATCCCCCACCGGATCTGCGCCAATTATATGAATCGGAGTGAAGTTTGTCAAGAAAAATTTAGTGTTATATTATAATGAAACTTGACAATCTAATAGTGAGATACTATATTTACAGGTGGCGGGACTCCAAGCTTAGAATGTGGCTTGAAAAGCCGGCCAGCAGACGGAGACCCAGGAGGGGAGATGGACCTCAACAAGCTAACCCAGAAATCTCAGGAGGCAGTGGCGCAAGCTCAGTCTCTCGCCTCGCAGCGGAATCACCAGCAGATCGATGTGGAGCACCTGTTGCTGGCGCTCTTGAGCCAGGACGCAGGACTCGTGCCCAAGCTGTTGGCGCGACTCGAGGTTCCCGTTCAGGAGCTCGTGAACCGGTTGGAAAGCGAGCTCGACAAGGTCCCCTCCGTCGAGGGAGCCGGGACCGAAATCTACGTTTCACGACGTCTGAGCAACGTCATGAGCGCCGCCCTTCAGCAAGCAGAGAAAATGAAGGACGACTACGCCAGCGTCGAGCACCTGCTCCTCGCCATTTTCGAGGAGGGTGGGACGGCCGGCCGCCTGTTGAAGGGCTACGGCATCACGCGCGATCGCATCCTCGACCTGCTGCGGGTCGTTAGGGGCAGCCAACGAGTGACCAGTCAGAGCCCGGAGTCGACTTACGAGTCGCTCGAGCAGTACGGCCGCGACCTGACTCGTCTCGCCGCTCAGGGAAAGCTGGATCCGGTGATCGGTCGAGACGACGAGATTCGTCGCGTCATCCAGATCCTCTCCCGACGAACCAAGAACAACCCGGTTTTGATCGGCGAGCCCGGTGTCGGAAAAACCGCCATCGTCGAGGGACTCGCCCAGCGCATCGTGCGCGGAGACGTGCCCGAGGGGTTGAAGAACAAGACGGTCGTGGCGCTCGACATGGGAGCGTTGATTGCTGGAGCCAAGTATCGCGGAGAGTTCGAAGAACGTCTCAAAGCGGTCTTGAAGGAAGTACAGGATTCTCAAGGGCAGATCGTTCTCTTCATCGACGAGCTCCACAACGTCGTGGGTGCCGGCCGCGCCGAGGGAGCGCCGATGGACGCGGGGAATCTTCTGAAACCACTGCTCGCGCGTGGCGAGCTTCACTGTATCGGTGCCACGACCCTGGACGAGTACCGGAGGCACATCGAGAAGGATGCTGCCCTCGAGCGTCGCTTTCAGACGGTGACGGTGGACGAGCCCTCCGTCGAAGACACGATCTCCATACTCCGCGGACTGCGGGAGCGTTACGAAATCCACCATGGTGTCCGCATCAAGGACCCGGCGTTGGTCGCCGCGGCCACGCTCTCGCGCAGGTACATCTCCGATCGGTTCCTGCCCGACAAAGCCATCGACCTTGTCGACGAGGCGGCGGCCCGACTCCGCACCGAGATGGACAGCATGCCGACCGAGCTCGATGAGCTGAAGCGTCGGCAGATGCAGCTCGAGATCGAGCGCCAGGCCCTTCGGAAGGAAAAGGACAAGGCTTCCAAGCAGCGGCTCGGTCACCTGGAGGAGGAGCTGGCCGAGATCCGATCCAGCGCCGACGCCCTCACGATTCAGTGGGAACAGGAAAAGGAGTCCATCGGGCAGGTTCGGGCACTCCGGAAGGACATCGAAGAGACCAAACTGGCCATCGAGAAAGCCGAACGAGCCTACGAGCTGGACAAGGTGGCGGAGCTTCGTTACGGCCGCCTCAACGAGCTCGAGACTCGGTTGAAAGAGGCGGAGCAGACCCTCGAGAACAAGAGCGTGCTCCTCAAGGAAGAAGTGGACGAGGAGGACATCGCCCAGGTGGTATCCCGTTGGACGGGCGTTCCCGTTTCCAAGCTCATGGAGGGAGAGGTACAGAAGCTGCTACACCTCGAAGAGCATCTTCATCGCCGCGTGGTCGGCCAGGACGAGGCGGTTCATGCGGTGGCGGACGCGGTCTTGAGGGCACGGGCGGGTATCAAGGATCCACAGCGACCGATCGGCAGCTTCATCTTTCTTGGACCGACCGGAGTCGGGAAGACCGAGCTGGCCCGCGCCCTGGCGGAGTATCTGTTCAACGACGAAAAGGCCCTGGTGCGAGTCGACATGAGTGAGTACATGGAGAAGCATGCCGTGGCTCGGCTCATCGGAGCACCTCCGGGCTATGTCGGTTACGAAGAGGGAGGCCAGCTCACGGAGGCGGTTCGCCGCAAACCCTTCTCGGTGGTGCTCTTCGACGAGGTGGAGAAGGCGCACCACGACGTCTTCAACCTGCTGCTGCAGATTCTGGACGAAGGACGGCTCACCGACTCTCACGGCCGCACCGTCGATTTCCGGAACACCGTGCTCATCATGACCTCCAACATCGGGAGCTCCGATATCTTGGAGTTCCAGGGCTCGGTCGACGACGAGAGCTACGATCGAATGAAGCATCGGGTGCTCGGGCAAATCAAGAATCATTTCCGACCCGAGTTCATCAACCGAGTCGACGAGCTCGTCGTCTTCCACGGGCTCACCAAGGAGCAGCTCGTGGCCATCGTCGACATGCAGCTCGATCGGCTGGCACACCGGCTGGAAGATCGCCGCCTCGTTCTCGAGGTCACGGACGAAGCGAAACACTTTCTGGCCGAAGTAGGATGGGATCCCGTCTATGGCGCCCGGCCTCTGCGCCGAGCCGTGCAGCGGGAGTTGGAGAGCCCGATCGCCCGGAAGCTGCTATCGGGCGAGATCGAATCCGGGGCAACCGTGCGCGTCGTGCTTCGGGACGGAAGGCTCGATTTCGAACCGCTCGCCCCGCGACCTGTCGGCGAGGCCGTGAACGCCTAAACCGGTAGAGCTCTGCCCCTGTACATCCAATTAAGGGCCACAGGGGCAACTCTGCCGTCTCCACACCCCCGTCGCCAGCCGGCCGGCTTCGTGCTACCTTAACCCTACCGAAACACGGACACGAGCAGGAGGAAGAACCATGAAGGGTATCGTCATATCCGTCGCAATGCTTCTCGTCGGTTTCTCGGTTGCCTCGGCGCAATCGCTGGCCGAGCTAGCGGAAAAGGAGAAGGAACGGCGCGAGGCGATTGGCCAAACCACCGGCCAAACCACCGGGAAGACCTACGACGACGCCGCCCTCGCCGTCCGCCGCCGGGCCACGCCGCGCGATGTGCTCGCGAGCGAGCGTTCCGCGGGGACCGAGCCCGCCGAGACGACTGAATCGGCCGAAGAAGGTGAGGAGAACCTGGAGGGCGAGCCGAGCGAAGAAGAGGACCCGACCCAGACCCAGGCTTATTGGCGCGATCGGAAGGCCGCCATCGACCGGCGCATTGCTGATATTCGGGCGCGGCTCAACGAACCCGGTTTCGCTTCCGATCCGGACAACTTGATGAGGCGGAATCAGCTCGAGCAGCAGCTCGAGCAGGCGCGATCGGACCTCGCCGCGCTGCAGGCCGAAGCGCGAAGCCAGGGCGTGCCGCCGGGCTGGGTGCGCTGAGCAGGCCTTGGAAGAGACGGTAGGCCTGCGCGAGCGGAGCGTCCGACTTCGCCAAGGCTTCGTCGGGACCTCGCCGCCCGCCTTCGCATGGCTTCGGCGTGGCCTCGCCGAAGCCGTGGGCAGTCGAGAGACCTGCCACGGCGCAGGCGGGAAGCCCGAAGGG
>Ga0302046_10000859_pt1 | contig 29138 bp, 35 predicted proteins | sample RVTome_11_FD_200261 | JGI IMG/M metagenome (GOLD analysis project Ga0302046, IMG submission 200261) | Soil microbial communities from uranium-contaminated site in the Upper Colorado River Basin, Wyoming, United States - RVT147D111 (version 2) ...
CCCGCCGTCGAGGATCGCGACGGGTCACCGAGCCGGTGACGGCCTGACGGGCCGCCACGGAGCCGGACCAGGCGCGACTTCGGACGCGAGCGAGCATCGAGGCGCAGAGCAGAAAGGAGCATCCCAGGAATGGCCCAGGTCTTCGTCCTCGGCGCGGGCACCCCCACGCCCACCGCCGCCCGCTTCGGCTCAGCCTTCGCGGTGGAGGTCGGCGGCGAATACTTGATGTTTGATTGCGGGCCCGCGGCCACCTACAAGCTGGTGAAGGCCGGTATCTTTCCGACTCGCGTGGACTACCTCTTCTTCACCCACCACCACTTCGACCACGACGTGGACTACCCGTGCTTCCTCCTCTGCCGGTGGGACCAGAGCATCGGAAAGGAGAATCTCCTCCGGGTGTACGGGCCGACCCTCACCGAGACCATCACGGAACGCATCCTCGGCGAGAACGGCGCCTTCGTTCACGACTGGAAGGCTCGGGTGAATCATCCACTGAGCCAGCGCGTCCACGTGAATCGCGGCGGGACGCTGCCACGTCAGCCGCCGTCCGTTCAGGCCAGGGATGTGGGCCCGGGCCTTGTCCATCAAGGGCGCGAGTGGCACGTGACGGCGGCGCCGGCCGAGCACGTGGAGCCGTGGCTCGATTCGCTGGCCTATCGGCTGGACGGCGCCGAGGGCAGCATCGTCTTCACCGGCGACACTCAGCCCTGCCGGACGGTCGTGGACCTCGCGCGGGACGCCGACATGATGCTCTGCATGTGCTGGGACGATCAGGAGCGCATGAAGGCCGGCGGTGAGGCGCTCGGCCAGTGCGGCACCACCGGGGCCGCCGAGATGGCGCGTGAGGCCGGCGTCAAACGGCTCGTGCTCGTCCACGTCGGGCCCCATCTGGCCTCCCACGGCCCCATGGAGAAGGGCATCGGGGACGTGCGCCGCATCTACGACGGCGAGATCATCTTCGCCGAGGAGCTGATGTCGCTCCGGGTCTGACGGGACCGACGCGGCGCGGCCGCGACGGGACGCCGCCCAGGCGGCGGGGGAGGGACCATGAGCGCGCGCCATCGCTGCACGCTGGCCTGGTTCACGGCGCTGGCGATCCTGCTCGCCAGCTGCGCCACGGCGGGCCTGGTGGAAAGTGTCGAGAGCCTGCTCCGCCAGGGTAAGGAGCTGTTCGAAGCCAAGCGCTACGACGAGGCCCTGGCGAAGTTCCAGGAGGTGATCCGGCGGGAGCCCACCTCCTGGGTGGCCTGGCTCTACGCGGCCCGGGTCCACGTGGCGAAGGTGCAGTGGGCGCCGGCCATCGACAGCGGGCGCAAGGCCCTGGAGCTGGCGACGGACAAGGGCGAGGCGACCGGCCTCCTCGCCGAGGCCCTCTGGGGCGGCGGGCTCGAATCGCTACAGCGCGGGCAGTACCGGGAGGCGGTGGATCGCTTCGGCGGCTACCTGAAGCTGCGCGCCGGGGACGCGCGCGGCTACCTGAACCTCGGCCGCTCCCACCTTGGGGCGGGGGGGTTCCGGGAGGCGCTCGACGCCCTCGTGCGGGGCCTGACCGAGGCGCGTGATGCCGGGACGCGGCACGAGCTGGCGCAGACGCTGCTGGACGGCGGGCGGCGGGCGCTCGCGGGGAGCGACTTCCGGAGCGCGGTCGGCTTCCTCGGGGAGTACGTGCGGGTGAACCCGACGGACGTTTCGGCGCTCCTGGACCTGGGGCGGGCGCACTGGCAGGCGGGCCAGCGCGTCGATGCGCTCGGCGTCTTCCGGCGCGTGCTCGAGCTGGCGCCCGGCAACGTGGAGGCCTTGCGCTTCCTCCGCGGCGAGTAGGGTCGATCCAGGGCAAGGCCGTGCTCATCCTCGGCTGATCTGGAGTCTCGGCGAGTCGGCTCTTCATCCGCCAGCAGGCTCCAGTCGCAGGATCCGACCCCTCGGACTGTCGGTCAGCAGGTAGATCAAGCCGTCCGCCCCCTGGCGCACGTCTCGAATGCGTTCTCCCAGATCCGCGAGATAGCGTTCCTCGTGGACGCCGCGGTTGTTGTCGATCTTCAGTCGCACAAGGCAGCCGGGCCGTAGCGAGCCGACGAGCAGGTCGTTCCGCCAGTCGGGAAACGCATCGCCTGTGTAGAAGAGCGCGCCCGAGGGGGCGATCACCGGGTCCCAGTAGTAGACGGGCTGCTCCATGCCTTGCCGGGACGTGCCCACGCCGATGCGGGCCCCCGAATAGTCGACCCCGTACGTTACCACCGGCCAGCCGTAGTTGAGGCCCGGCTGCGGACTGTTGAGCTCGTCGCCGCCGCGCGCGCCGTGCTCCACCGTCCAGAGCCGGCCGCTGGCGTCCAGAGCTGCGCTCTGGACATTGCGGTGACCGTAAGACCAGATCTCCGGGCGCGCGCCGTCGCGGCCAACGAAGGGGTTGTCGCGCGGGATCGAGCCGTCGGCGTTGATGCGAACGATCTTGCCGAGCGTCACCGAGAGGTCCTGGGCGCGGTCGCGATAGGCGTACCGATCACCCAGCGTGACGAACAGCGTGCCGTCCGGGCGGAACACGAGCCGCGAGCCCCAGTGGTTGGCACCGCTCACCTTGGGCTGCTGGCGCCAGATCACCTGCGTGCCTTCGAGCCCGCGCTCGCCGAGGCGACCGCGAGCGACGGCGGTGCCCGCGCCACCCTCGCCGCGCTCGGAGAAGGACAGGTAGACGAGCCGATCCCGGGCGAAGCTCGGGCTGAGCGCCACGTCGAGCAGCCCGCCTTGACCCCGTGCGAACACCTCCGGCACGCCGGCGAGCGGCTCTGACACCTGTCCGCCGCGGGCGACGACGCGCAGCCGCCCCGGCCGCTCCGTGACGAGCATGCGGCCATCGGGCAGGAACGCCAGACCCCATGGATGCTCGAGACCGCGCGCCACGTCGGTGACGCGCGCCGCCAGCTTCACCGCGCTCGGCGTCGGCGACCGCGGCGCCTCCTGGGCGAGCGCAGGCAGGGCGAATAGCGCGAGCGCGGTCAGCGCGCTCGCAGGGCGAGACAAGAGGCGAAGCGTCGACATGTCGAGCCCCGTTCGTACAGAGCGCCCGTTGTCAACGGACGCGCCGTCGCACGATGCTGTGGCCATCGGCGAGTCGATGCGCCCGCGCACAGCATCGAGTACCTGCTCGGTCACGATCTCGAGCTGCCGGCCGGCGGCGTCTGATGGCATGAGGGCATTGTACCCGGTTCTTGACAGGCCTCCGTCATCGGGTTGCGAGGAAGCGCCACCACCGAGACGCGGCCCATGAGGGAGGGAGCGGTTCGCGGTCGCCGTGGCCGATGGAGCGGACCTCGCCCATCCGCCAAGGCACCGTACGTCGGATCAGGCCCTGGGATTTCAGCGATTCGGCCACCAGCACCGCGCCCTTGGCCGCGCCCATCTTGGTGTTGTGGCTGATCAGCATGAACTTCACGCCGTTGGGCAGCGAATTCCTCGGGGACGCTGCCCTCGGCCTACCAGCCCGTGGCGCCATTCGGGGACTTGATGCCATCGACGTACGGCTTGCCGGCGCTGCGCTGCGAGCCGGCCAGGGCCGTGACCTTGAACCAGGGGTGCCCGGTCGGGGCAAGCCAAAAACTGCCGCCATGCCAGTGAGGTGGCGCCTCGAGGGGCGGACGGTCGCCGCCGCGCGCCTGGTGCGGCGGCGTCGGGATCGTCGGACGCGTCGGACCTTCGGCACTTGACGCCCCGGCGGCCTCCGTTTACTGTCCCCCTCGCGGACCCCCGCCGGGCCGGCGCGTTCCGTCTCAGACACCGGCATGCCCGGGAAGGAGCCGATCCATGAGCGACTGGACGCCGGCCGCGCCGGGACGGGTCGAGGGCTACTTCAAGCAGCTCAACAGCGGGGGGCGCTGGGGCGACGATGACCAGGTCGGCACCGTGAACTTCATCACCGCGGGCAAGCGCGCAGCGACCGGTGGCCTGGTGGGCACCGGGCGCTCCGTCTCGCTGGCGCGCGCCAGCGGCCCCCAGCCAGCCCTCATGCACCACGTCGCGTACCCCGTGAACACCGGCGCTACCGGTGCCCCCGCGCACCCGCTGGCGATCTTCTGGGGCCGGCCGTGAGCGAGGTGACCCACCGCTTCGTCGAGACCAACGGGATCCGAATGCACATCGCCGAACAGGGCACGGGGCCGCTCGTCCTCCTTTGCCACGGCTTTCCGGAGTCCTGGTACTCCTGGCGGCATCAGCTCCCGGCGCTGGCCGCCGCCGGCTATCACGCCGTCGCGCCCGACATGCGCGGCTACGGGCAAACCGACCGCCCCGAAGAGACCGAGCGGTACACGCAGCTCCATCTGGTGGCCGACATGGTCGGGCTGCTCGGTGCGCTCGGCGCGGAGACGGCGGTGATCGTGGGCCACGACTGGGGCGCCCCGGTCGCCTGGAACGCCGCCCTCATGCGCCCCGACCGCTTCCGCGCCGTGATCGCGCTGAGCGTGCCCTACGCGCCCCGCGGCGGCACGCCGCCGACCCGGGCGATGAAGCGGGCGGCGGGCGAGACGTTCGTGTACATGCTCTACTTCCAGACGCTGGGCGTGGCGGAGGCGGAGCTGGAGCGGGACGTGCGGGCGACGCTGCGCCGCGTCCTCTACGGGATCTCGGGCGACGCTCCGCCGGTCCCGGTCCTCGCGAAGGGCGCGAAGTTCCTCGACGCGCTGGCGGAGCCATCCGCGCTGCCCGGGTGGCTCAGCGAGGCCGACCTCGACTTCTACACCGGCGAGTTCGCGCGCACCGGGTTCCGCGGCGGACTCAGCTGGTACCGCAATCTCGATCGCACGTGGGAGCTGATGGCCGCCTACCAGGGCGCCCGCATCACCCGGCCGGCCCTGTTCATCGCCGGCGACCGCGACATGGTGGTCCTGAGGAACCGGGCCGCGATGGAGCGGCTACCGGAGACAGTGGCCGACCTGAGGAAGCTCGTTCTGCTGCCCGGATGCGGGCACTGGACGCAGCAGGAGCGCCCCGCCGAGGTCAACGCCGAGATCCTCGCGTTCCTCGGAACCCTCGACGAGGCGCGCCGGTGACGAAGGCGCCGAAGACGTGCTCGCTCCGCGGCCGCTTCCGACGCTCGCCCCTGATCACGGGCGGGTCCTGAACAGACCGACGGGGAGGGCGACATGGAGCGGCGGAGGCTGGGACGAACGGGACACATGAGCAGCGTGGTGACCTTCGGCGCGGCCGGCATCGGCCGGGTCGACCAGGACGTGGCCGACCGGGCGGTCCAGACGGCGCTCGACCACGGGGTCAACCATGTCGACGTGGCGCCCCGCTACGGAGAAGCCGAGCTGAGGCTGAGGCCCTGGATGCCGCGGGTCCGCGACCGCATCTTCCTCGGCGGCAAGACCGGCCGGCGCACGCGGGAGGCCGCGTGGGCGGAGCTCCACCGCTCGCTGGAGCGTCTCGGCACCGACCGTCTGGACCTCTATCAGCTCAGCGCCCTCAGTTGAAGACGATGACGCCCCGCGCTACCTGGCCGCCCCGCATGGCGGCGAAGCCCTCGTTGATCTCGTCGAGCGGATAGGTGCGGCTGACCAGCTCGTCCAGCTTCAGCCGGCCCTCGAGGTACATCTCCACCAGCCACGGGAAGTCCAAGTTGGGCCGGACCGAGCCGTACATGGTGCCCTTGAGCGTCTTCTCCTGGGCCGCCATGGCGTAGGGCGTCACGGGAGCGCGCACGCTCATGGCGGCCATCCCGACGATGACGGCCGTGCCGCCGGGCCGGATGGCATCGAGGATCTGGAGGGTGGTGGCCTCGCCGCCGATGGCGTCGAAGGCGTAGTCGACGCCTCGCCCGCCGGTGAGCTTGCGCGCGGCCTCCACGACGTTCTCGCGGCTCGCGTTCAGCGTGTGGGTGGCCCCGAACTGCTCCGCGAACTTGAGCTTGTTGTCGAGGAGGTCGCAGGCGATGATCTTGCCCGCCCCCGCCAGCCGCGCCCCCTGGACCACGTTGAGCCCCACGCCGCCGCAGCCGATGATCAGCACGGAGGCGCCCGCCTCCACGCGCGCGCACCGGGTCACCGCGCCCACGCCGGTGGGCACCGAGCAGCCGATGAGCGCCGCCTGGGGCCAGGGCATCTCCTTGCGGATCGGCACCAGCATCTCCGCCGCGCAGACGACCCGCTCGGCGAAGGTCCCGATCCGCGCCATCTGGTGGATGTCCTGCCCGTTCCGCTTCAGGCGGTAGCTGCCGTCCAGCAGCCCCCAGCGGGGCGTCGGGTAGCCGTCGCAGAGGATCGAGCGGCCCATGGAGCAGTGGAGGCAGCGCCCGCAGTGCGTCCGGAACGAGAAGATGATGTGATCGCCCGGCTGGACGTGCCTCACCCCGGGCGCCACGTCCTCGACGATGCCGGCCGCCTCGTGGCCGAGGACCATGGGCAGCGGCAGCGGCCAGTCGCCGTTCATGATGTGCCAGTCGCTGTGGCAGACCCCCGCCGCCATCACCCGCACCCGGGCTTCGCCCGCCTGCGGGCCCTGCTGCTCGAGGTCGACCACCTGGAGGGGCGTGTTGGCTTCGTAGAGCACGGCGGCTTTCATGCTGGCTCTCCCGTTGTGTGAGGTGTTCGGGGCGCGCATAATCCGTCGGGGGTCTTCGCAGTTAGGGCCGTGGGACCGGCCGATGGGTATCTTATCCGAGCCGGCCCTCGTCGTCGACCGCCGACTGGTGGTACCATCGGCCAGTCGATGCCGAACCCGGGAAAGGGAGGCGCGCGATGGGCGACCGGTACGATCGCAGGAATCAGGACGTGGGCAACATCCTGGCCTTGGAGCACGTCAACCTGAAGATCCCGGACCAGGGGCTCGCCACCACCTTCTACATCGTGGGGCTCGGGTTCACCCGAGATCCCTACCTGATGGTGGGCACCGAGAACATGTGGGCGAACCTCGGCCAGCAGCAGTTCCACCTGCCCACGGGTGCCCCGCAGGTCGCGCCCGGCTTCGTGGGCGTCGTGGTTCCGGACCTCCACGCCCTCACGGCGCGGCTGGCCGCGGCGCGCGACAAGCTCGGCGGCACGCGCTTCGGCTACGTGGCCGAGGACAAGCACGTGCTGGTGACCTGCCCCTGGGGCAATCGCCTCCGGTGTCACGGCGCCGGCCCCGAGTTCGGCGACATGAGCCTCGGCATCGCCTACGTGGAGTTCCCCGTCGCGCCGGGCCGCGCCCCCGGGATCGCCCGCTTCTACGGGGCCGTGCTCGGCGCCCCGGCCACGGTGACGCCGGATCCGGCGGGGGCGGTGGCCCGGGTGCGCATCGGCGGGCGCCAGGAGCTGATCTTCCGGGAGACCGCGGGTGAGGTCCCGCCCTACGACGGCCATCACATCGCGATCTACATCGCGGACTTCTCGGGGCCTCACGAGCGGCTCCGAGAGCGCGGCCTCATCACCGAGGAGAGCGGCGAGTACCAGTACCGCTTCCAGGACATCGTCGATCTCGAGACGGGGCGCCCGCTCTTCACGGTGGAGCACGAGGTGCGCAGCGCGACCCACCCGATGTATCTGCGCCCGCTCGTGAATCGCAACCCGGCCCAGCGCCAGCCGACCTACGCCCGGGGCCGCGACGCCTTCGTCCCGGGGATGAGTTGATCAGTCGGCGGCGACGATCCGCGGCAGGAGGTCGCTGAGCGAGCCCCGGAGCACGGCGTCGGCCAGCTCGTCCATCGCGGTGGGCTCGGCGTTCATGATGACGACGCGCGCCCCCGCCTGCTTCGCCACGGGCACGACGCCGGCGATCGGAAAGACGGAGAGCGTCGAGCCCGCCGCGAGGAGCAGGTCGCAGCGCCGCGCGGCCCGCTCGGCGCGCATCAGGTCCTCCGGCGCCAGCCCCTGACCGAACGAGATCGTAGCCGACTTGAGGATGCCGCCGCAGCTGCGGCACGACGGATCCTCCTCGCCGGCCCGCACCCGCGCCAGCGCCCGCTCCATGGGCGCCCGCTCGCCGCATTCCATGCACATCACCTCGCGCAGGGTGCCGTGGATCTCGACCAGCCGCTCCGGCGAGTGACCGGCCTTGAGGTGGAGCCCGTCGACGTTCTGGGTGATGAGCGTGTCCAGCTTGCCCCGGCGCTCCAGCACCATGAGGGCGCGATGCCCGGCGTTCGGCTCGGCGCGCCAGGCCGGCGACTCCAGCCGGCTCCGCCACGCGCGCCTGCGCACCTCCGCGTCGGCCATGTAGTGCTGGAGGGTCGCCATCTTCTCGGCCTCGGGGTTCTTCGTCCAGACTCCCTGCGGCCCGCGGAAGTCCGGGATGCCCGAGTCGGTGGAGATGCCGGCGCCGGTGAGCACCACCACGCACCGAGCCGCGTCGATCCAGGAGCGGACGGTGTCGATCACGGCGGCGTCCGCGGCGCCTCCCCTGCTTCGCATTCGCTGGATGTGTCCCGGGAGCGGCGGCCGCGCCGCCCTATCCCAGATGCTGCCGGAGGAAGTCGAGTGTGCGCTGCCGCGCGAGCTTCGCGCTGGGCTCGTGATAGCTGGCCCGCTCGTCGCAGTTGAAGCCGTGGCCGGCCGGGTAGATGTGGACCGGCACCGTCCGGTGAGTGGCGGCCACGCTCTCGTACTGCTCGCGCGGGATCGACGCGTCGGTCTCGCCGAAGTGGAGCATCACGGGGCAGCGCGGCTTCTCGCTCACCGTGGCGGCGATCCCGCCGCCGTAGTAGCCCACCGCGGCGGCCACGCCGTCGATGCGGGTCGCGGCCAGCCAGGCGAGCGTCCCGCCCAGGCAGTAGCCGACCACGCCGACCTTGAGCCCCTGGCCCTCCAGCGCCCGGACGGCCGCCCGCACGTCGGTGACCATGTCGTCGAGGCCGATCTTGCCCCGGATCGCCCGGCCCCGCTCGATATCCTGCGGCTGGTAGCCGATCGCGAAGTCGCGCTCGGCGCGGTCGAAGATGGCCGGGGCCAGGGCCACGTAGCCGTCGGCCGCGAAGCCGTCGGACACCCGCTTGATGTGCGAGTTGACGCCGAAGATCTCCTGGACGATCACGAGCCCGGCGCGCGGACCGCCGGCGGGCGTGGCGCGGTAGGCGGACAGCCGGTGGCCGTCGTCAGCGGTGAGAGTGATGGTCTCGCCCATGGTGGTCGCTCCTCCTCGGTTCCGCCCGGCCACGGGAATCGCGCGCCCGAAGGCCCGGCACCGCGACAACGTGGCGGTCGTGGGTCACGTGCGGCGCAGCAACTCCGCGCCTCTGTCGCTGGTGGTCACCAGGCGATCGTCGGGCCAGTGTGGTCTTCATACGGGTCCAGAGTGTACCGCAGTATGGGCCGATGGTCACACGCGGGCCGCGAACACGGTGATCGGGTACAGGCAATAGTAGTCGGGGCCGGCCAGGATGCTCCGCGGGGATTCCGCCTCACACAGCATCGAGCGCTGCCGCCAGTCCTCCCGATCGAGCAGGTCGCGGAGCCGCCGCCCCCAGTTGCGCTCGAATACCACGCGCTGGATGTAGCTGCGCGCCGCCTCGTCCAGCGGAGCCCGGCGCTGCACGATGTAGGTGCTCCAGCGGTTCGACGAGACGGGGCCCCCTCGATCACGTATACTACAGCGCCGTCGCACTCATGGGAGGGGTTGCGTTGACGCCGGCCGGCTCGCCGATCCGCTTCGATCACATCGCCATCGCCCTGCACCGGATGGCCGACGCCCCCGCGGTCCTCGTGGGGGTCCTGGGCGGCGTGCCCGACTTCGGCGCCCCCGCCGGCCTCTACCGCTTCGGCCAGTGGCGCTTCGCGGGCGGCGGCCGGATCGAGATCCTGGAGCCCATGGGCGAGGATGGGTTCCTCCATCGTTTCCTGGCCCAGCGGGGCCCCGGCGTCCACCACGTGACCTTCAAGGTGCCGATCCTGCACGAGGCCTGCGATCGCGCCGCGGCCCACGGCTACGAGGTGGTCGGCTTCGACGACTCCGATCCGCGCTGGAAGGAGGCCTTCCTCCACCCCAAGCAGGCCCTCGGCATCGTGGTCCAGCTCGCCGAGTCGAGCCTGGCCGGCGGGGGCGGCCCTCGCCGCTGGCAGCCGGCGCCGGGCCCGCCGGAACCGCCGCCGCCCGTGACGATCCTGGGCCTCCGCATGCGGGCCCGCTCGCACGATCGCGCCAGGACGCAGTGGGAGCTCGTCCTCCAGGGTGAGGGCGCGGAGGCCGGCCGGAATGAGCTCATCTATCGCTGGCCCGGCTCACCGATGCGCATCGCGGTGGCAATCGATCCCGCCGCGGCCGAGGGCCCGGTCGCCATCGAGCTCGCGAGCGAGCGGGCCCTCGCGCTCCCGGGAGGTCCCCACCCGATACTGGGGACCGTCTTCGCGCAAAGCCATCATCCGACGAGATGAGAACGCCGTCTTGACGCAGGGTTACGGGGAAGGCTCGCCGGACGCGCCGGCTGCGTTTCACACACGCCCGGCTCCGGTGTCTCATGGGTAGAGCCATGGCAGAGGACGCTTTCGAAGCCGTCGTGGCGGGACACCACGCGGAGATCCGGCGGTACCTTCTGCGGCTCACGGCGCGCACTAGCGATGCTGATGATCTCTCGCAGGAGACGTTTCTCCGGGCGTTCCGGGCCTACGGCTCGTTGCCGGCGGGCGCCAATGTCCGCGCCTGGCTGTTTGCCATCGCCACGAATCTCTGCCGTAACCACTTCCGGGCCCAGAAGCGCCGGCGCCTGGCCTACGCGGCCGTGGCCTTCGATCCTCCATCCGGGGAGGCGGGCTGGGCGGACGGACTCGCTCTGGCCGACGAGGCGAAGGCCCGGATCGAGGAGGTCATCGCGGGCCTGCCCGTCAAGCAGCGGCTCGCCTTCATCATGAGGAGGATCCACGACCTGGATTACGCGGCCATCGGCGCCAGCCTCCGCTGTTCGGAGGAGAGCGCCCGCGCCCATGTCTTCCAGGCCCTACGGAAGATCCGCCGGGGTCTGGAGGGCCTCGTCCCGGTCGAGACGGAGCCGCAGCCATGAGCCACGCGCATCCTGTCTGTCGCGAGATCGAACCCGACCTGCTGGCGGTGGCCGTCGGCGAGGCGGCGCCAGTCGCGGCCGAGCGCGTCGAGGGACACGTGGCCCGCTGCGGCGCCTGCCGCGAGGAGCTCCGGAGCTATCGCGCCATCGACGGGCTGGTGGGCACGCTGCGGCGCTCCCCGCTGCCCGGGGACGACGCGACGCTCGCGCGAGCGAAGCTCGAGTCCCGGCTGGCCGACCTTCGCAGCCGGCTCGTCGGCTTCGGGATCTTTCCCTCGCCGCTCGGTCCGATCCTCATCGCGCGCTCCGAGCTGGGCGTGTCGCTGGTGCGGTACCTCGGGGGCCGGGGATCCATGGCCTCGACGATCCGCCGGCTCCTCGGGGAGGAGGCGATCGAGGACCGCGCGGCGACGGAGGCGCTCCATGCCGAGCTGATGGAGTACCTCGAGGGCCGGCGCACCCGTCTCGACTGGCCGCTCGACTTGCGGCGGGCGCGGAGTGACTTCCAGCGGCGCGTCCTCGAGGTGACGGCCCAGCTTCCCTACGGCGCGGTGGCCTCCTATGGCGGCATCGCCCGCCGGATCGGCGCGCCGTCTGCGGCGCGTCCGGTGGCCCAGGCTCTCCGCTGGAATCCGCTGCCCATCGTGATCCCCTGCCACCGGGTGATCGGCAGCTCGGGCGGCCTGGTCGGGTACGCGGGCAAGAAGATCGAGCTCAAGCAGCGCCTCCTCACCATCGAGGGCGTGCTGACCGAGCCGGCTCGTCGCGACTTCCGGGTGCGGCGGGAGGCGATGTACGCGCTCCACACCGGCGAGACCGAGTACTGCCTGCCGACCTGCGGCTCGCTCCAGTCCAGCCCGCTGTCGGAGCTCATGCTGTTCGGGTCGCGCGAGAGGGCGGAGGCGGCCGGTCTCGCTCCATGCACGACCTGCCGGCCCGACCTGCATCCTCTTCCGGCCTAGCCCGCTCTATTCGACGAGATCGTGCCCGGCGCGGGGGCCCCGAACAGGGCGTTCGTCCGGAATTACGGTCTTGACATGGGCAGGTCGGTACCCTAGAATCCCTCTGCCCCAAAATTCGTCGGCATCGGCCACTGGTCTTCGCCAGCTATTTGCACATGCCGGACGACCGGGAGGAGGCCGGTCGCGGAGAAGGAGGTCCCGTGAGTAGCTACCGGCCTCAGCAAGCGCAGCCGCACGGCACGTCATCACCTGCGCCTCTCGGTGCCGAAGCCCGCGAGACAAGGAGCGGGATCGGGCGGTGGAAGGCCTTGCTCGTCGCCATCGTCACCGTGGGAGCAGTGTGCGGCATCCTGCCCGCGGACACGGCGTACGGCCAGCAGACCGAAGAGATGAAGCGGATGCAGCAGCAGCTCAACGAGCAGGTCATGTCCAAGCCATTCAGCGTGCCCGATGAGGCCCAGGTCAAGGCGTACATAGAGGACGCACAAAAGAAGGGTGTTGTGCCGGGGCCATATACGGGCAGGTACTGGAGACCCGGGTACACGTGCTACGATCTGGCGCGGTATTCGCACGGGGAATACCTTTCCTGCCGCCACTATTATCACCACTACGGCTACTACTATCGATGGCGGTAGCATGAGCGACGTCGCCATGCGTTCGTCGGTAATTCGCAGGCTCGACAACCCGCTGCTCACGGAGAGGACAAGCATGAAGATCCGCGCGCACTCATCGACCCTCCTGGCGTTCTCGTCCATGCTCGGCATCATGGTTCTGCTGTCCGGCTGCGCCGCCGTGCACACGTCGATCGCGAAGAAGGATCTCGACGTCCAGACGAAGATGAGCGAGTCGGTCTTCCTCGATCCCGTGGGTCCCGACAAGAAGACGATCTTCGTTCAGGTGCGCAATACGTCGGACAAGCAGTTCGACATCGAGCAGGCGATCATGAACGCGATCAAGGCCAAGGGCTATCGGGTGACGCAGGATCCCGAAGCGGCGCACTACCGGCTGCAGGCGAACGTCCTGAGCGTCGGCAAGGCCAGCCCTACCGCCGCCGAGTCCGCGCTTGCGAGCGGGTGGGGAGGGGCTCTCGTCGGTGGGGCGACCGGTGCGGCCATCGGTGGCGCGGCCGGTGGGTGGAGAGGGGCCGGGATAGGCGGAGGCGTCGGATTGCTCGTTGGTGGTCTCACGGAGACGGTGGCGAACGCCGCGGTCCACGACGTCATGTACATGATCGTCACCGATATCGAGATCGCGGAGAAGGCCAAGGAAGGCGTGATCGTCCGGCAAGACAGCCAGCAGGACGCGGCGCAGGGCGCGGGCGGCCGCCGCAGGCAGACGTCTTCGGAGGTCACGGACCTCAAGAAGTATCGCACGCGGATCGTGAGTACGGCCAACAAGGTCAACCTCTCGTACGAGGAAGCGGCCCCGCTGTTGACGGAAGGATTGATGCGCTCCCTGTCCGGGCTGTTCTAGCCGGCCCGCGCACCGGGCAAGCCTCAGGCGTTGCGGTAGGCGCCCAGGCCCGCGTGAACCATCTCGCGCGTCGTGGCCGCCCCCCCTGGTCCGGGGTGAGCGTCTTGCCGTCCCGGTAGACGAGTGCCAGGGCGGCGTGGAGCTGCGCGGCCTCTACCCCGAGGCCCGTGTGGTCCAGCATCATCGCCGCCGACAGGATCGTCGCGGTGGGGTTGGCGATACCGTGTCCGGCGATGCCGGCGCCGAGCCGTGGACCGACTCGAAGTAGGCCCACCCATCGCCGAAGGTGCCCGACGGCGCCAGACCCAAGCCCCCCGCCGTCTCGGCGCCGAGGTCTGACCGGATGTCGCCGTAGTGAGCAGCGTCACCTCCCAGCAGGACGAGCAGGTGGCCCGCGCCGGTCTCGACGGACTGAAGGAGGCGCGAAGCCGCTGGCAACCGGGCGCCGTCGCCCCGTCGCTCCCGAGCCGGTTGCGGGACGCGCTTCGGGGGCCCGACGCGTCCCGTCGGCGCATGTGATGAGGGTGTTCCGCGCGAGGTCTGGGCTGCGCGCGGCGAGCCCGCCGGGAGTTCACAGACGCGGCGCTCCTCCCCCTGATGCGATCGGGCAGGGAGCGGTGAGGAGCCGAGCTCCGGACGCGCGTGGAGACCCGTCTGGCGCGACGACGTCTCCGGGCGCTATGATCACGGCGTGGACCTCCCCGATCCGCCTCGATCGGCTGATTCCCTTGTCAGGGCCGTCGAGCTCCTGGCGGCCGGAGCGTGGCAGCAGGCCCACGCGATCGTCCAGCAGGAGGAGTCCGCGCTGGCAGCATGGCTCCACGGCATCGTCCATACCCTCGAGGGGGATCTGGACAACGCGCGGTACTGGTACCGGAAGGCGGACCGCGTCTTCCCCGGCCGGGACGCGGTCCAGGGGGAGATCGCGGCGGCCCGGCGGCGGGTGCGGAGTGGAACCGAGGCCGGTAGCGCATGATGGGCCAGGGTCGACCGACCCGCTCCGGCCGACGTGAACACCCGGCAGGACTACGAGGCGCTTCTCCGAGGCACCGTTCCCCCGGGTCCTGATCCGTTCGCTGACGACCCCGAGCCTCCGGGCGCTCACGCGGCCGCGCGGGTCACTTGATGCCGGCGCGCATGAAGCTCTGGACGAACTGACGCTGGAACAGGAGGAAGGCCAGCAGCAGCGGCGCCACCGACAGCAGCGTCGCCGCGGAGACGACCGACCAGTTCACGCCCGTCTCGGGGGCGGCGAAGATGCCGAGGCCGACGGTGATGGGGCGGGTTTCGAGCGAGTTGGTGATCACGAGCGGCCACAGGAAGTTGTTCCAGTGGTAGCTCACGGAGACGAGGCCGTAGGCGAGGTAGGTGGGCCTGGCCAGCGGCACGTAGACGGTGAGGAGGATCCGGAGGAAGCCCGCGCCCTCCACCTGGGCGGCCTCGTCGAGGTCCCTCGGGATCTGCTTGAAGGTCTGGCGCAGGAGGAAGATCCCGAAGGCCGAGGCCATGTACGGCAGGCCGATGGCGAAGACGGTGTCCACGAGGTCCAGCCGGCTCATGGTCACGTAGTTCTCGACCAGCAACACCTCCGGCATGATCAGGATCTGCACCAGCACGAGCGCGAAGGCCACGTTGCGGCCGGGGAACTCGAAGCGGGCGAAGGCATAGCCCGCCAGGGTGCAGAGCGCGAACTGGGCGGCCAGCACCAGGGTGACGAGCATCACCGTATTGACGATGTAGCGCGCGAACGGAGCTACCGCCCACGCCCGCCGGAAGTTCTCCAGCGACAGCGGCGCCCAGAAGTCGAACCGCGTCGCGTACTCCGGCGGATGGAAGGCGGCCCACACCGCGTACACCAATGGCAGGATCCAGAGGCCCGCCAGCAGCAGGGCGGCCGCGTTCTCGAGGGCCTGGCCCCGCGACGCCGTCCCGACGATCCCGTCGCCCCGGCCCGTCACGCGCCCCTCACCGGTAGTGGATCCGACGCTCGATCAGGAAGAACTGTCCGATGGCCAGCGTGGCGAGGATGGCCAGCAGGACCACGGTGAGCGTCGAGGCGTAGGCCCAGTCGTTGAACGAGAAGGCGACCTCGTAGATGTGGTAGAGGAGGAGGCTCGAGGCGTTGTCGGGGCCGCCCTTGGTGAGCACGAAGAGCTGGTCGACGAGCTTGAAGGAGTTGATGGTGGCGTTGATCAGCACGAAGAGCGTGGTGGGCATGAGGAGCGGGAAGGTCACGCGCCGGAAGAAGGTCCACCGTCGCGTGCCCTCGATGGCCGCCGCCTCCGCGAGGTCCGGCGGGATCTGCTGGAGCGCGGCCAGGTAGAAGATCATGAAGAAGCCCGCTTCCTTCCAGATGGTCATGACCACGATGCAGCCCATGACCGTATGGGCGTCGCCGAGCCAGTTGTGCGGCGCGCCGCCGAAGGCCTGGCGGAGCTGGTCCAGTAGGCCGAACTGGGGCGTGTAGAAGAAGAGCCAGATGTTGGCCACGGCCACCATGGGCAGGATGGTCGGCGTGAAGTAGGCGAGCCGCACCAGGCCGCGGGCCGGCAGCCGGCGGTCCACCCAGAGCGCCATCACGATGGCCAGCACGATGCTGGCCGGGATGGTGCCGAGCGCGAACACCACGTTGTTCCCCATCACCTGCCAGAAGACCGGATCGGCCCCCATGTACTGGTAGTTCTCGATCCCGACGAACTTCGCGGGGCGCCCGCCGCGCGGCGTGGAGAAGAAGCTGTCCCGCAGCGTGGCGAGGATCGGGTAGTGGGTGAAGGTCGCCAGCAGCACGGCGGCCGGCAGCAGCAGCAGCCAGCCGTGGACCGCGGCGAGACGGCGGGACGTGGTGGGCAGGGCGGCGCTCCCGCGGGGGCTCGGCTGGGAGGGAGGCGGAGACCCTCCCGGCCGGGGGCCCGCGGTGATGTCCTTACCGCCGGTAGCGGGCCAGGATGCGCTCGGCGGCGGCCTGCGCCTCGGCGAGGGCCGCCTTCGGCTCCTTGCCGCCGGTGAGCGCCGCCTGGATGGCGTCATCGAGGAGCTTCTTCACGCGGGCGTTCTCGTGGACGGCCAGCTCGGCCACGGCGTACTGGAACTGGTCCCGCGCCACGGCCGCCGCCGGGAACTCCGCGCTGTACTTCTTCAGCGCCGGCGTCTCGTAGGCGGCCCGCGTCACCGCCACGTAGCCGGTGTCGATGGACCACTGCGCCGCTCGCTCGGGCGCCGTCATCCACTTGATGAAGGCCAGCGCCGCCTTCTGCTCCTGCGGCGAGGTCTTGCGGAAGACGTAGAAGTTGCCCCCGCCGGTGGGCGTGCCGCGCTGCCTGGAGGCGGGCAGCATGGCCACGCCGAAGTCGAACCTGGCCTCCTTCCGCACCGGCGTCAGGTTCCCGGTCGTGTGCCACATGATGGCGGTCTTGCCCTCGAGGAAGGCCTGGCGGAGGGTCCCCCACTCCACCGTGCCCTTGGGCATGATTCCGTGCTTGCCGCCGAGGTCGCGCCAGTACTCGAGGGCCCCCACCACCGCCGGCTTGTCGAAGAAGGTGCGGTTGCCGTCCTGGTTCATCAGCACCTCGCCGTTCTGCCGGGCGAGGGCCTGGAACATCCAGTAGGGATAACCGGTGGACGGGATCATCACGCCGTAGCGGACCACGTTGCCGGAGGCGTCCCTCTTCGTGAGCTTCCCGCCCATGTCCACCATCTCGGCCCACGTGGCGGGGGGCTTGTTCGGGTCGAGGCCCGCCTCCTTGAAGGCCTCCTTGTTCCAGTACATGACGATGGTGGAGCGCTGGAACGGGATGCCCCAGGTCTTGCCCTTGGTGCGGCTGTTCTCCATGAGCGCCGGGTAGAAGCTCTGCAGCCAGGCCTTGTCCTCGGCCGTCGTGATCAGGTCGTCGAAGGGCAGGATGGCGTCCTGGTCGATCAGCTCGAAGACGTCGATGGAGAACAGCACGGAGAGCTGCACGGGCTGCCCGGCCTTCAGGGCGGCCAGGGCCTTCACGCGGGTGTCGTCGTAGTTGCCCGCATAGACCGCCTTGACCTTGATGTCCGGGCGCGCCTTTTCGAAGTCGGTGATCATCCCGTCGATGATCTTCGGGATGGGTCCGCCCACGGCGACCGGGTAGTACATGGTGAGCTCGGTGGCGGCGCTCGCCGGCCCGCCGCCGAGCGCGAGCGTGGCTCCCAGGACGGCCCCGAGGAGGCCCTGCCGCAGCGTGGTCATCATGATGTCGCTCCTTCCGCGCCGGATCTCCCGGCGGCTAGACCGCTCTGTTCACGAGCCCGTCGCCGAGCGTCCTGCGCTCCCCCTCACCCCGCCCTCGCCCCCGGAGGGAGCCCCAGGGAATCGACGGACCTCCCCTTCCTCTGGAGGGAGGCCGGCGTGAGGGTGGGGCGTCCCCGCACAATCCAAGCTAGCCCGTTCCAATGGGGCGGCCGCCCCTCGTCCGCGCGTCGCGGCGATGGCCCGTAGCGGCGTCGAACAGGTGCGCCGCCCACGCGCTCCAGCCCAGGTGCACCGTGGCGCCGGGCGCGATCGCGACGCGCCCCGACGCGCGGATCTTGAGAGTTTCCTCGCCCACGGCGCAGTTCAGGATGGTGTCGGCGCCCAGGTACTCGCCGTCGATCACCCGGGCGGGCACGCCGGCGGCCGCGAGCCGCGCCTCCTCGGGCCGGATGCCGAGCAAGAGCCCGTCGCCTGCGGCCCGCTCCAGCACCGGGGTGGCCGAGCCCCGGATGACGGCGCCTCCGGGCCCATCGGCCAGGCGCAGCATGTTCATGGGCGGCGTGCCGATGAAGCGCGCGACGAAGGCGGTGGCGGGCCGGGCGTACAGCTCCTCGGGCGAGGCGTCCTGCTCGATCCGCCCCTCGCGGAGCACCACGACGCGGTCGGCCATGCTCATGGCCTCGATCTGATCGTGCGTGACGTACACCATGGTGATGCCGAGCGTCTGCTGCAGCGCGCGGACCTCGCGCCGCATGTCCTGGCGGAGCTGCGCGTCCAGGTTCGACAGCGGCTCGTCCATCAGGCACACGGGCTTCTCGGCCACGATGGCGCGGCCGAGGGCCACGCGCTGCTGCTGGCCACCGGAGAGCTGCGAGGGCTTGCGGTCGAGCAGGTGCCCGATGCCCAGCAGATCGGCGACGCGCGTGAGCCGGGCCTGCCGCTCGGCGGCGGGGACCTGGCGCACCTTGAGGCCGAAGACGATGTTCTCGCGGACGGTGAGGTGCGGGAACAGCGCGTAGGACTGGAACACCATGGACAGCCCGCGCGCGGCCGGCGGCCGCTCGGTGACGTCGGCGCCGCCGATCCGGATGCGGCCCGTGGTGACCGTCTCGAGGCCGGCGATCAGCCGAAGGGTGGTGGACTTGCCGCAGCCCGAGGGCCCGAGCAGCACGAGGAGGCGTCCGGCCTCCGCCGTCAGGCTCACCTCGTCCACGGCCCGGACCATGCCCCAGGCCTTGCTGACGCCGATCAGCCGGATCTCGGACATGACGATGCGCGCCGTGAAAGGTACGGCACCGGCCCCGCGAAGTCAATCGGCAGCTCCGACTTATCGGCCACCCACCGGAGGAGCCGGACCACCTTCTTGGTTGAGGCGGGTAAGGCTCTCGACAAAGCACAGCCCAATCAGTCACCGACGCTCAGGCCGGGCAGGATCCGGGCGTTCGGGAGGCGGCGCAGGGCCTCGGGCGAGATGCGGATCTTCGAAGAGCGGCTTCCGCCGCCCAGGATCACCCAGTCCAGCGCCATGAGCTTGTCGTCCACGTAGATGGGCAGCTCCGGCGGGAGCGCGAACACCGTGACCCCGCCGATCATCATCCCGGTCAGCGCCATCGTTTCCTCCGCCGAGGCGAAGGACAGCCGGGAGACGCCCATCGCCGTCCGGACGGCGTGGTTGACGTCCAGGCGCGCGGTCGCCTTGACGAGGCAGGCCGCATATTGCCGGGGTTCCTTCTTGGAGGCGACGATGATGGTGTTGCCCGAGTGGTCCAGCGGGATGCCGTACCGCTCGCAGAACGCGGCGGTGTCGGCATAGGCCGGATCGATCGCCAGCAGCTCGTAGGGCATGCCGAGGCCCCCGAGGACACGACTCACCCGTTGCTCGATCTCCGCGGTCTCCATCACGCGCTCGGGTCCTCCCATCGGGAATGGCAGCGGGGACCACTGCACCCCTGGGACAATACAACAGATCGCGCCGGGGCGGAACGCCGCGGAGATGCCGCGGTCGCGCGCGCTCGCGCAGACGCGCGCCCATCTGGTTGACGCGCCCGCGCGCCTCGTCTACTCTCGCCCGGTATGAGCACGACAGCCCGCGAGGAAGGAGTGCGGCGCATGGGCGGACAGGGGCGGCGGTGAGCGTGGGGGCGGACAGCCTCCGCCGGGACGTCCGCGTCATCAGCCTCGTCGGTACCGCGCACTTCGTGAGCCACTTCTTCCAGCTCGCGCTGCCGCCTCTGTTCCCCGTGCTCAAGGCCGAGCTCGGCGTGGCGTATGTCGCGCTCGGCCTGATGATGAGCCTGTTCTACGCAGCCTCCGGCATCGGCCAGACGGCGGCCGGCTTCCTGGTCGATCGCTTCGGGGCGCGGCCGATCTTGCTCGGGGGCATGGGACTGCTCGCCGGCTCCATCGCCCTGGCCGGATTCAGCGCGTCCTACTGGATGCTCCTGCCCATCGCGGTGCTGGCCGGCCTCGGCAACAGCGTGTTCCACCCGGCCGACTACGCGATCTTCAACGCCTCCATCACGCCGAGCCGCCTCGGCCGCGCCTACAGCGTCCACGGCATCTGCGGCAATCTCGGCTGGGCCGTGGCCCCCGCCGTCATCGTGACGCTCGGCGGCCTGTTCGGCTGGCGGCCGGCGCTGGTCATGACCGGCGGCCTCGGCCTGGCCGTGACTCTGCTGCTGGCGCTCCGAGGAGAGGCCCTCGCGGACGACCGCCAGCGCGGGCCCGCGCGGGGCGGGAGCCGGCCCGCCGGTCTCGCGCACGACCTGCGGGTGCTGCTGGTGGCGCCGGTCCTGGTCGCCTTCGCGTACTTCGCCCTGCTCGCCACCGCGCTCATCGGCCTCCAGACCTTCTCGGTGGCCGCCATGGTCGCCGTCTACGCGGCGCCCCTGACGCTGGCCACCGGGGCGCTCACCGGGTTCCTCCTCGGCTCCTCGGCCGGCATCCTGCTGGGCGGGATGCTCGCCGATCGGACGAGCCGGCATGATGTGGTGGCGGGTGGCGGCATGCTGCTGGCGGCGGCGATGACGCTCTCGATCGCGACTGGCGCGCTCCCGCTGGCTCTGCTCGCCGTGGCGATGGTGCTGGCCGGGTTCTGTCTCGGCGTCACCTCGCCGTCGCGGGACATGCTGGTCCGGGCGGCAACGCCCCGAGGAGCATCGGGGAAGGTCTACGGGTTCGTCTATTCGGGGCTGGACCTGGGCTCGTCGATCACGCCGCTGGTGTTCGGCTGGCTGCTCGATCTCGGCGCGCCCCGGACGATCTTCGTCGTGGCCGCGGGCCTGATGCTCCTGACCATCGTCACCGTGGTCCAGGTCCGGCGGCACGGCGCGCCGGCCGCCGCCCGGCTCGGCGCGAGCGTGTCGTGACGCCGGGGCGGCGCGGCTCGCCGTCATGAACCAGACCGGCGCGGGCGATCGCCGGTTCCTCCGCGTCGACGGCTGCGACCTCTGCCGCGCCGCGCGCATCACGCCGTGGTACCACGAGGACGACATCTGCTGGGTGGCCGAGTGCGAGATCTGCGCCGTGCCCATGGTGGTGTGGCGCTACCATGGCATCGACCCGCCGGCCGAGCATCTCGCCCATATGCGCGAGCGGCTCCGGGAGGCGGCCACCGCGCGCTTCGGCGAGTTCTACCTCGACGACCACATGCGGAACATCCCCGACCACTACCACGCCCACGGCCGGCCCTGGGGGGGCTTCTTCGGCCACGGCGTCCGCCGGCCTTGACGCGGACGGCTACTCGTAGATCACGAAGCCGGCGGCCGGCACCATGAGGCGCACCGCCTTGCCGTTCCGGCTCTCGACGGTCAGCGGCCGTCCCACCTGGGCGGGATCCGTCGAGTAGATGCAGGTCAAGGCGGACTGCTCGGCGTGGAGGCTGCCGTCGATGGTGCTCCAGGCCGCGCGCGCCTGGTCGGGATCGGTGTTGATCGCGAGCAGGATCTCGCGGTCGTTGAAGATCCGCGACCACGCGACGACGGAGCGCATGCGGCCGCCGATCGGGTGCGGCAGCCCGAAGTGCTCGCCGTCGCCCGAGACGGGCCGGAGGTACTGCCGTCCGCGGCGCAGCGCGATCTTCTGCCGGCGGAGGGCGAGGACCCGGGCCAGCTCCCGGTACAGCGGGCTGTCCTCGTCGAAGAAGTGTTGGCCTCGGCTCCGGAACGCTCCGAACTCGCCCCCGAACATCCCCTCCCGGATGTAGCGATCGTCGCCGCCCCGGCCATCAAAGCCCTGCTCACTGCCGTAGTAGATGCAGGGGATGCCGAGGGTGGTGGCGTTGAGCGCCAGGGCAGCCAGCGCCAGGCGCGCCCCGTCGCGGTCGGCGCAGAAGCGGGCCTTGGCGAGACCCTTGCGCACCTGGTCGTGGTCGTCGTAGAGGGTGACCACCTTGTTGCGGAACCAGACATGGGACTCCTTCTGCACGAGCAGCGAGTTCCGGAACAGGCTGAAGTACTCGCCGGGCTCGCGATGGCCCTTGACCATCCACTCCAGCTTGTCGGGGATATCGTCGATGCCGAGCGCCGCGTTCAGGCCGGTCTGCTCCAGCGTCTCGCAGGCGCGCCGGCGCCCGCCGGTGATCTCGCCGATCAAGTAGAAGTTCTCCTTGCCGAGGCCCTGGGCGAACTCGTGGATGGCGGAGGCGAAGAACCGGGTGGCGCCCGGGTCCATGTGCTTGACGGTGTCCACGCGAAAGCCGTCGAGGTCGGCATAGGCGATCCAGAACTGGTACACGCGGGTCAGGGCCAGGAGGGCCGGGGACGGCTCGTAGGCATCCACCGACCCCTGGCCGAGCGTGATGTTCTTCAGGTCGAAGAAGTCCCCCTCCAGGAACTCCGGCTCGTGGTCCCAGTTGGCGATGCGGCCCTTCTGGGTGAAGACCGAGGGATCCTGGAACTCGGCCGGCCACACCGCGCCGTCGGGCCACGCCGCGGGATGCGCCGCGAGGTCGATGGGGCCGAAGGGGAGGCTCGGGCTGCCATCGCCGGCGTGGAAGCCCTTGACCTGGTACCGGCCCCCGTCCCATCGGGGATCCAGGAACGGCCCGCCGGTGTCCGGGCCCTCGGTCCAGTGGCGGTCCGGCTCGTACGCGAACACGTCCCCCGCGTGGTTGAGGATGATGTCCAGGATCACCAGGATCCCGTGCTCGTGGGCGGTGCGCACGAGCCTCCGGAGGTCCTCCCGCGTGCCGAATCGCGGGTCCACGTCGAGGAAGTCCTGGACGCCGTAGCCGTGGTAGGTCTCCCGGAAGGCCACCTGCTTGAAGATGGGGCTCACCCAGATGGCGGTGACCCCGAGCCGCGCGAGGTACCCGATCTTGCTGCTCAGGCCCTTGAGCGTGCCGCCGACGAAGCCGGCGCCGGCCTCGCGCCAGCGCCGCGCGTCCTCCTCGGTGCGGATCGCGTTCCCCTCATCCCCCGGCGTGAACGGGGGCGTGGTCCCGCGCCGCGCGAGGCCGCCGGGGTTGGTGCGATAGCCCCGTTCCTTGCCGTCGGAGAAGCGGTCCAGCATGAGGAAGTACAGCACCTGGTCTTCCCAGGCGGCCGGAGAGGGGTGGAACCTGCGCCTGCGCAATCGGTCGAGATCCAGATCAGCCAGCCGTTGCAGCGCCATGTTACCGCTCCTTCCTGCGCTCCCTCTCGCGGGGGCGGGTGAGTTGCCGTATTCTAGCCCGATGCGGCGGGCAGGGGGACGGCGCGGCGGCTGTGAGGTGACGGGTGCTGCATGTGCCGCTCCGAGGAGGCCCATGGGCTACGACTTCGATCGCGTGATCGCCTCCCTCGGCAGGCGCTGGGCGGAGGATGCGATGCTGTGGATCAGGTTCGCATACCCGCTCGGGCGCGGGCCCCACATCGCCTTCCGCCCCCTGCGCCGCGAGCACGTCCCGTGAGTCTCTGGTACACTGGCGCGGCCATGACCAAGCGCGAACGCGTGACCGCCGTCCTCTCCCGCAAGCCCGTCGACCGTCCGCCCGTCTCCTTCTGGCGCCACGTGCCCGCCGTGGATCATGTGGCCGCGGGTCTGGCCGAGGCCATGCTGGCCTTCCAGCGGCGCTGGGACCTGGATTTCATCAAGGTCATGTCCAGCGGGGTGTACTGCGTCGAGGACTGGGGCTGCAGGGTGGAGTACGCCGGCTCGCCCGACGGCGCCAAGCAGTGCACCCAGCACGCCGTGGAGTCGACCGCCGACTGGGCGCGCATCAAGCCGCTCGATCCGGGCGCGGGCGCGCTCGGGCGCGAACTGGAGGCGGTCCGGCTCATCGCGCGGGGCCGTCCCGACGACGCCCCCGTGCTCCACACGATCTTCTCCCCGCTGACGATCGCGCAGAAGCTGGCTGGGAATCAGCTTGCGGTCGACCTCCGGACCCGTCCGGAAGCGGTGCTGGCGGCCCTGGAGGCGATCACCGAGACCGTCAGCCGTTACACCGGGGCCGCCTTCGAGGCCGGCGCCGATGGCCTCTTCTTCGCGACCCGGAGCGCCACCCGCGAGCACACCTCCGAGGAGCAGTTCCGGCGGTTCGAGGCGCCCTACATGCGGCGGGTGCTGGCCGCGGCCGCGGACCGCTCGCGGTTCACCCTGCTGCACGTCCACGGCACGGAGATCTACTTCGATGAAGTCAGCGCGCTGCCCGTCCACGCCGTGAACTGGCACGACCGGCTGACGCCGCCGTCCCTGGCCGAGGCCCGGCGCCGTTTCCCCGGCGTGCTGGCCGGCGGCCTCAACGAATCGGAGACGCTGCTCCGGGGGCCGGAGGCGGCAGTGGAGCGCGAGGTGCAGGATGCGATCCGTCAGACCGACAGCCTCGGGTTGATGGTCACCCCCGGGTGCGTGCTGCCGCTGGACGTGCCCGATGAGCACCTGGAGGCCGTGGTGGCGGCCGTGGCGGCGTCCCGGCGCTGAGTCGCCCGGTCCCGCGGACACCTGGACGCCGCGTCCCGACCAGTGGCTCCTGTTCCACCACTTGCAGGGCGAGACCAAGATCGAGCACGCCCATTCCATGTGGAAGGCCAGGGCCGCGCTCGCTCAGGCGGAGTCCGCGGCCGCCCTCGCCAGCCCGTAGCCGCGGGCAAGCCCGTCATGCGCTTCGAGAGGCCGGTTCGTCGGGCAGATCCCGTTCTGGGCCGTGCTCGACCTGATGCGCGCCTGAGGCGCCGCCGAGAGGACATGCCATGACCGCGGTCACCGAGCTGGACACGCCGGTCGTCACCGTCGACCTCGACATCATGGAGAGCAATATCCGGCGGGTGCAGGCCCACCTGTCGCGTCACGGCATCGGCAACCGGCCGCACATCAAGACCCACAAGGTCCCGGCCATCGGGCGGATGCAGATGGAGGCCGGGGCCATCGGGATCACGTGCCAGAAGCTCGGCGAGGTGGAGGTGTTCGCGGGCGCCGGTGTGGCGGATGACGTGCTCCTCACCTACAACGTCCTCGGCCCCCAGAAGGTCGAGCGCCTCATGGCGCTGGCGCGGCGGATCCCCCGCCTGACGGTGGTGCTCGACAACGAGGTCGTCGCTGGCGGCCTCTCGGAGGCCGGCCGGCGGCACGGGCAGGATGTGCGCTTCCTGGTGGAGTGCGACACCGGGATGGGGCGGACGGGCGTCCAGACCCCGGAGGCCGCGCTCGAGCTGGCCCGCCTCGCGATGGGGCTCCCGCGGATGGCGTTCCAGGGGCTCATGACCTTTCCGAACCGCGATCCCGACACCCGGATCTTCTTCGAGCGGGCCCTGGCGCTGTTCGGGCAGGCGGGCATCCCGGTGCCCGTCGTCTCCGGCGGCGGGACTCCCGCCCTCTCGACGGTGGAGAGGTTCCCCATGCTCACCGAGCACCGGGCCGGCACCTGCGTCTTCAACGACGCCATGGTGGTGGCCAGCGGCACCGCGACGTGGAGCGATTGCGCGATGCGCGTGCGCACCACCGTCGTGAGCCGCCCGACGGCGGAGCGCGCGGTGCTGGACGCAGGGTCGAAGGTGCTGACCTCCGACCAGTACTTCATGAAGGGCTACGGGCATGTCCTGGAATACCCGGAGGCGGCCATCTCCCATCTCTCGGAGGAGCATGCCGTGGTGGAGCTCGCCGCCTGTCCCGAGCGCCCCCGAATCGGCGAGGTCGTCCACGTCGTCCCCAATCACTGTTGCGTGGTGAGCAACATGGTGGACGAGCTGCACGGCGTGCGGCGCGGGGCGGTGGAGGTGGTATGGCCGGTGGCGGCGCGGGGAAGGGTGCGGTGACCGCGCGCACGGGAGCCGAGATGGTCGTCGACGCCCTCGTTTCCGACTCGGCCCAGGTCCCCCGGGCCATTGACGCAGCGGATCATGCTCATCGGATGAGCGATCGTCGCGCGGGTCGCCGCCTGTCTGAGCAGCGGCCGGGTAACCGTGCCGTATCTCCCTGATATCTCGTCTCGCTGCTTCCGGCATCCCGGTTGCTTCCCCGTCGGGAGGGCCCGCACCGAGTGACCCCGTGGGGGCGAGTCAGGAGGAGTGCAGCATGATCGACTGGTGGAGCGAGACCGACAGCGAGATTCTTGGCTGCCTGGCGAGGAGCGGGCCGATGGCGCCGGGCGAGATCGGCGCTCCGGTCGGGCTGTCCGAGGGCGAGGCGATCGCCTTCCTCACCCGGCTGGCGCGAGAGGGCAAGGTACGGATCGCGCTGGTCGAGCTCGGCGGCGAGGCCGCCCGCCGCCCTCCGGCCGCGCGCACCGCCACGGCCGCGGCCTGACGCCGCCCGCCGGGTCCCCGATCACTTGCCGTATACCGGCGTGTGGGGGGCCGCGCCGATGCCCACGACGACGATCACCGTCGCCGCGAGCGCCGCCGGCGCCGCCTCGTCGCCCTGCACCCGCCCCGGGCCGATCCACCAAGCGATCGCCCAGCCGAGCGTTCCCTCGATCACGGCGGCCGCCGCGCCCGCGAGCGCGCCGAGCCGGATGGGACCGCCGCGGGCCGCCGCGAAGCCGGCCGCCGCGTAGATCAGAAGTACCCGACCGCTGCGCTGCCGTACGCGAAGCCGAGCATGCGGGAGGCGAGCGACGCGAGCGCATCGTAGGTGACGACGGCGCCGCCTGCGCACAGGATCGCCCGCGTGCTGCGGCTCAGGACCTGACTCCGCCGGGAGCGATATCGTGACCTACCGCGAGATCGTGAGCCGCTCCCTCCCGTAGTTGTCGGCGTCGTGCCAGGGCTTGCCCTCGGCGAAGCGCGTGGACCGGAACGGCGTGAGGTCCACGGTGCGGGGGGTGCCGTGGACGATCCACTCGGCGAGACACCGGCCGATGGCGGGAGCGGTCTTGAAGGAGGTGCCCGAGTCCCCGAGCATGACGTAGAGGCCGGGGATCGACGGGATCCGGTCGATGATGGGGCGGCCATCGGGGCTCATCATGATGATGCCGGCCCAGCCCCCGCGCATCGGCGCCTCGCTGAAGGCGGGGAGCCGCGCCGCCAGCGCCTCGCGGCAGAGGGCGATGTAGCTGGGGTCCACGCCCTCGTCGAAGCCTTCCGGGTCCGAGTGCTGCACGCCGAGCTCGACGCCGATGAGGGTGGAGGCAGCGCTCTCCGGGCGGAACCAGGACTCGTGGACGGCGTCGATCACCACGCAGTGGCGGCGGGTGAACCCCGCCGGCCAGCGGAAGATCGAGATCTGCACCCGGTGGGGCGTCAGCCCGAAGTCGAGTCCGAAGGGGTCGAGGAGGCGCTGGCCCCAGGCGCCCGGGACAAGGACGACGGTGGGCGTGTCGATCCGGCCCTGCGTGGTCTCGACCGCCGCCACGCGGCCGTTCTCGATGACGATGCGGGCCGCCTCGCAGCGGGTCCGGATCGTCACGCCGAGGCGCCGGGAGGCCTCGGCGAAGGCGAAGGTAGTGGCGTTGGGGTCGGCGAAGCCCGAGTCAGGCTCGTAGGCGGCGGCGCCGATGTCCTCCACCCGGCACTCGGGGAGGAGGGACCGGACCTCGTCCGAGGAGACCACGCGGGTCTTGATCCCGATGCCCTGCTGGACGGCCACGTTGCGGGCGAGCGCCTGCTCGTAGCCCCGCGGCACGATCTGGAGAAAGCCCGCGCGCTCGAAGCCGCAGTCGCCCCCCACGACGGCCTCGAAGTTGTGGAAGACCTTGAGGCTCTCGAAGGCCAGCCGCGACTCGGCCTCGTTGGTGTAGTGCATCCGGACCAGCGAGCCCGACTTGCCGCTGGCTCCGGCGGCCAGGTGCCGGCGCTCGACGAGGGTCACGTTCCTGACGCCCAGGCTGGCCAGGTGAAAGGCCGTGCTGGTGCCGTTGACGCCGCCTCCGATCACGATCACGTCCGCGCTCGCCATCACCGTCTCCTTCTGGTCACAGGGGAGTGGAGGGTGAGCCCGATTGTGACACGGGCACCGCGGGCTGGGTAGCCCTTCGGGGCGTTGGGGCGGCGCCGGCCGGTGCGGAACAGGCTTCACGCTGCGGTGCCGGGCGGCTTGACAGGGCCCCGGGGAACCCCTATAACAGGGGCCACCGTGAGCCGGCCCGATGCTCTCCGCCGGCATCGCCCTGCGGCACATCTTCCCCAACGTGGTGTCGTCCCTGGTCGTGATCGCCACCCTCGAGCTGGCCCGGGCCATCGTGCTGGAGGCGACGCTGTCCTTCCTGGGCCTCGGCATCCAGCCGCCCACCCCGTCCTGGGGCGGCATGGTCCACGACGGGCGCGAGTATCTCGACTCGGCGTGGTGGATCTCGACGGCCCCGGGGCTCGTGCTCATGGCGACCTCGATCGTGGTGAGCCGCACCGGGGACTGGCTGCGCGACGTGCTGGATCCCACGCTGCGGGATGAGTAGGGGACGGGGAGGAGGGGCGGCATGTCGCATCTCCTGCGACTGATCGAGGACGAGCTTTCGAGGGATGCGGCCCATCCCGAGTCGCTGGCCCCGCTCGACCGCGTGCTCTACGTGGCACGCGGGGAGCTGGAGGTCCGGCCGGCCGGCGAGGGCCCGGTGCGGCTCGGCGAGAACGCGGCGCGCCACTGCGCCGGGCCCCTGGCCGTGCGGGCCGGACGTGCCGGGGCGCGCGTGCTGCGCTTCGAGCTGATCCGCTTGCCGTCCCCGCCTACCGGGGGCGGGCTGGTCCTGCTGGAGCACTCGATCGCGCTGGACGAGCAGGCGAAGTACCTGATGCGGTGCGATCGCGTGGACTTCGACCCGGGCGGCGTGGCCCTGCCCCACCGCCACCGGGGCGGCGGGATCCGGTGTCTCCTGAAGGGCGAGCTGAAGGTCACGGTCGGGGAGGCGCCGGGACGGGTGATCCGCCCCGGCGAAGCCTGGTTCGAAAGCGGGCGCGAGCCGGTGCTGGCGGAGGCATCGACGGCGGAGGAGACGAGCTTCGTTCGGGTGTCGATCCTGCCGCTCGAGATCCGGGGCCAGAGCTCCATCATCTACGTGAAGCCGGAGGACGCCAGGCGTGGGCGGCCCCGGCGCTACACCGTCCTCGTCGACGAGCCCATCGTCATCTGACACACGGGAAATGTGGTGGAGTTGGTGGAGTGCCGCGACCTCTCCCTT
>Ga0302046_10000860_pt1 | contig 29135 bp, 26 predicted proteins | sample RVTome_11_FD_200261 | JGI IMG/M metagenome (GOLD analysis project Ga0302046, IMG submission 200261) | Soil microbial communities from uranium-contaminated site in the Upper Colorado River Basin, Wyoming, United States - RVT147D111 (version 2) ...
GCCAGATGCGCGTGGCCACCGTTCAGCTGTACGAACTTTACGATCGCACGACGGATACCGAGATGAAGGAGCAATTGATCTTCGTCTACGGGCAGCGTGGGCGCAACGACGAAGCACTCGACAAGCTGATCGACATTGTGCGGAACGAGACGGATCCGCATCTCAGAGGCCGCGCCATCTTCTGGCTTGGTCAAACCAGGAATCCGCGCGCGATCGCGGTCCTGGAGGAGATCATCAACCGATGAAGCGCCAGATACTCGGCCTGGTGGCGGTTTTACCGGCCATCAGTGTCGGCACCGCAGCGCAGAATCTCGCGACGTCCCTGAACCGGATAGAGGATGGCTTCGTGCGAATGAGTTTTGCGGCGCGCGAGGGAGTGTGTGGGAACGGTGGCGGCATCACGACGTGGAGGACGAACGATGCGCACTGGGAGCCGGACTGCGAACCGGGACCTGTGCGGGTCGTCATTGAACGTCGCGCGGGGGACGTTGAGGACATCGACACGCATGTCGGCGGCCGCTGGAGGGAACACGCGGATGTAATCGACCTCGGCGAAGTTCCCGCCCAGGAAGCCGCGGAATATCTGATATCGCTCGCCCGGCATTCAGACGAAGATGTGGCCAAGGATGCGGTAGGGGCCGCCGCGCTCGCCGACGTTCCGAGGCTGTGGACCGATATGATGGCAATGGCGCGTGACGAGTCGTTCGGTCTTGCGGTACGGAAGACAGCCTTGTTCTGGTCCGGCCACCTTGGAGATGAGAGCGTCGTCGGCATGCTGGTCGGATTCATTCGCGCCGACGTCCACCCCGATCTGCGGGAGAGTGCGGTATTTGCGCTTTCCCAGCAGGGCAGCGAATCGGCCGCGAGCGCGTTGCAGGACATCGCTGAAGACTCCGGCGAGGTTTCTACGCTGCGCGAACGGGCCATCTTCTGGCTCGGCCAGCGAAGAACGGAATCACACGAGTACTTGCGGGAGCTGTACCAGTCGATTGGGGATCCCGAGTTGAAGGAAAGGATCATCTTTGCCGTGTCGCAGCGCGCGACGGATGAGGACTGGGAATGGCTCATCGAACGCGCGGCATCCGGCTCCGAGTCGATTGAGCTGCGCAAGAAGGCGATGTTCTGGGCGGGACAGAGCCGTCATGAGATGTCGGACCTGATCGACCTGTACGACCGTCTCGAGTCCCGGGAACTCAAGGAGAACCTTGTCTTTGTTTATTCCCAGCGTCGCCATGATGACGCAGCGCTCGATAAGCTGTTCGAGATCGCAAGGCAGGAAGGTGACACGCAGCTGCGTGGGAAGGCCATCTTCTGGCTCGGGCAGTCCCGAGATCCGCGAGTCATTCAGTTCCTTGCAGAGCTGATCGGATGAAGCGGCTTATCGTGTTGGGCGCGTTGATCGCGCTGGTGATCCAGGGACAGCCCGCATGGGGCCAGGAAGTGGAGCGCCTCGTCGCACGGGCGGACGACGGATTTGTCCGCATGACGTTTACCCCTCGTCTTGGGATCTGTGGGAACGGGAATCGATACAACGATGACCGCTTTGACCCACATTGGGATTCAGGTGGGCAATGTACCCACGGACCCGTACACGTCCTCCTCACGAAGGACGAGGGCCGCATCACGCACCTGAAGACCTACGTTGGGGGTCAGTGGCGGGCGTTGCGCGGCGGAACGACCGACATTGGGCGCGTGGGCTCTCCAGAAGCCGCACGTTACCTCCTCGGCCTCGCGCAGAATGAACCGGTTGGACATCGGGCCATCATGCCCGCCACGTTTGCCGACAGCATCGAGGTGTGGCGGTTACTCCTCGACATGGCTCGGGACAGCGCGCGACCTCGGCTCAGGAAGGAGTCGATGCAGTGGCTGGGCATGCTTGCCGGGCGAGAGCTATCCGATGACGACAGCGTTGACCCCGATCGGGAGTGGCGGCGCCAGGCGGTCTTCGCGCTGTCGCAACTGCCGAAGGACGAAGGGATCCCACGCCTGATCCAACTCGTTCGGTCACACCGATACGACTACATCAAACGATTGGCGTTGTTCTGGCTCGGACAATCGGGGGACTCACGCGCGCTTCCCGTGATGGAAGCCGTGTTTGGCAACTGACCGCTACGAGCAGGGGGCGGTACCGCGTCGTTAGCTATGGAGCTTCCACCCTGCATGTGCCCTCGCCATCGAAACCGGGGATCGCGCGAGCCATCAGGTCGTTAGATTGGATCGACTGAATCCAATATCCATGGCACCTCGTTCCGCCCTGAATCCGCGCTCGGCATATCTGGTTCACTTTGCTCTCGTTATGTCGCTGGCGGCCATCACGGGCGTTTTCTGGCTCATCAGCGACACGGTGAACGTCGACGTCTCACTATTCACCGGCAGGATTCTGCGGTACGCGGCGGTTGCGGAACTCGTGGCTGCGGGAGCCATCGTGAGTCGTGTTCGATCCGGCATGCCGCTGCAGCGGGCTGACACCGATCTCGATGTGTGGTGGTCCGACAATGGGCGGCGGGTGATGGTTACGTGGGCACTGGCGCACTCATCGGCGATCACCGCCGCGGTGTTCTGGCTTCTCTCCGGCGACACGATCATCCTCGCCGCCGTGGTCGTGGCGGCGATCCTTCTCCTCTTGAGGTTGGGTCCCGGTCACTGGCGTTCCGAGGAGCCCCGCCCATCGCGACTCGTTCCCTGAACGAGCCGTAGCCCTCCAAGCGGAACGATGTAATCAGATTGGTGATTCGTCCGGCGCGGCGGCGAAGCGGGAACGTTCTTCCTGATCGTGGGGCAGACTCCCGCGGGGCGCCCGGAAATAGTGGAACGGTGTGTAGTCGAGGAAGTTGGAAACCCGGGAAAGGTAGATGTCAGCGTACCGCTCCACCTGCCGTGCCAGGTGGCTCTTGTCGTTTCCCGCCCGCATCAACGGTCCCCAATGCGTGTTGCCCACCTCCCCGGCGGCAACAGCCAGCTTGGAGATCTCCTCGTCCAAGTCGGCCATCTCGTGCTGCAGCCGATTGAGCTCCTGTCGTAAGGCCCGCTGAGAGACCTTCGGGACTTCACCGTATCCCGCTCGTTTGCGTTGCTGTCGCAGACGCGTCTTGCTGATGGCAAGCTCATACTGCTCCTTCGATTTCATGAGCCGGGCAAGCGCGTCTTCCTGAGGTTGAAAGTTACCGGTGGCGACGATCTCGTTCTCCAATTCCCGGAGCACGAGAGCCGTTCGCCAACGCAGGACACTCTTCGACACGTTGACGTCACTGTAGATGTGGTCACCCACATACAGGATCTGATCGCCCGAGAGGCCGAGGTATTCTTCGACCGTTTGAGCATCCCCCCCGAGATACGCGCCATTTTTTTGAGGCCCCTTGATGCACGGGCGCAGCAGGCCGTCGCTGTTCACCACTTCGAACGTGGGGGAGTTTGTCGAGAAGAACGCGGGCTTTCTGGCGGAAACAATGATGAGATCAAAGAGATCCTTCCACGTCCCGCTTGGCACGAATTGATTGAACGCGTAACTCATCATCGCGTCCGTATAGTGCCATTCCGAATTGGTAATGAGGAGCAGTTTGTTGCCGGCGTGACGCTGGTCCATCAGCGTCAGAACGATCTGCGGGTCCCGTTCGACGAATCGCTCCGGACGCTCGATGATCTCGGACTTCAGGAGCCCCTCCATGTGTGTTTCGTCGAGCGTGGCCCGGACGTGTCGATAGAGATCCCGATACCCCATGACGACGGGCAACTCTCGCTGATCTGCCAGATCGACGAGTTGGGTGTAGAGGCAGGCCTCGGAAAGCGAAAAGAGCGTGTTGAGGAACTCGAACCGCCCCGTGCCGAGCGTGACGATCGTACGGGAGTAGAATTGGCGCTGCTCGTCGTAGTTGAGCCGACGCGTGCCGTGTGCGGCCCGTTTGACGTATCCGAACCGATTCGCCTTGAGAAGGTTGCCCAGATCGGTGTCAATTATGAGTCCCCTGATGGCACGTGCAGGATCGAATGACAGATCGTCCACCGGCCACCCCTGATCAGCCATTTTCTGCCGTATGTACTCGTACGCCCGACGTTCCCAATCCTCTACCTTGTAGTGAATCAGCGTGTAGTCCATGTCGTAGCCAATGGCTTTGATGGAACGGAGATTCAACGTGCGGTTGCAGAAGATTCCACGGGCCGGCGGTGTAATGAGACTCTGTTTGTCGGGACCGGACGGTCGTCCTTTGCCGCTGCCGCTCATTGGATCCCAGGATCGACGAGGTGGTTCACCGGACCGTTCCCCGACCCCAAACACGGCGCGTTAGCGATGGCTCGATGCACGAAATTTCCTGCGCGCTCCACGGCCCGCCTCATCGTCTCCCCCCGTGCCAGGCAAGCCGCGATGGCGGCGCTGAGCGTGCAGCCGGTCCCATGTGTGCTCGTTGTGTTCAACCGGGGTCGGGCGAAGACCTTGACGCCCTCCGGGTCGACGTACACATCCTGCACAGAATCTCCAGCGTGATGTCCACCGGTGATGAGCACGGCCCGAGCACCCAGCCGCAGTATCTTCTCTCCTACCCTTATCATATCGTCAACCGATGCAATCTGATCGCCAACGAGCTCTTCGGCCTCCGGAATGTTGGGTGTCACGACGGTTGCCCTGGGAACGAGTTCTTCAGCCATCGAGATTCGCGCGTCGGCCTCGAGAAGGCGGTCCCCGCTGGTTGCCACCATCACGGGATCCACAACGAGGGATTCGAATCGATACTCCTCCAGACAGCGTACCACGGTTCTGATATGGTCCTTCGTGCCGAGCATGCCGGTCTTGGCGGCATCAGGGCGCAGGTCGGTAAAGACGGCGTCCAGCTGCGCTCGAAGGATGGCAGGTGGGACGAGATGGATTGCGGTCACGCCGATAGTGTTCTGGGCCGTGACAGCACTCAACGCAGAGGTCCCGAACACGCCAAACTGATGAAAGGTCTTCAAATCTGCCTGAATGCCCGCACCACCCCCCGAGTCTGAGCCGGCAATCGTCAGGGCGACTCTGGAATCCGACATCACAGAATGGGAGAAGGAGGCGAAATAGGTTGCTCGTCGATGGGTTGGTATGGAGAATAACGGCTAACGACCTGGATTGGTGGCCCCGGCATGCCCAGTAGCCTCGTATCCCTCGTCCGAAACTTACAGCGGCGGAACATGCGGCGCCGTCAGTCCACGTCCGTCCTGGAAGGCGTGCGCCTCTGCGAGGAGGCGATGGATGGAAGCGTGGAGTTCATTGGAGCCGTTGTGAGTCCCACGCTCAGCCGAACGGAGCGGGGGGCTGCGTTGCGCGGCTCGATGGCGGCTCGGGGAATCCCTGTTGAGGAAGTCGACGACCGGACGATAAGGGACATAGCGGACACGGAGAGCCCGCAGGGAATCGTGGCGGTGGTCGAACCCAGGGGATGGACCCTGGAGGACATGTCTATTGGTACCGGCGCCAGAGTCCTCGTGTTGGACGCGGTTCAGGACCCGGGGAACGTAGGGACGATCTGTCGTACGGCGTACGGGATGGGAGCAAGCGGTGTCGTATTCCTGCCGGGAACGGCGCGACTCACCAACCCGAAGGTCCTGCGCGCCGGCATGGGGGCGACGTTCCACTTTCCGGTCGTCCAATCAGATCTCGACTCCTTCTGCACCTGGCTGAACGAGGAGTCGATGATACTTTGGGCCGCTGATTCCGTTGGCAACGACATTCGAGGCTGCACGCCGCCGGAGCGTCTGGTGCTGGCAATCGGGAACGAAGGAGCCGGGGTGAGCAGAACGCTGCTGGATCTATCGGAACGCACGGTGTCCATACCACTCGTCGGGCCGGCCGACTCGCTGAACGCCGGGACCGCCGCCGCCCTCCTACTCTACGAGGTCATTCGATGAGTGAATTGCCCCTTGCTGCGTTCATTGTCGTGGCGTTGTTCGGCCTGATCATGGGCAGCTTCCTGAACGTTTGCATCGTCCGTCTTCCCGTGGACGAGTCGGTCGTCAGACCCCGCTCCCGGTGCCCGAAATGTGGCAGCAGCATCTCCTGGTATGACAACGTTCCGGTCCTGAGCTGGCTGTTGCTCAGAGGGGAATGCCGTTCGTGCGGCCAGGCGATCCCGGTTCTGTATCCGCTGGTGGAATTGGCGGTCGCCGGCATCTGGGTGGGGTCGGTGCTGCTGTACGGGCTAACAGTCACGGCTCTTACCGGTGGCATCTTCGGAACGCTCCTCCTTGGGATTGGGGTGACCGATGCCAGGACATATCTCATCCCTGACGAATACACGTGGGGCGGACTCGGCCTGGGGTTGGTGCTCTCGGTGTCCGGCGGTCTGGATGGATTTCTCGACGCACTCCTCGGGGCGGCGGCAGGGTTTGCCCTCCTCTATCTCATTGCCGTGGCTGGCGAGAAGCTTTTCAAGAAGGAGGCGATGGGAGGTGGGGACATCAAGATGATGGCGATGGTCGGCGCATTCCTGGGCTGGCAGGGTGTGCCGCTGACCATCTTTGGGGGGGCCCTCCTGGGAACCCTCGTTTTCCTGCCGCTCCAGGCTGTGCGGGTCCTGGTGGCCAAGGCGAAAGGGCGGGAGACCAATGAGCTTCTGGTTCCCTTCGGGGTTTTTTTGTCGGCGGCAGCTGCTGGGACGTTTGTGGTTGGTGATTGGGTGGTAGACTGGTATCTGGGATACCTGGGGGTGGTGTAGTGAACGCGGGAGAGAACAGAGCGCCGAGGGCAGCGAGCAGAAGTAGAGACCGGAGATCGGATGTGGCCAAACGGGGGCTGATCTTGGCCCTCTGCCCTCCGACCCAATGGGTTCCAGGCCTTCGGTAGAGACAACCATCCGACGCGATTGACCATCCAATTACAGTGCATGCGCGAACTACCAGAGGTGACTGACCTGCCTCGCGATTCGACGATTTCAAACATCGAGGCGGACACGGTCGACGCCACGTTGGCCGCGAGCGGTGATGGCCAGGCGTTTCAACGGCTCTATCGCGGTCACGTGGATCGGATCTACGGTCTCTCCTGCCGAATGGCCGGGCGGGATGTTGCCGATGAGCTGGTCCAGGATGTCTTCGTGCGTGCGTGGGAGAAACTTGGCACGTTTCGGGGAGAGGCGGCGTTTGGTACATGGCTGCACCGAGTGGCCATCAACGTCATTCTGGGCAGACGGCAGGCGGCCGGCCGGGCTCGTGCGCGATTCGTCGATTCGGAGCAGACGCTCGACGACGTTCGCGCGCCGAAAGATCATGCCGAGTTCAACGTAGATATCGAAGCCGCCGTAGAGCGGTTGCCCGACGGAGCACGACAGGTATTTGTGTTACACGATGTAGAGGGATTCAAGCATCACGAAGTGGCGCAAATGTTGGGCGTGACGACAGGGACATCGAAAGCGCAGCTGCATCGGGCCCGCATGATGCTTCGGAGACATCTGAATCCGTGAAGGATTTGTTATGAAAGAGAATTGCCAGACAGAACTCCTGTCCGAGTATCTGGACAATGAGTTGGATGCCGTGAGACAGAGCAAGGTGGAGCAACATCTGGCGTCGTGCGCTGATTGCGCCGGCCTGTTGGGAGAACTCCGCAATGTGTCACGACAGGCCGGCGCGCTGTCGGACCGCATGCCTCCGCGCGATCTCTGGCCCGGGATCGCGGAGCGCATTGGTTCGTCGGCACCGACGTTGGTGCCAGCGCGCAAAACGGTTGTTGCAGGGCGTCGCATTACTCTTTCTGTGCCACAGCTACTCGCTGCGAGCGTGGCCGCGCTGGCACTGGGTGGGACGGCGAGTGTGATCGGGTTCCGGGCCTTGAACTCGGAGTCGGTTGTGCCGCTGGTTGTCGAGGACCCGGGCTTCGCGCCTCCCGCGTCGTTTGCCGCAATCGCTGTTGAGACGCCATACGATCAGGCCATTGCAGATCTGACGGCAATTCTGCAGCGAGATCGCGATCGGCTGAGCCCAAGGACCATCCGTGCCCTCGAGGAGAATCTCGCGGTCATCGACGGTGCTATTGAGCGGGCACGTGAAGCTCTGGTGCAGGATCCGGAGAGTGACTACCTCAGGGACCATCTCGACCGTACGGCGCGTCATAAACTGGATCTGCTGCGACAGGCGAACAGCATCGTCAGCCGGAGCTGAGGTCGTATCATGGTGAGTGCGGTCCTTTTGGGTGTGGTGTTGTTGTCTCCAGGGTTTCAGCAGACGGATACGACCATCGCTGTGCGTTCCGGAGCGCGTATGGAGGTGCGCAACATCGAGGGTTCGATCCACGTGAGCACCTGGCGACAGGACGCCGTGCGGATTCGCGCCGACGATGGGGGCGCGTTCCAGGTCGAGTCCTCGGGTGCGGTCGTGCGTGTTCGTCCTGAGCAGGGTCGATGGCGCCGTCGAGCCGAGGGGGGACGGGAGCGTTACCAGTGGAACGACTATGACGATGGGCCGGTCCATTTCCGCATTCAGGTTCCTCCGTACGTCGCGTTGACGTTGAGCGGAGCGGAATCGGACATCACCGTGTCCGGCACGACAGCGAATATCTCCATCGACACGCAGGAAGGTGCTGTTGTCATCAACGGCGGCGGCGGCCGGATTGTCGTCAACTCGGTCGAAGATGCCGTGCAGATTTCGGGCGCGCGGGGGCGTGTGGACGTGTCTGCCGGTGACGGCGACGTCGTCCTCCGTGACATCGTTGGTGAGGTTTCCGTTCAGTCGATTGACGGTGACGTCGTTATGAGCGGAATCGAGTCCAGGAGTGTTGAAGTATCAACGGTCGATGGGGATATCAGGTACAGCGGCTCCATCCGGGAAGGCGGCCGATATGTGCTCTCCACCCACGATGGGGACGTGACGCTGACCGTTCCACCGGATGCCAGCGCCGATGTCACCGTAGCCAACTTCCAAGGTGGATTCGAGACGACCTTCCCGATTGTACTCCGCGAATCCCAGCACCAGCGGCTGCGTTTCACGCTGGGCGCCGGCGGAGCCACCGTCATCCTCGAAGCCTTTGACGGTGACGTATATCTGCGCCGCGGCCGAAACTGACGCGCCTCCCCAAAAGCCGCGGTTCTCCCTACCTTCCAGTTCACAGCTTCAATTGAGAGTCATCGATGAGAGTGGCGTTACTCCCGGTGGGATTCGTTGCGGTATGCGCATGCGCTGAGGCGCAGGACCGCCAATTCGCGGAGCAGGTCGAGGCGATGGCCGAAGAACTCGCGCCTGAGGTGGAACGCGCTGTGGGCCTGGATTTCCGGTATCCGGCCAACGTTGCGGTGAGAACCAGGGAGGATGTCTACGACTATCTACGCCATAAGATGGAGGCCGAGTTCCCGCCTGAGGAGCTGGAACGCCTCTCGACCGCGTATCGACTCTTTCGCATGATCCCCGAGGACCTCGACCTGAACCAGCTCATTCTCGACCTCTACACGGAACAGGTGGTCGGTTTTTACGATCCACAGTCAGACACCTTGTACGTGGTAACCGGAGCAGAGTCCCTCGAGCTTCGGTTGATCGTGGGGCACGAACTGGTGCACGCCCTCCAGGCCCAATACGTTCCGCTCGACTCCATCCTCACCTCACGCGGGGACAACGATCGTCGTACAGCGGCCCAGGCCGTGTTCGAAGGACAGGGCGTCATCGCAAGTCTCCATGCCATGATGCCTGATGGGGATCTGGCCGCCGTCCCGGAATTCTGGACTCAGATGCGCGAGACGATCCGGCAACAGGAGTCCAGCATGCCGGTCCTGGGTTCGGCCCCACTGGTGTTGAGAGAGACATTGATCTTTCCGTATCTGGGCGGGGCGGATTTCGTACGATGGTTCAACGAGCGATATCCCGGATCGGTGCCGTTCGGTGAAAGGTTGCCCGAATCAACCGAACAGGTGATGCACACGGACCGCTACGCAAGCGGAGACCGCCCGACGATGCTCGAATTTGCGACGGACCAGGAGATTCTCTACGAGGATGGACTGGGCGAGTTCGAGATGCGCGTTCTCATGACCGAGTTGTTGGGAGACGAAGACGATGCGGCGGCGGCCGTGATAGACTGGGGGGGAGATCGTTATGCGGTCTTCCCGGTCGACAGCGAACATGGGCTCGTGTGGTGGTCGGTTTGGGACTCCGCGACCGCGGCCGACCGATTCCTGCGGACATTCGAACCGGCGTGGCGTCGTGGCCTACTGTCCGATCGTACGTTCAACGTCGAGAGGACCCAGTTGGATGGCATGCCTGCCGTCCGCCTGATTGACGGTCCGCGGGGGTGGTCACCTTCGGATGCGACGACACGCGTGACCATTGCTCCCCCACCTGCATGAAGGGCTCAAGCCAACACGACGGAAACGAGATAGGCTACGGCTCCTACGACAGCGCCTAACGCGTAACCGAGCTTGATGATCAGGTCGAGTTCCTTTTGCGTGGTGTTCCGGACGATCTGTTCGATCCGCTCGAGGGAGAAGGTCATCACCTTTTCCTCGACCATCGTCTGAATGTCGAGCTTTCCCACGATCCTGGGCACCTGTTCCTGAATCCATGACCAGATGGCCGGCGACAACGCCCTGGCGATCCGGTGAATGCTTCCTTCGGGCAGCCGGTCGGTCGGCCGGCCAATCGGTCGATCGAGCACCGACGTCAGCGCGTGGGACGAGCCCTCGATGATCCACCCGCGAACACGCTCCGACGCGACCGCGGAGGCTGCGAACTCCGCCGCATCGTCCGCGGGAATGTGACCCAGGATCTCGCCGACCGTGCGAGCCTCCGCGGCCTCCTTGATAGCGCGGTCGACCCGTCCGATCGCAAAAGACCGTGTCGCCTGATCCCGCAGGGCCGCAACGATGTTCTCCTGAATCGTGCTCTTGAGGCCTTCGACGCGTTCCGCACCGAGCGCCGACATGTGTTCGGCCAGTGGTTTCCGGAGAAAATTGACTACCGCGTCGTTCACGCTCCGCGCCACCTGATTGCGCATTTCGGGCTCTTCGAGCAGCCGGGTCACCTGTTCGACACCATCTCGTTCCACATTGTCCAGCAATCGCGCGATGGTTCGTTCAGTAACGACGAGACGCGCGACGATTCGCTCGTGCAGAAGCAGGTTCTTCACAAATCCCTCGAACAGGCGGTGGAGGGAATCCTGTATTCTGGATCGGGAGGTGGGGTCACCGAGGACGTCCACGATCCGGTCGATGGCCATGGGGAGATAGCTTGCAATCTGTTTCTCGACCGCAGCCACGAGAGGCATCGGCAGCCGGTCCATCAACGGCGTGTGGTCCGCCTCCCACTTGGTCACCTGCTTGTCCAACCACTGCCGGATGGCATCCTCCAGATCGTCGCTGGTGACCGCTTCGGCGACCCACCCTTCGACCCGATTTCGGATCGATCCGCGACGCTCAGCCGTAAGGAACTCGCTGAGCGGGCGAGTGCCCAATTCACCGGTCAAGCGCTCCTGGAAGCTGACAATTGCTTCACGGAACCCCTCCGTTTGTGCGTATTCAGCCAGATAATCGGCAATCGCCGGTGCGAGGGTCTTGATGATCCCCTCGACTTCTCGAAGGAGCCCGGGCGGAAGTTCCTGGCGTAAGGCCCCACGTTCTTTCTCGAGGAGTGCCACGACAAAGCCGGACACCGCGTCGTCGAATGCTTCCCTGACCCCGGGAGCGCTCAACTGACTGGTCAAATCTTCCGAGGTCAGCAGGCGCTCGCCGACCGTCCTGCCAATCGTCTTCGCCAGACGCGGCTTGTTCTTGGGGATGGCGCCTTGTAGCCGGAGTTTCCCGACGCCGCGAGCGGTATATGGATGAAAGAGCATCCAGATGGCCACGGCGTTCGTGACTCCTCCCGCGACCGCACCAAAGGCGATCGTGACCAGGGCGTTTACGAGATTGAGTTCCATTCAGGCTGGTGCCAGTCGTCCCTCTGCGCGCGCTTTAATCTAGTCGGCCACTGCGCTCGATTACCCAGTGGCCGCTCGTGTTTGCCGCCTTGCCCCATCTTCCCGCGCGGTCCGCTCGATGCCGGTCGCCACGCTCCGTCTACCGCCCGTTTGCACAATGTCCTACCGTCTCCTACCGCCCCCAGCTACTTTTGAAGGCTATATGTTTTCGACGCTTTCAGAACGCCTGACCTCGGTTCTCCGGGGGCTTTCCGGCCGTGGTGTCCTCACCGAGGACGCGGTCAAGGAGGGCCTGCGGGAAATCCGCCGCGTGCTGCTCGAGGCTGACGTCTCGTTCGAGCTTACGCGGGAGTTCGTAAGGAGGGTTCAGGAGAAGGCGGTCGGTCAGGAAATCACAAAGTCAGTTTCCCCGGGCAATCAGCTCGTCAAGATCGTTCACGATGAGCTGGTGCACCTTCTGGGTAGCGAGTCGAAGCCACTCACCCATGGCTCCGTACCACCGTCGGTCATCCTGATGGTTGGGCTTCAAGGTTCCGGGAAAACTACTACATCCGCAAAGTTGGCGGCCAGGTTGAAGAAGGAACACAAGGCTCCTTTGCTCGTGGCCGCCGATGTGTCCAGGCCTGCAGCGGAGACCCAGCTCAGGCAGCTCGGTCAGCGGATCGATGTCGAAGTCTTCGGAGCCGAGAATCGGCCCGACTTGAGCAATAACGTGGTGAGTCTGGTTCGTGAAGCGGTGTCACACGCTCGGAGCGCCCGAGCACGCACGCTCATTGTGGATACGGCCGGTCGTCTGCAGATCGATCAGGCGTTGATGGACGAACTGGTAGCCGTGAAGGATGCGGTGCAAGCTCACGAGACGCTCCTCGTCGCGGATGGGATGACCGGACAGGACGCGGTGAAGATCGCCGCTGGTTTCCACAAGTCGGTCGGCATCACCGGCGTAGTACTGACCAAGTTGGACGGCGATGCGCGGGGCGGTGCAGCATTGTCGATTCACGGGGTCACCGGCGCTCCGATCAAGTTCATTGGCGTGGGCGAGCAGCTCGAAGCGCTCCAGGTCTTTGATCCACAGCGGATGGCGGGTCGCATTCTCCAAAAGGGCGACATCGTCGGTCTGGTGGAAAAGGCTACAGAATCGGTCCGCCAGGAGGATGCGGAGCAGCTTGCCAAAAAGGCGTTGTCCAGCAAAGGAATGGATCTGGAGGACTTTCTCGTTGCGATGAAGCAGATCCAGAAGCTCGGCCCGCTGAAAGGCGTTCTGGGGATGTTGCCCGGAGTAAACGCCAAGATGCTGAAGAAGGCCCAGGTGGACGACAACCGGTTGCGACACTTGGAAGCGATCGTCCTGTCAATGACGCCACAGGAACGGCGGCGCCCGGACGTCCTCAACGGTTCCCGGCGCGCCCGGATTTCTCGCGGCTGCGGCCGGCCCGTATCAGAGGTAAACAGTTTACTCAAGCAATTCACGCAGATGAAAAAGATGATGAAATCCTTTGGTCAGCTCGGTATGCGAGCGGTGAGGTAGGCAGCATGGCGACACGAATACGTCTTCGACGCGTCGGGCGTCGAAAACAGCCGTCATACAGGATCGTGGTTGCGGACAAACGAGCGCCACGAGACGGCCGGTTCATTGAATCCCTTGGGCATTACAATCCTCGGACCAAACCCGCCACCGTTCACGTGGATGCGGAACGTGCCAAGCATTGGCTCGAACACGGGGCATTGCCGTCTGAAACGGTTCTGTCGCTCTTCAAGAAAACGGGCGTGGTCGCGGCCTCGACGGAGGGGTAACGGACGCAATGGGAGCGGACTACCTGGCGGTAGCGCGCTTCCGCAAACCGCATGGATTGAAGGGCGAGGCGCTCGTCCTTCCCATCACGGGCGATCCCGAGCAAGTCTTCACGGTGGGGCGTCGGTTGATGCCGTTGGATGAGGCCTGTGAACCAGTGGGCGACGAGCTGGAGATCGAACGTGCGCGCCCGTTTCACCGGAAATGGCTGCTGGCGTTCCGAGGGATCGACGAGCGAACGCCTCTGGAGGCCTGGCCTCACTGGCTGCTGGGTGTCCCCGCTGATGAATTGGCGCCGCCCGCCGACGATGAGATGTACATGCATGAAATCCCCGGCGCTCAGGTTGTTCAGGAGGGACGGGTGCTTGGGATTGCCAAGGAAGTTCTCGGCGACGCAGGAAGGGAGTATCTGGTGTTTGAAGCGGACGGCAAAGAGCACCTCGTCCCATTCCGCGCCCCAATCGTCGTGAAGCTGGATAGACCGGGTCGGACGATCGACGTGAACTTGCCGCCCGGGCTGTTGGAGATTTGAATGCTGGTCAACGTCGTGACCGCGCTGCCAGAACTGTTCGAGGGTCCGCTTCGCGTCAGCATCGTTGGCCGAGCGCGTGAGAAAGGGCTGGTGGAGTTCCGCGTCGTGGATCTGCGCGATTTCACTGACGATCGTCATCGGACAGTGGACGACTATCCCTACGGTGGCGGTGGTGGGATGGTGTTGAAACCTGGCCCGTTTTTCAATGCGATGGACGCGATCGGGGCCAGGCCGCCAATCGCGCTGTTGTCGGCTCGGGGACGTCCGTTTCGCCACGCAGACGCGGTGAGGTACAGCGTGTCGGAGGAGTGTACCCTTCTCTGCGGCCATTACAAGGATATTGACCACCGTGTGACCGAGCGGCCCGGTGTGGAGGAAATCTCGATTGGTGAGTTTGTCTTGTCGGGCGGGGAATTCGCCGCGCTGTGTGTGGTCGATGCCATCGTTCGGTTACTCCCGGGGGTACTGGGAGATCACGAGTCAGCGGCGGGTGATTCACACTACGATGGCTTGCTGGGCGCGCCGAGCTATACGCGCCCACCCGAATACCGGGGCCTGCGTGTGCCGGACGTGCTTCTGAGTGGGGATCACGCGAGAATCGCGATGTGGCGGGAGGAACAGGCCAGGCAGTTGACGAAGGAACGCCGTCCCGACCTTTGGGAACGGTACGAGGATGAACATGAACGGGTCAGTGAGATTGACTGAGAGGGTGACACCATGGATCGGTTAGCGGCGATTCAGCATGAAGGATTGCGGACGGATATCCCGGACTTCCGGCCTGGCGATACGGTCAGAGTGCAGGTGCGTGTGCGCGAAGGCGAAAAGGAGCGACTCCAGGCCTTCGAAGGCGTCTGCATAAAGCGGCGCGGGGGTGGCATGCACGAGACGTTCACGTTGAGGAAGGTCTCGAGTGGCATCGGCGTGGAGCGGATCTTCCCACTCCACTCACCGAGTCTCGCCGAGATGACCGTTGTTCGACGTGGACGCGTTCGGAGAGCCAAACTCACGTACCTCAGGAAGCTCTCGGGCAAGGCGGCTCGGATCAGGGAGCGACGCGACGTCTGACAAGGTCATCCCCACGCTCGAGCGAGAGCGTGAGTTGTGGGGTGAAGGATGCCGGTATGTTGCCGGTCTCGATGAGGTCGGTCGCGGCCCTCTTGCGGGTCCCGTGGTCGCCGCCGCGGTCGTATTCGCTCCTGATGCCGAACCGATCGACGGGCTGCGCGATTCCAAGAAGCTCACGGCGCGTCGTCGGGAGGTTCTCGCAGTGCAGATCAAGTCCCGAGTCCTGACGTGGGGAATCGGAGCGGCGTCCGTGAAGGAGGTCGACCGCCGAAACATCCTCTGTGCCACCGGCCTGGCCATGCGGCGAGCCCTCGCGCATCTGTCCGTCACGCCCGGGCGTCTCCTGATCGACGGAACGGCCCTTCCCGAATTGCGGTTCGAGCACGAGTACATCGTCAAGGGCGACTCTCTCTCGCAATCGATCGCCGCGGCATCCATCCTCGCCAAGTGCGTTCGCGATCGGATCATGACCCTCCTCTCCCCGCGATACCCCGCCTTTCACTGGGACAACAACATGGGATATGCAACGAGCCAACACCTCTCGGCTCTCCAATCGATTGGCCTCACTCCTCACCACAGAAAGAGCTTCGAGCCCGTCGGACAGCTGACGCTATTCTAGTTGGTGCGTGTATATGCTGCTGCAGGCCGATGGCTGGGAGGGGTGCTGGTGGGTGGGGTTGGAACCCCTTAGGGCCGGCGAGCGCGCCGGCCCTTCTTGGGATCTGGGGCTGGGATGCCGATCGGCGTGAGACTAGAAGGGCATCACCTATGACAGGTGATTGTTCACCAGCTTCGTCATCTCGAACATGGACACCTGCCCGCGGCCGTTGAAGATCGGCCGGAGCTTCTCGTCCGCATTGATCATGCGGCGATTGGCCGTGTCCTGCAGGCCTTTGCGCTTGATGTAAGCCCAGAGCTTTTTCGTGACTTCCGTCCGTGGCAACCCTTGGTCGCCGACGACTTCGGCCAACGCCGCGTCTGGCTGGAGCGCTTTCATAAATGCCGGATTGGGCTTCCGCTTTGCCGGCTTCTTCTTGGCAGTCCGCTTTGCAGCCTTCTTCGTTGCGGACTTCTTCGCTGCCTTACGCTTGGGCGCCTTCTTCTTGGCGGTTTTGCGCTTGGCAGCTTTCTTCTTTGTTGACTTCTTCTTTGCTGCTTTTCGCTTCGTGGCCTTGCGCTTGGTCGCTTTCTTGGCGGCCTTACGCTTCGTGGCCTTTCGCTTCGTGGCCTTCTTTTTAGAGGCCTTTCGCTTGGTGGCTTTGCGCTTGGTCGCCTTGCGAGCCGTGCGTTTCGCCGCCTTTTTCTTCTTACGTTTTGCAGCCATTTCCCCCTCTGTGTTAATGAGAGATTGTAACTGCCCAACCCCATCGCCCACCAAAGTAAAAGCTTATTGCGAATGAACAAGCTTTTTTGGTCGTTTTCCCCGGGGGAAATGCCCATCGTCGCCCCAATAGAAATTCGCTGCGAGTACCTCGAGCGTGTTTGTAGTCGTCAACGGAGATAGATTTCGACGTGCATCCCACGAGGTCTTGCATGCTCATTCGGTCTGTTTTTGTCCGCGTAGCTGTGGCTCTCCCCCTCTCGACGGGCTGTGCCTCTCTGGCACAGCTGGGGTTGCTGGAACCGGAGGTCGAGCTCACCGAAGTCCAGATAGCCGGTCTTGGATTGAACGGGGGGACCCTCAATCTGATCCTCGACGTGTACAATCCCAACTCCTACGAGATCCGTGGTCAGAGGATGGAGATCGCACTGGAGCTCGATCAGACGCCCTTCGGCGTCGTCGGATTGGACCGTCGCCTCGTTCTGCCGAGTCGTGAGCATACGGCGGTCGAAGTACCACTTCGCTTCACTTGGCAGGGTGTCGGTTCTGGTGCCCGGGCTCTCCTGGACAGTGGCTCGTTGCCCTACGGGTTGCGGGGCATGATGTGGGTGGAGTCTCCCATCGGTGAGCACTCCATCTCCATAGGCAGGGATGGATCGGTAACCATGCGGGACTTGATAGGACGAGTTCGGTGAGTCTCCGGCCCGTTTTCATGCACATGGCCTGCTGCCATGGACGGGGAGCATCAACGCGTCCGGCTGCGATCACCCACCTTGCGGAATACGACCTGCGCCGTGCGTCGTGCGCTCGTGTTGAGCGTGAACTCGAGTGAGTCGCCGGGGCTGACCGTCAGGGCCGTCTGAGACCATCGGGGCGTGTCGTCCGTAGCATCAGCGCGCCGGACGCCAATTCGCAGTTCTCCTTCGCTCCATGGGAACGTGAACGATCGAGTTCGACGTGTTGAGACTTCCCCAAGCAGGACTGGTTCCGCGTTGGCGTATCGGGCGTGAACCCGAAGTCTCGCGAGCGTGTTGTTGGTGACCGCCACCGCTACCTCCCCTCGAACGGATGCCTCGGGCGAGGGAACGGTTGCCATCTCGGATGACGAGCCGCTTCCGCATCCAAAGGCCAATGTTCCTGCTACGACTCCGGCGACTGCACATGAGAAAATCTGATGCCGGGTGACGGTCGACATGCACACCCCGAACGTGAAGGTTGGAGGGAACCGACCATAGAAAAGGACGTGATTTGGACAAGACCGCAAGCGGCTCGTCCGCGCCCGGCGGCGTCGACTACGAATGTCGGGGTTCAGGCCGCGGTGCTGGCTTCGTACTCGATGAACGACGCAACGTCGCGATCTTCCAGAGCTGGTTCGCCCGGGGCCGCGTTATCCAACTTCCCTTGAACCATCCACTGTTCGAGCTGAATAACGAGGTCGAACAGGTGCTCAAATGAATCCACCCAGAACAGGAGGGGTTGATAGTGAAACACCTCAAAGCTCTGATTAATGATCCACTCGAACTGAACCGGATAGCGCTGGACCGAATCGGATCGGACAGAGTGTTCGAGTTCCCCGTATGAACTGAGAAGGCCGCTTCCCAGCGCCTTCAATCCATCCCTCTCCTTCACCAGGCCAAACTCGATGGTGAACCAGAAGAAGCGAGCCATCGCTTTCAGGATGCCGGTCATCCTGCGAATCCGCTCTTCGGATGAGCCGCGATCACTTCGGATCATGTCCGCTGCCGTCGACGCGCACGCCCCGAATCGGGCCAGCACGTTGGCGAACTCGGGGTCCGTGTGCATGGGAACATGTCCAGCGACATCGTGGAAGATGTCCGGCTCGGGCAGATAGTCGAGTCGTGCCGCGTCGCGGATCGTTATCGTCGTCGGGAACTCCCGCCGGCCGAGGCAGTCGAAGAAAACAAATGCCGGTACGTAGCCGGAAACAGGCTTTGCCTTGAAGCCTGTCAGCGGGGCAAGGAAGCGATTGACGTCCTCGAGCTTTGGAATAGCCGTGGCATCGATGCGCAGGCGCTCGAGCCCCCCGAGGAAACTCGAATTGGCATAGCGATCCCAGCGTTCGTACATCCGATCATAGAGGACCCGCCAGGCTTCGTGATTGTCCTCGGTGTACATCTCGTATGGCTGTTCGATGTACAGCCGGCCATCAGCGCGTGCTTCTTCGATGAACGGTGCTTTGCCGGTAGTGAGGCTGATTTGCTGCGCAGATTGGGCGGACACGGTTTCTTCTACTCGGAGGACATGGAATGCTTCACCCCGGGGCGAAACCACCAGGGGGTATCGGACTTCATTGAAGTGCATACGCCGTGCCAATCCGAAGGCCGCCCAGCCGTTCCATGTGGAAACGCCCGGCCTCGGGGTGCGTGAAGAGAAACCATGGTGGGTATGAAGGCCGGAATCGGCTCTTGCCGAATGTTGCGCTGAGACATCAACATATATCATCCACCCGGCGTTCTGAGGGTGGTCAACCCGGCCGGCTGAGATGTCGAGCCGGGTGGCGAGTTGGACGGGCTCCCTCCCCGTCAGGCTGGACCGGCGGCCGAACCCAACCATCTCGCACACCCTGAAATGAAAACAAGCGTCCGAAACCTCCGGCGTCCGGAATCGGCCGTCGGGGGCCGCAATTCCCCATGCAAGGAGTTTGCATCATGAGATGGAAGTCTTTGTTAGCACTGGTAGTGCTCACGCTTGCGACCTCGGGTGCGACGCTGGCGCAGACCCGCGTCATCACCGGGCGAGTGACCGAGGCGGGTACTGATCGGCCAATCGCGTCGGCGCAAGTCACCATCCGCGGCAGCGCTGTCGTTGCCTTCACCCGAGAAGACGGGACGTACACCATCGGTGTACCCGAGGGAGCTCAAGAACTGCTGTTCCGAATCATCGGGTTCCGGCGGGCGGATGTCACCGTTGCCGCCAACCGGAACGCGGTGGACGTAGAGTTGGAGCGGGACGTCCTGAACCTGGAAGAGATCGTCGTCACGGGCCAGGCGACTGGTGTCGAGCGGCGCAATCTTGCGAATGCGGTCGCGACGGTGAGCGCTGCGGATCTCGCACGTGCGCCCTCGGCGAGTTTCGAACAAGCGTTGCAAGGAAAGGTTGCCGGCGCCAACATTCAGGCGAACAACGGGGCTCCCGGGGGCGGCATTCAGATCCAGCTCCGCGGGACGTCTTCGATCATTGGTGATCACCGGCCGTTGTACGTGGTGGATGGCGTCATTGTCAGCAACGACGAGATCGCGTCCAACGTGCACGTGGTCACGGTGTCCTCGAGCAACCCGAGGAGCGGTGGGCAGCAGGACAACGCGCCCAATCGTATCGCCGATCTGAATCCGGCGGACATCGAGAACATCGAGATCCTGAAGGGCGCGTCAGCTTCAGCCATTTACGGCTCGAAGGCGACGAACGGCGTGGTCATCATTACGACCAAACGTGGTCGCGTTGGCGCTCCCCAGTTCGACCTGTCCCAACGGTTTGGGTTTTTCCAGAAGTCGCATGATCTCGGTCTACGGCAGTTCAATACCGAGGCGGAGGCCATTGATGCGTTCGGCCCGAATGCGTCCAATTTCTACACGGACGGTGCGTATTTCGACACCGAGGAGCTTCTCGCTGGAAACTCGCCGCTTTCGTACGAAACCGCTTTGAGTGTCAACGGCGGAACGGAAACGACACGGTACTACGTGTCCGGTCTGGTTAAGCACGATGGTGGTATCGTGACGAATACGGGGTACGACAAACAGTCGATGAAGCTGAACATCGACCAGCAGATCGGTTCTCGTTTGTCATTTGGGGTCAGTACGACTGCTCTGCACTCGAAGACCGCCCGGGGTTTCACGAATAACGACAACCGGTCCATCAGCTACTGGATGACGTTGCCCTCGACGCCGTCGTTCCTCGATCTGCGTCAGAATGCCGATGGATCCTGGCCCGACAACCCGTTTGCCAACAGCAATGTGCTCGAGACGGCGGCCAAGATCACGAACGACGAGGACGTGTATCGATTCCTCGGTGCGCTCAATCTGTCGTTTGACGCGATCACTACCGATCGGCATTCGCTTCGACTCTTGGCAAGCGGAGGCGTCGACTACTTCAATCAGCAGAACTTCGTGTTCAGCCCGCCTGACCTGCAGTACGAGCCCGATGACGGGTTGCCGGGCACCTCCGTCAAGGGCGACGCGGCAAGCCGTTTTACGAACCTGAACGCCAATGCCGTGCACATGTACGAGGGGGGCGGGTTCAGTGCCACTACGTCGATCGGCTTGCAGTACGAGGAGCGGGATCTCGATGTGTCCCGCATCGTTGCGAAGAACCTCGTTGCCGGACTCTCGAATGCGGATGACGGGACGGACATCAGCGTCCTGCAGAATCGCCAGCGTCAGCAGGACTTCGGGTTCTTTGCCCAGGAGGAGATCCTGATCAGCGATCGCATGTTGCTGACCGGCGCCGTGCGAGTCGACCAGAGCAGCAACAACGCGGATCCGGGTGAGCTGTTCCTCTATCCCAAGGCGGCAGCATCGTACCGATTCCCGAACTTGATCCCGGGCTTCGTTGACGAGCTGAAGCTCCGGGCCGCGTTCGGGCAGTCCGGCAACCAACCGCTGTACGGTCAGAAGTTCAGTACGCTGAACACCGGCAACATCAGCGGTCTGCAGACCTTCTCCATCTCCACCACGACGGTTGCGCCTGACCTGCAGCCCGAACGGCAACGCGAGATCGAAGGTGGGATTGACGCCACCCTGTTGGGTGACCGGGCTACCCTGGAAGTCACCGCGTACGAAAAGAAGATCACGGAACTCCTGTTGCAGCGTGCCTTGCCACCATCGACGGGATTCAACACGCAGATCTTCAACGGCGGTGTGATGCGAACGCGCGGTCTGGAAGGTGCGCTCACACTATTCCCGATCCTCACCGGCGATTTTCAATGGTCGTCAACGAATACGTTCACACTCAATCGGAGCAAGATCGTCGACCTACCGGTACCTGAGTTCTCGGCGGGAGGTTTCGGAACGGCGCTTGGCGGCTTCCAGATCGAAGAAGGTCAATCACCGACCGCGTTTTTTGGTCGCGACACGGCAGTCGTGGCAAACGACCCGCGTTGTGACGGCGCCTGCGATGTCGGTGATCGGATCATTGTCCCACTGGGCGATGCGAATCCTGATTTCCGTGTAGGCTTCGCGAACGATTTTCGCTTCAAGTCGCTCAGTATCTATGGTCTGTTCGACTGGCAGCAGGGCGGGACGGTCGCGAACCTGACCGGTTGGCTGTACGACCTGAGCAAAAACGCGGTTGACTACGCGGATCTGTGCACCCATCCGGCGTGTCAGACGGGTGAGACGCTCGGTGACTTTCGGCTCCGAGTCTATCCAGGCCAGGTCACAGACGTCTGGTTGGAGGATGCAACGTTCCTGAAGTTGCGTGAGGTGACCGTGGGCCTCGATATGCCCCAGTCCATAGTCGACGGTCTGTGGGATGGTGTACGCAACGTGCGGCTCAGTTTGAGCGGGCGTAATCTGCTCACCTTCACCGGCTACAGCGGGATGGATCCCGAAGTCAGCAACTTTGGTTCCGAGGCCATTGCACGGAATCTCGACGTAGCGCCATTTCCGCCGAGCCGAAGCTTCTGGCTCTCCGTTGACCTGGGCTTTTGAGGAGACGTGTTACAATGAGATTCAAAAAAACTCTCTATACAGGAATGGCGTTGACGGTGCTGGCCGGGTGCACCGACCTCAACGTGCCGAATTTCAACGACCCGAGCATCGAAGACCTGACGGGCAACCCCACGGCGACGAGCGTCATCTCCGCCGCACAGAACCTGATGAACATCGCGCGTGGCAATACGTCCGGTAGCGTCATGTACTTTGGTGTGTGGGGACGTGAGGCGTACGATTTGAGGCCGGAAGAGCCACGCACCACCACGGATCGCCTCATCGGCCCCCTGGATCCGGTGAACGGTGGCGCGTTCTGGGGCGGCGAGTATACCGATATCAAGAACGTGCAGGTGTTGCTGGATGCGCTTGACGTCGTCGAGGGAATGTCAGACCAGGAAAAGGAAGCGATTCGCGGCTTTGCAAAAACCGTGGCCGCCGAGGCTTTCTGGACCATCATCGTGGCGCACACGACATTTGGTGCTGCCAGTGATCCAGCAGACGATCCGGGTCAGGAACTCGCACCCATCGTCAGTGAAGGCGAGATCTACACCCGGATCTTCCAGCTGCTGGACGAGGGCCAGGCCCACCTGCAAGCCGGCGGGTCGGCGTTCCCGTTCACGCTCACAAGCGGCTATGCCGGCTTCAATACTCCCGGGACGTTCATTCAGTTGAACCGGGCCTTGAAGGCGCGGTACCACAAGTATCGGGGTGAGTGGCAAGCGGCGTCCGACGCGCTTGCCGCGTCATTCGTCGATGCGGGGGCGCCACTGGACCTGGGCGTGCATCACAACTACAGCACGAACCCCGGTGACGCGGCCAACCCGTTCTTTTCCGTTGCCAGTCACTACGCGCATCCACGGTATCGTGCAGATGCGCAGTTGAAGGGTGACGGGACGCTGGACGATCGTGCGTTGTCTAACACGGTCGTGCAGGGCGATGTGTTCTCGCTGTTGGGAATCGATGTGACTGAGAAGTACTCAGTTTACCCGGCGCAGGATTCGCCCCTGCCCTGGATCCTGAACGATGAACTCATTCTCCTTCGGGCGGAGTCGCAACTTGGCCTCGGGAATCGTGGTCCGGCGATCGCCGATGTGAACGTGGTCAGGCAGGCCTACGGGTTGGACCCGTTCGTGGATCCCGGCAACGACAACGACGTGTTGACGGAGATCCTGTACAACAAGTTCATGTCACTGACCCTGCGTGGCGGCTACACGTACTTCGATGCTCGGCAGTACGACCGGCTCGATCAATTACCTCGGGCGCGAGCCGATCACCGCGTGTTCCCGCAGCTTCCGTTCCCACGAAACGAGTGTCTCGCGAGGGACAATCTGGGGACAGGTGACGGTGAACCGTGCGGAACGATTTTCGGTAGCTGACCTGACGTCGGGGTGACTGATGTTCGGTTACCCCGGAGCGAGGCCCCGCCGGTGTGAACGCGGCGGGGCTTCGCTTCGTCGGTCTGAGTCAGGGTCGGAAAACGAAGATGCTCGATTGACGCGGGTTGTTCTGCAGGTTCCACTGGATCGTAATGCCCGATTCCATACGGATGGATTGACTCAAATGGTCCTCGGCGCCCCCCACTGGGTCTGCCACCAGGCGAACCGCAGCACCGCTAGCGATTTCCGCCGGCTCGAGGATGTACTCCCGGAACCCCATGCTCGTGATGAGTCCGAGGCGTTTCCGGGTAGAGCCGCGCACGACGTATACCCGGACATCACGCCAGCTGTTGTTCTGGATTTCGATCGTCGCACCGGTGAAGCCGCGTTCGTTGGCCGACACGAGCGTGGCCAAGTCCAGCCCGAGCAACTCCTTTGCCGCGTCGAGATTGGGCGCGATCCATGATGCAACGCCCAGGTCCATAGCCTCCTGCGCCGTGAGCGTGAGTACGGTACTCGTATCGACGATACCCGGAACGGATACGGCACGGTCCGCCATCGCATCGCCGAGATGCCCATCCAGTCCGCGTCGTTCGATCAGCCGGTGAAACTCGGTGCGCAACGCGTGCAGGTCATTCGTGAGATCCGGGTCGAGTGCAAACAATCCCTGGATCTGCCCCCCAATGGAGGAGCCGGGTGTCATAACGATCGTGTCCGCTGCCAGAGCGATGAGTGCGCCCGTTTCGTGAGCCACGCCGCTCACGAACGCATAGACGGGGAAATCAGCATCAAGAATCCAGCTGATACCCGTCTGAACCACGTCGAGTCTTCCTTGCCAAACATCGATATCCAGAAACAGGGCATCTGCAGCACGCGCCTGCGCGTCGGTCACTATTCGTTGAATGCGAATATCGAAGTCTTCAGGGACCGTTCCCCTGATGGGAAAGCGGAGGACTGTGCTGGATTCCTGGGCCGCGAGTGGGGTGGTCAAGGCGGTCAGAACTATTGCAGCGAAGACTGCGCGGCGCATGTTTGTCCCTTCGATGAGGGAAACCTCCCGGTCACCACCAAGTTAGACCGGATGCGCACGGGGGCAATGGGAGTGAATGGTCAGTTGTGCCCGGTTGGACAACGCGCTAGCCTTCATAGTTCTCACTTTCGGGAGCGCACGATGTTGGGTCGCGCTTCAGCACTACCCACTCCTTCCAGTGTATTCGGCGCGGCGTTGAAAACCGCACTCGCCTTGTCCTGCATCTTCTCCAGCTCCGCATCGAGTCAGCAAGCGACCGCCACGATGAGCGGAACGATCGTGGACATCGCCAGCGATTTACCCCTGTCGGGTGTATCCGTGTATCTGGCCGGAATAGAGAAGACGGCACTCACCGGTGCCGACGGTGGGTTTACGCTGGGAGGGATTCAGGTTGGAACGTACGAGCTGATCTTCCGGAAAATCGGCTACCGAGTCCGCGGATTTCGGTTCTCCCTTTCTCGTAACCACCTCGGCGAGATCAACCTGGGATCCATCGGTATCGAGGCGTTTGCCACCGAACTGGAAGAGATCGTCGTCGAAGAGACCGCCGGCGGCGCGCGGTTGAAGGGATTCTTCGAGCGGATGGAACGGGGCTTTGGAGACTTCGTCAGCCGGAAGGACATCGATCGACTCGATCCGATTGCCAGCACCGACCTGCTACGAACGGTTCCGGGTCTGGATGTTCGCTGCCGAGGCACCGAATGTCAGGTCGGCGTCGCCCGTCAGATACGACCCCTCGGACAATCCGTCATCGGGACCCCTCCCGGAGACGTGACGACTCTTGGTGATGGGTTGGTCGAGATCGGCCGTAACCAAAACAATGTGGCGTCGGACGCCAGGGACATCGTGGGCTCGATCAGCGGGCGGGCGGCCTACTTCTGTCCGATGCGTTACTTCGTGGACGGTGTTCCCTACGATGCCGCGAGCGGCATCAACCACATCTCTCCCGACATGATCGAGGGTATAGAGGTCTACAAAGGCCCCGCCAATACACCGGCGCGGTACGCCGCCCACGGAGGGCCGTGCGGGGTGATCGTCGTCTGGACGAGAAGGCCAGATTGACGAAGGTAGGACGAAGAAGGGAAGAAGAGAGCGAGAAGAATCGATCAGATCGGAAGACTCCTTCTCCTAACTGCCGTCCCCCGCGCACCTCTTTCCTCCTCCCTCCTTCTTTCTTCTTCCTCACCCCCTTCTTATTTCATTCTTCTCGTAGCACGTCAATCGGGTCCGTGAGACTGGCGCGGCGGGCCGGGAAGTATGCCGCGGCCGCGGCCGCGGCTATCAGGGTTGCCGAGAGCACGCCGTAGGTGAGAGGATCCACCGGCGACACGTCGAACAGGAGGCTGCGCTGATAACGCGTGGCAAGAATAGCCGCGCCGATGCCAACCACGACCCCGGCCGCGGACAGCTTCACCGCGTGTCCCATGACGTAGTGCAAGATCATCGGTGGCTTGGCACCGAGTGCCAGGCGAACACCAATCTCGCGGGTTTGCTGACTGACCGTGTAGGACACGACTCCATACACGCCGACCACAGCGAGGACGAGCGCCACGACGGCGAATGTCCCCAGGAGTAACATGGCAAATCGGGACCGCGCGACGGAGGTGGCGACATGCTCGCTCATGGTCGCGGCGTTGCTGGCGACGACGGTGGGGTCGAAACTGCGAACGACGGTGCGGCTGGCACTCAGGACTGAGGTGGGATCCTGAGTCGTACGTATGACCACATTCATCACCAGGCCGAATCCAAATGTGTCAGGGAATTGATACAGGTCCACGTAGTACGCCGGCTCCGGCTCGGCGTCGAGCGAGTAATGATGTACGTCCTCCACGACGCCTACTATCTCCACTGGAATGTCTTCACCGCTGATTGTCATAATCTGACCCACCACCGTCGTTGCGGAAGGAAGGAAACGGTTCACGAATGCCTCGTTGACGATGACGGTCAACGGGCCCCCGGAGCGATCGACGTCGTTAAAGTACCTGCCTTCGCGTAAGGCGATGTTCATGGTCTGGAAGTAGTCGGCCACGACCGCGTGACGACCGTAATCGCGCTTCTCGCCTTCCTCGGGTTCCGGCTGACCCTGGATCCGGACGCTCCACGTCCACTCGGTGTCCACCATCGGAAGGAACCTGGTGGCACCCGTGCTGGTGACACCCGGGAGCGCCCCGATCCGGTCGAGTATCTGGTCGTAAAAACGGGCCTGATCGATAGCCGTTGGATAGGACTGGTTCGACAGGGAAATGCGCATGGTGGCCGTTCCCGTCGTGCTGAACCCCGGGTCGACCCGCATCAATCGCACGAACGTGTTGACCAGCAATCCAGCCGAGATCAGCAGGGCAAGTGAAAACGCCAGTTGCGTCACTACGAGACCCGAACGGAACCTCGTGTGCCGACGGTGCTGGGCGGTACCGCGGGAGTTCATGGCGTGTGCCAGGTTGGTGCGTCCGGCCTGAAGCGCCGGGGCCAACGCGAAGGCAAGACCTGAGGCCGTTGTGATCAACAGCGCGAACAACAATACCTGCCAATCCACCCCGACCTGTTCGACCATCGGTAAGCCTTCCGGAGCGGCTACCAGCAGGAGACGCGTCATTGCATACGCCAGCACGAGGCCGGTTGCACCGCCGGCTGACGCGAGAACCAGCGCCTCACTCAGCTTTTGCGAAATCAAACGTCGCCTGCTTGCGCCCAGCGCGGTTCGGATTGCCAGCTCCCGCTGTTCCGTGGTCGTCCTGGCAAACATCAGGTTCGTCACGTTGACCGTCGCGATGATCAGGAGAACGATCACGGCGCCTTGAAGCACCAGGAGCGCAGGTCGCACATCACCCACGATGGCGTTGGTGAGTGAGACGACGTTGATGCCCCACCCATCCAGGAACCGCGGGTATTGGGGCCTCAGGACCCCGAGGATCCTGTTCATGTCCGCCTGGGCCTGTTCGACGTTGACGCCCGGGCGCATGCGGGCCATCACCTGCATGATGTGTGACCGGCGGTTGTCGAATTGGCTCGATGGGATCCTGTACGGAATCCAGATCTCGAAGTTCTCATCCAGGAAGTCGAATGACTCTGGCAGCACGCCGATGATGGGAAACGTTCCGTTCCCGATGCCGAGGGTTTTGCCGAGGATGTCGGGATCACGTCCCATCTCCTGCGCCCAGAAGGTATGACTGAGAATCAGGGGGAAGTCGGAGTCCGGCGAGTCGTCCCCCCGGAGGTACGTGCGACCCATCATCGCCGACACGTCCATGACATCGAAGAACTCCGCTGTGACCGCGCCTGCCATGATGGGACGCGGATCGCCCCGCCCCCGCAGCGTGACGGGGAAGTTCTGAAACGCGGCCATCTCCTCGAAGACGCGATTCTGTTCCCTCCAGTCGCGATAGTTGGCTACCGTCACGTTGTTGCGATCGTTGAAGAAACCGGGGCGCTGATCCACTTCCCAGATGCGCACGACCTGTTGGGGATCGGGAATGGGCAGCGGCCGCAGGAGGACGCCGCGGACGACGCTGAACACGGCTGTCGTCGCTCCGATGGCCAGCGTGAGAGTCGCGACGACGGCGATCGTGTATGCTGGATGCTTAACGAGCGCGCGAAGGGCATAGTGGATATCTCGGCTGATCTGTTGCATGGGGTACGATCTCGCTTTGGATGATTGGCTGCGTTGGGTTTCGCGCCGCATCGAGGCTTTGATGCTCGTGACATCTCCAAACAGGTCCCGAGCCCGTGCACGGGCATCCCTCTCAGGCAGGCCTTGTCGGACAAACTCCTCGATGCGACCCTCGATGTGGAAGCGGATCTCATCCTCGATTTCGGTCCGAGGGGAGGTTGGTCGGCGCGTCGCGGGGCGCCAGCCCGGTGTGGGTTTCATGGCTCACGTCAGTCCGAGCACTCGGTTTACAGCTTCCGTGTGCTCGACCCATTGCCTGATTTCCGAACGGAGCGCCTTCGTGCCTTCCGGCGTGATGTCGTAGAAGCGGGCTCGACGTCGTTTGTCCGAGATCCTCCATTCCCCTTCGATGAGTCCCTGCCGCCTGAGGCGATGGAGTGCGGGGTAGAGGGCGCCTTCTTCTATCTGCAGGGCGTCATTCGAGGTTTGTTGAATGGCGCGAGCGATCTCGAGGCCATGGAGGGGGCCGGAGGTTTTGAGGGTTCGGAGGATCATGACCTCCAGGGTGCCGTAAAGACTTCCCGCGCCGGATCGGGGTTCTGTGGTTCTCATATGAGGTTGGACACGCGATTGGCATAAATGGTTTACATAAACAATTGAGGGCATGGTGGCGGGATCGGCGCCCCGGGGGCGTGGGTGGAGCGAGGCAGTGCGTGGTTGTGCCGTGGTCTGGTTTGGTCTTTGGGTCGCCGGTTGCGCGTTTCCCGTTGCCAACCATCCGCTAGGGAAGCTCTGAAAAAGTCGTGTGATGGTCCCGAGGCGACGCGTCAGTGAGCGGCGACCCCTCGTACTCACTGGCCTTTCCCGCGAACTGCAGCGGCCCGAGGGACCACCACAC
>Ga0302046_10000861_pt1 | contig 29128 bp, 22 predicted proteins | sample RVTome_11_FD_200261 | JGI IMG/M metagenome (GOLD analysis project Ga0302046, IMG submission 200261) | Soil microbial communities from uranium-contaminated site in the Upper Colorado River Basin, Wyoming, United States - RVT147D111 (version 2) ...
CGGGGAATTCCGCCGGTTCCGCGCCGATGCTTATTTCGACCTCGACCAGCTCGCACTCAATATGCGGGCGATCAACAACACCGTCCGTCCGATCAAAGGGATGGACCTGCATCCCAACGTTCTGAAAGTTCTGAGTCTTGCCCATACAAAAGAAGGTTTGTGCCTCGTTACCGGAATCACGGGATCCGGAAAGAGCTCGAGCCTCGATTCGATCATCGACGCGAACAATCATAGTGTGGACGGCCATATTGTGATTATCGCGTCGCCGATCGAGTATGTGCATAAATCGGACCGCTGCATCATCCGGCACCGGGAAGTGGGGCGCGACGTGCTGTCCTTCAAAGAAGGCGCCGTGCAGGCCCTGCGGCAGGATCCGGATATCATTATGATCGGCGAGTTGCGCGATCCGGAAACGATCCTGACGGCTCTTGAGATCACAGACTCCGGACACAAAGTATTTTCAACGCTTCACACCGCCTCCGCGGTGGAAAGCATCGACAGAATCATCGGTGAGACTCCGCCTGTGGAGCAGGAGCGCGTCCGTAATCGTCTGGCCGATACGCTCCGTTGCGTGATCTCGCAGAAACTGGTCCCGAGCCTCGACGGAAAGCGCGTGCTGGCCCGTGAGGTACTTCTCGGAGCGCCCTCGGTGCGCGCGGCCATCAAGAACAACAACACGAGCGAAATCTACCAGATGATCTCCGAAGGTTCGGAACTGGGGATGATCACCATGGAGATGGATTTGAAGCGGCTGTATTTGCAGAAGAAGATCTCGCTGGAGAATGCCATTAATTATTCCAACAACAAGCGTCGCATTCAGCAGCTCCTCCAGGTGCAGGGCAGTACCGAGGGAACCGCATGAGCGACATCCCATCACGACTGAGGGTGAAACCGTAAATGGCCTACGAGCCCGGCCAAGGCAAAACAGCGGTTGCGCTGTTTGTTGACGGCCTCGAACTCAAGTATGTCCAGCTGGCGTTGCGCGGTGGAACTATCCAGCTCAGAGACTTCAAATCGGTTGCGCTTGTTCAGAAGTTTGAAGAGAAGGCAATGGCAGCGGGAGGTCCCGCCGAAGAAGCCGGTTTCGGCGATCTGGGCGGCGACACCTTTGCCGCTCCGCCGCCGACAGAAGGAGGCGGGGGGGAGGAAGGCAATACAAACGCTTCCGTTCTGCTTAGTATTCTTGGTGAAATTCCTGCCGCCCGGTATGACATTTCGTTCGCTCTCAGCGAACCCGCCGTTACCTATCACGAATTCGAAACCGACTTCGGCGTCAAAGGGATCAAGCTGAAAAAGCAGCTGGTGCAGGAATTGTCCGCCATGCGGTCTGCCCCTCCGCCGCTTGACGGCATCGATACTATTCCGACGGCCCAGGGCGGCTTGCTTTCCGTCGTCCGCGAAGACGGGCTGAAGTTGTATGATCTGCTTGTCGAGATCAAGCCATTCCTTGGCAAGAGGATTCCGAGCCTGCGCCTGATCGACAGCGCCGACATTGCGTTGATGAACTTCGTTCGCGCCAGTTACCAGATGCAGGACGAAGAAATCACCGTCATTGCCTACGTTGGCAACGAATTTACCCGGCTCATCTTCATGCAGGGGAGCAATTATCTCCATTTTGCACCTGTCATCAGCGAAGGCTACAACTCCCCCAATATCGAGAATACGCTCTACAGCCGTATTTTGCTCGAGCAGGACAACATTGCCCTCTCAAGGATCGACCGGATTCTCCTTGCCGGGGACGGGCACAAGGTGAATCTGCGGGAGGCCCTGGCCCCCCAATTCGCAAGCGCTGCGGTGGAATACATCACTTCGGCCGAAATGGACCTGACCGGCATTGAAGGGGAGATCGGCCAGGCGCTTTCTGAATACGCTATTCCGATCGCCACGGCGTGGCGCAGTCTCCAGGCCGCCCACCCCGGATTCTACGATCTTAATCTCATTCCGAATACAATCCTGGAAGAGCAGAAGGCCTTCAAGCTTGCCTGGCATGGATGGCTTCTGGCGGGGTTGACGATGTTCTCCATCGTCTTCTTCTATACGTCGATCATCTCGAGGAGCCAGGAGATCCGGGCGGCGCAGGAATTGCTGCGCAGGAGGCAGACCGAATTCCGGGACCTTGAGGTCCTGCGTCAGCAGAGAGATACGCTGGTCCGCGGCATTGCCCGGTTTTCCACCGCGGCGTCCGTGTATGATTCGATTGCCCCGGGAGGCGACCGGTGGAGCAGGATTCTCCATTACATTTCCAACAGCGTAGACGACTTGAATTCCCTCTGGGTCTACCAGATTACGCAGGATGCGAACAATCAGCGGTCACTCACTGTCAGCGGGCGGTCGATCTACCGCACGAGGATTCCGCGGTTGGCGAGTTTGTTTGAGAAGGCGACGTTGAAGGCGGTGCGCACGACCACGATACGGGAGAAGATTGTGTACGAATTCGATCTCCAGGTGGATCAGATTGACAAGGCGGACTTCCGTTTGCCGCCCACACCCGTACCGGGAAGGTGAGCCATGTCATTTAAACTGCGCAATACGATCGTACTCGGCGTCTTCTTCTTCCTGGTTTCGGGAGGAGGATTCGTCTACTGGTTTTTCATTCAGCCCAAACAGCTCGACTCGGCCGTCGCCGACATCCGCCGGCTGGAACGGGAGCTGCAGGAATTACCGGCGCTGATCGAACAGGTGAAACAACTGACCGATCAGTATCACGACCTCAAACGCAAGTACGATTCCCGCAGCAAGGAGATTCCCGTTACGGACATCACGTCGCAGACATATGCGTACATGAGCCGGGGGATCGACGAAGCGGGATTCCTGCGGTTCAACATGACGTATTCGGGCGCGAGGGAGTTTGTAAACTGGGGAATCAATAGTTATCTCCTTCAGGACGGCGAAGCTTCGTTCAGCAACCTGTACAAGTTTGTCTACTATCTTGAGAACGGAAAGCGGCTCTACAAGATCAACTCGCTGAATCTCGTACAGCAGGAGCAGGTGAACCAGGAGACGGGAGAGGTGAAGAAATGGATCGCGTTCTCGATGGAACTGCACGCGTACTATACGAAGATCCCCGAGCTTTCCACGTCGCTCGCGGCGAAGGCGTTGGGGCTGGCCCGCGCGCCGTTTGATCCGTTCAACCCGATCATCCTTCAGGCAATTTCTCAGAATGCCCCGGTCGGCGTGATCAATGCCGACAACGTGGATGTCAAAGCCGTTCTTCCCGGCAAGGCGTTCATCCTCTTCCAGAATGAATTACAGGTGCTCCATCTTGGCGATCGCGTCTGGCGGGGGTATGTCAGCAAGATCGTTCCTCAAGAGAGCAAAGTGGTTTTCACGATTGATGAGGGCGGGATCATCCGAAGGATCGAGAAGCAAATCCAGTTTGGCGATAACCAAAAGAGGTAACTATGAACTTACGACAAATGGCGGTCATGATCTGTCTTCTCCTGTTCGGCGTGCAGGCTGGCGCTCAGGTGAAAGACGAAATGATGCTGAAGAGAGCAGATCGTGGCAAGGTGGGGATCAATCCGGACGAGATCGTTTCGTTCAAGAGCGACGTCGATGTCGCCCAGGCGCTGTTGTCGCTGAGCGAAATGTCGGTGAAGTTCCTGAAGAAACCGATCGCCTTCGATCCGAAGTATTTTGAAGGCAAGAAGATCGGCGTTGATATCGTCGAAATGCCGTGGAGGACTGCGCTGGAGACGATTCTCAGAACCAACGGGCTCTGGTACCAGGAGCAGGACATGTACTTCCAGCTTATTGCCCCCCAGGGAACCATTCCTGCCGCAACACAGACGACAACGCCCGAGGGCACGACGCAGCCCATAACACAGCAACCCTTCAGCCAGTTGCCGTTCGGCGGCATGGCGGGCGATTCAGCCGCCGCAATTGCGAGGGAGCGGGAAGTGACGATTTCTGCTATTTTTTTGGAAATCAACACGTCGGCGCTGCGTGAATCCGGAATCAGTTTCTCGATTTTCCGATCCAGCGCGACCGACGGGGAACTCGGTATCACCTTTACCGGGGCAGGAAGCGTGAGCAGCGATATTTTTGGTATAACGGCGAGCACAGCTCCCGGTCAACTGGATGTGGATATTACGTCGGCGTTGAAAATTTTCGAGGCGAATTCGTTGGGCGAAATTCTCGCGCGCCCGCAGGTGACGGTCCGCTCAGGTCAAAAAGGCCGCGTCCAGGTTGGTGAGGATTTTTCAGTCAAACAGCGGACGATCTCCGGCGATGTCACGGAGACATTCGTCAGCACGGGGACCATCCTCGAGGTGACGCCGAAGGTTTTTGAGTATGGCGGACTGAAGTTCGTCGATATCACGCTTTCGGTCGAGCGCAGTTCGCTCGTTGATATCGCGACGTCGCGGATCAACAAGACCAAGGCCGAAAGCAAACTCCTTCTGCTGGATGGGGAGGAGAATTATGTCGGCGGGTTGTTCCTGAATGAAGAATCCATTGTACGGGAAGGTATCCCCCTTCTGAAGGACCTTCCGTGGTGGGTGCTCGGGCTCCGTTATATCTTTGGCTATGACCGGAACCAGGTCACAAAGAAGGAGCTGATCGTGCTGTTGCGGGCGGAATTGGTGCCTCCCCTCGAGGAGCGTGTGACACAAAAAGCCCGCGATCTGATGGATGAACGCCTGAAAGAAGGAAGAAGGGACATGCTGAAGAAGTCCCAGTTGAAGAAGGATTGACGTTCGTCACGGATCGCTTTTCCAATATTCAGCACATTGGGTGAATACGAATTGTTAAGGGAGATGTCATGAGATCAATGTGGAAATCCATTTCAGTAGCCGTACCGCTCGTACTTGCTCTCCTCGCGAGTTGCAAGAGCGATTCACCCACAGGCCCGGGAGCCAATGCCGCAGTCATGAGCGGGCAGGTTACGCAGTCCGGATCTGGTCCGGCGATTGCCGGGGCGACCGTGGCGGTGACATACCAGGGTTCAAACTTCAACGCGACGTCGGATGCCACAGGAAATTATTCCGTGACCGTGGGTCTGAACGACACACTCCCCGCAACGGTTTCCGTGACGGTGAGCGCCAGCGGATATCAGACGATTACTCAAAACGTTCTGCTGCAGCCGAACCAAACGACGGACGCGGATTTCCAGCTTTCCCTCAATACGACGCCCGTTCCGCCTCCGCCTCCAGGGGGAGGATATGCCAACACGCTCGCGTATGTGGGTGCAACGGAAGTGAACCTCGCGATCTATGGGGTCGGAGGATCGGAAAGTGCAGTCATAACATTTGAAGCCCGCGATTCCCTGGGGTCTCCCATCCTTCCCTCGCGCGCAGACACGATTTCGTTCACAATCACCGGGGTTCCTGTTACCGGCGGTGCTTACATCACCCCGACATCAGGACTTACCAATACAGCGGCACGAGTAAGCACGGTGATTCAAAGCGGAACGACTTCCGGGACAATTCAGGTCGAGGCAAGCCTCCGGAGAGATACGGATGGAGTGATCGTCAGGTCAACACCCGTGAAAATACTCATCCACGGCGGGTTGCCTGACCAAGTCCACTTCGGCATTGGCGCGAACCCCTTCAATGTGCCCGGATACTACAAGATCAGAATGACAAGCTCGATCACAGCGATCGTCGGTGACCGCTACGGAAATCCGGTTCAACCGGGTACGGCGGTTTACTTCGGAAATCCGGAACAGGGGATCATTGAAGCAAACCCGGGCTATACGGACTTCAGCGGATTTGCCACCACGATTCTCTACACCGGCGTCAATCATCAGGCCGACGGGCTGGGTTTTGTGTATGCGGAAACAATCGGCGAGAATGGTGTCCGGGTCCGGGACAGCCTTGTAGTCCTGTTTTCAGGCAATGCGTATGTCGCAAACATCACGGCCCCCGGAGGGCTCGTTGTTGATGACGTTACACAAGCGACGGTGACGTTTAACGTTTGGGATGAGAGGCTAAACCCCCTTGCCGCCGGTACATCCATTACCACAGAGGTCAAGGGAGCTTCAGCTATCGTTTCGAAACCATCGCCCACGAGTGCGCTTGACGACGTTACTTCAACGTTCTGGACAAACTTCAGTGTCACCCTGTCGAAGAACTTGGAAGCAAGTCCACCTGTTACAGGGCCGTTCACCCTCACCATCACGGTCAACGGGCCCAATGGGGAAGCCACGGGCACAATTAACGGTGTCGTGAACTAAGATCCTTCGGTTTGAGCAGAAACAAAAAAGCCATCCTCGCGGATGGTTTTTTTGTTATTTTCCATGGGTTATTTCACACCAGCCCGCCTGACCTCATTGCACTCTCAAGTCGGGCAGGCCCGACTGTGAGAGTGCTACAAACGGTCAGGCGGGGAGTTCCACAGACCTGCCCGCCGAAGTGCCTTTAGGCACGTAGGCGGGGGGAAAAGAGAAGAGAGAGTTCCACCGAGAAAGGCTTTTCTCTGTGTCACCCTAATTTTTTCCAACGGGTTGGAGGGAATCAGGCCACAGATTTTTTGAATGCCCTGAGCGTTTTCTCTATGTCCCGTTCGGTGTGCGCAGTGGAGAGAAATGCCGCTTCGAATTGCGAGGGGGGAAGGTAGATGCCCTGATCGAGCATGGCGTTGAAATAGCCGGCAAAGGCTCTTGTATCGGAGGTCTTTGCACTTGCGTAGTCAGTGACGTTTTGTTCAGTGAAGAAAAGCGTAAACATCGATCCAACCCGATTGATCCTGTAAGGCCGCCCGGCCGAGTGAAGATGTGCCGCCATTTCCGATTCCAGAATCCCCGCTAAACGATCCAACTTCTTGTAAACATTCCTTGTTTTTTTTATGAGCCTCAGCATTTCCAATCCCGCCGCCATTGCCAGCGGATTGCCCGAGAGTGTTCCGGCCTGATAAACAGGACCGCTCGGGGCAACCATGCTCATAATATCCCGCCGACCGCCGTAGGCCCCGACCGGCAGTCCGCCTCCGATAATCTTCCCGAGAGTTGTCAGATCCGGCCTGATGCCGAACAATTCCTGAGCGCCGCCGGCGGCAACCCGAAAGCCCGTCATCACCTCATCGAAAATAAGTATAATATGTTCCCTGGTGCAGAGGTCGCGTAAAGCCTGGAGGAACCCGGGTTGGGGCGGAATGCATCCCATGTTTCCGGCGACCGGTTCAATGATGACCGCAGCAATCTCGCCGCGAAACCGTTCTGCAAGCGCCTGAACCGATCCGATATCATTGAACGTTGACGTCAGGGTATCGCCGGCAACTCCGGGCGGTACGCCGGGGCTGTCGGGTATCCCCAGCGTCATCGCACCCGAACCTGCCTTGATAAGGAACGAATCACCGTGACCGTGGTAGCAACCCTCGAATTTGATGATCTTGTTTTTCGAGGAGAACGCCCGCGCCAGGCGGATGGCGCTCATGGTCGCTTCCGTACCGGAGTTGACCATCCGGACAACCTCCACTGACGGCATGAGTTTTGTGACCATCCCGGCCATTTGCACTTCGAGCTCGGTCGGAGCGCCGAAGCTCGTACCATTTACAGCGGCCCTGCGGACAGCATTGACGATGAGCCATTGCGCATGGCCGAACAGCATGGGTCCCCAGGACCCGACGTAATCGATGTAGCGGTTGCCGTCGACGTCCCAGACCGAGGAGCCCTTCGCTCTTTTTATGAAGATGGGATCACGGCCGACGGATTTGAAGGCGCGCACAGGAGAGTTCACGCCGCCGGGAAGAAGACCCTGAGCTTTGAAAAACAAGGATTTGGAGCGGAGAGATTTCATAATCAGGGCAGTGGAGAGCGAGGATCGTAAATGGTGAATCGTGAATTGTAAACCGTTACGGAAATCAGATCATGGAATGCTGCTTGTACCACTCAAACGTTCTTTGCACAGCGGTTCGGAACGGCGTAACGGTGTAGCCAAGTTCCCGCGATGCTTTTTCATGCGAGAACCAGCACGTTCGGGTGATCCCCGCAATGAGTTCCCTGGCGAGCCACGGTTTCGTGTTCGAAATGTCGGCGATTATTTCGGACCCAGCCGCGAGCCCCTTTGCAGCCCACAGGGGAAGTTTTGCAAGCGGTTTCCACCCGCCGACGACCTCTGCCGTTGAGGCAACGATCTGGCTGTGAGCCAAGTTCTCCCCCGAGAGGATGTAGCGCTCGCCGACACGGCCCGAGGCGGCCGCAGCAATGTGGCCCTGAACCACATCTCCCACATACACGACGCTCATACCGCCGTCGATGGCATAGAATATCCGTTTCTTATAGACATCCCTGACAATCTGGCCGCCGTTGAAATGGATGTCGCGTTCCCCGATAATGACGGAGGGATTAACGATGACGGCAGGGAGGCCGAGCTTGACTCCCCGTTGGACTTCGAGTTCAGCCCGATGCTTCGAAACGCGGTAGCCGATGTCGTAGTCCTCCCAATTGAAGGCCGTGATTTCGTCGGCCGGGATGCGGTCGCCGGCAAATCCAACGGCGGCGACCGAGCTGGTATGGACCAGCTTTTCAATACCGAGATCGAGGCATGTATCGACGATGTTCGCCGTCCCCCCGATGTTGATATCATACAATTCGGGGCGTTGTTTTCCCCAATAGGAGACCAATGCAGCAACGTGAAACACGGTGTCGCACCCCTGCATTGCGCTTCGCAGAGATTCCCTGTCCCGCACGTCGCCCAGCCGGTGTTCGACGTCGATTCCGACGAGAGCCCGCAGGTCCGATGTGGGGCGCCGCAGGATTCTCACGTTGTACCCCTGCCTTGCGAGGGCGCCGGCAAGGTTCGATCCGAGAAAACCGGTGGCGCCTGTGACGAGGATGTCCCGCATCATTACAGGGAGACCGACAACTCGGCCGACGCGGAGATGGATCGCGTCAAACCATCAACGTTGATGGTCCGCTTCAACGCTGGAATCGCAAGGAGCGCGTTAAGGGTGAGGGTCTCATTGACAGGATGCGATGCGCGGGCAACGAGATTAATTTGTGTCTGGTCGCTGTCCGGGATGTTCCCGAATGCTTCCGGTTGACCTGCGGGTGAGGTGAGGACGTTTGATTCCTGAAGGCGTTTGATAGCGAGGGCCTCGAGGGTGAGAGAGAACTGGTCGAACCGCGTTGTGTATCCCGCTCTTATGAGGAGATCGTCGCCACGTTGCAGGCGTGTAACGGGGTTTTTACTCCGTCCCCCCGCCAGTTGGTATGCGAGGGCGAATCCCCATTCACCTGTTTGGCCGTGGATTCCGAAGATCAGGTCCGTTGTACCCAAGCCCGGCTGGTAGAGTTGTGGAAGACCGCCGGCCGTGACACTTCCGGTGGGGAGCTTGATCCCGCCCTGGAGATCCAGAAGAAAATCGGATTCAGCCAGCATCGCTTGGGACCAGAGTACCACCAGGTCGCCAATTCCGGTTGAGGATCCAAGCGGTCCGGATTGACTATTGAACGGTATACTGAAGCTCAGGCGGATGTTCTCAGCGATTCTGACCTCCGCACCCAGTTCGGCGCTGTGGAACGACAGATCGTCCGGTTTTCCGCTCGCGCCGAAGATGTAGGAAACGAAAACCGAATGTTTGAGGTCTCCGGATGGACGATGCCCGATGGAACACACACCCGCGTCGGAGCATTGTGCGAAAGAAAAATGTGGAAGGAGAAAAGGGATAAGAAGGAAGGCTCGCGGTCCGAGTTTCATGAAACCCTCAACGCTTCAGGAGTCGTGCGACGTCTTTGGCAAAATAGGTGAGGATCAGATCGGCGCCCGCACGTTTGATGCCCGTCAGAACCTCCGTCATGATTCGCTGCTCGTCGATCCAGCCGTTTTGCGCAGCTGCCTTGATCATGGAATACTCCCCGCTCACACTGTAGGCGGCAGTGGGCATTCCAAACCCGTCCTTTACCCTGCGGATAATGTCCAGGTATGCCAGCGCAGGTTTGACCATGACAATGTCAGCCCCTTCTGCGATATCCTGCTCCACTTCCCGCAGCGCTTCGTCCGCGTTGGCAGGATCCATTTGGTGCGACCGCCGGTCGCCGAATTTCGGAGTGCTTTCCGCCGCGTCGCGGAACGGTCCGTAAAAGCCCGATGAATACTTTGCAGCGTACGACATGATGGGCGTATTGGAAAAGCCGTTATTATCGAGTATTTCACGGATGGCTCTAACTCGCCCGTCGAACATATCGGAAGGCGCGACCATGTCGGCACCCGCCTGGGCATGCGTAAGGGCTTCACGTGCAATGAGTTCGATGGACTCATCATTGACGATTTCACCGTTCCGCACGATTCCGCAATGTCCGTGGGAAGTGTATTCGCAAAGGCAGACGTCGGTGATGACAGAAAGTTCCGGCACTTCTTTTTTGACCGAGCGGATTGCCATCTGGACGATTCCCGCTTCGTCATATGCCTCGCTGCCAAGTTCATCCTTGTGGGCCGGAATGCCAAAGAGGATGACCGCCGGAATGCCGAGAGTTCTGACTTCCGCGCATTCGCGTACCAATTCGTCGATGGACAACTGAAACACGCCGGGCATCGACTTCACTTCCTTCCGAACCCTGGTTCCGGGAACGACAAAGAGGGGATAGATGAAATCGTTGACGGAGAGTTCCGTTTCGCGCACCATGGACCGGAAGGTCTCGGTCATGCGAAGTCGGCGGAGTCGCTTAAACGACTGTGTATCGGTGAAGGGCAATTTTAGACTCATTGGAAGGCCGGAAATTGATTAGGAAAAATATACCCGAAGATAGGGTAAAGGTCAACCTCAGGTAGAAATCCGATTTCTCCTCAGGCTAAACGAGGTAGAAATCGGATTTCTGCCAGGTTGGATTTACCTTGCCAGCGAATCCAGCCGTTCCTGTGCGAAGGAATTATGGGGCTCGAGGTCGAGGACACGCGCGTAGGTCCGTGTTGCGGCCCAGTGGGTCTGCTTCCGCTCGTAGATCCCGGCTTTTGCAAGAAGAACATCGACCAGGATTTCGGGTGCGAGCGTCTCCGCGCGCTCAAGCGCATCCAGGGCTTCTTCATAGAGCTCGATCTTCGAGTAGACCTGCGCGATTTGCAAATGCAGCTTCGCTTTGGCAGCGTCACTGCGTATTGCTTTGATCCGCTCCTCCAGCTTCCGCATCGAGTTCCAGTCCGCCACAATCCCGGCGTTCTTGTCGATCTTGTTCAGGCGTTTCAGGAATTCGTTCGATTCAACGGTATCGCCGAGCTGCCGGGCAAAGTGTGTACCCCAAAGGGCCGACACGAAATTCAGGCTGTCGGATTTTGCAATGTTGCGAACGACGGCCAGTGCGGGGCCCGTGTATCCAAGCTGCCAATAGGCAAGTCCCCCCTCAAATGCCGTGTAGCTTCGTTGGAAGCTACTCTGACGTCTCGCCAGAAGGAGTTTTTCCATGGTAACGATAACAGCTCTGGCGAACTGTGTGTACGCCGTCGATTGGGGGAGTGTAAAGAGACGCTCAAAAAGGTTCATGGCAGAAGCGGAGTCTCCGACTATGGAGGCAACCGTCAAGAGCTCAAAAACCGGTTCGGGCCGGAAAGGGGCCTGGTGTACGGCCTTGTTCAGGAGAGCCAAAGCCTCTTCGTACTTCAGTTGCTGAAGTTGGCGCCTTCCCTCAAGGAGCAGTCCTCGTATGGTGGACGTATCGTTCGCCGAAGTTCCCGGGTTTCCCGCCGGTTCCCTGATTGTGGAATGAATTTCATAGAGGGATAAATAGCCAACAGAATGGATCCGCTTGAACCAGAATCTCCTCGATTCTGCCCTTGTGAAATCAAACGTCTCCAAATCACTCCACAACGCGGTCGCCAGGAGGTACCGGGTGTCGTGATCCCGCAGAAATCTCTCGACGATTGGCGTAGGAAGCGTCCGGCTGGTTTCAAGCAGTTTGCGGTTACCGATGAACGGAACGGGCTCCTTGACAGGACTGGCGATGACGATGCTGTCGGGAAGATTCGTGCGAATCCATGCACCCATCTGTTCCCACGGCTGCCCAAAATGGACAGCCCCGTTGATCGATCGGTATGGTCTGCCAGGATCCGCCCGGTACGCGAGGTTGGTCCGCACAAGCTCATAGTCGGCAATGAGGTTCGGCGCAATGATCATGACGGCTAATAGGACTGCCCCCCCGCGCTTGAGGGTCAGGGACCCGATCCGCGAAGCCGCCTGTTGGAATGTGAGAAGCAAATAGAAGAGAATGGCCGGAAGGAGGGGAGCCAGGAAGCGTACGTCGAACACCGGGTACAACATGATGATCGCAACAGTACAAAGGAGGCCGATGAGTCGCACCCTTCCCGGGGGGCCTGCGGCGACGTCGAGGCGAGCCCCTTGTGAAGCCAGGACAATTCCCACGAGGAGAACAGGAATGGTGAGGGCCTTCAGGACGGGCGCAAGTCCCTCGTAAAGGGGCCCGGGGTCTACGATAAGGCTTTCGGGGAATGGAAAGAAAATCGAGCCGCCGGCGCTCAACCCGTATTCTTTCATGTAGAGCCAGATCCTTGTGGCAAATTCCGTGAAGATGGAGCCGTCCGGGGAAGTAGCGAAGTGTTGAAACAGGAATTGTGCATTCGTGGATTCGCCGGGTTCCGCGGCCGCTGCGAGGGTGTTGCGAACCGTCCAGGCAAGTACGAGAAACGCGGAGGAAAGGAGAAGAGCCGCAAAGTCCTTTCCGGCTTTCTTCCGGAAGAGGACTATGAGCCCTGAAAGGACAAACGCCGCCCCCACCTCTCGCAGAAGGGGAAGTACGGCGAGCGTGCCCAGGAAGATCCATCGCGCACGATTGCTTTTTGGATCGGCGAAATAGACATCGGAAGACCAAAAAATCGCGATAAGGAAGACAAAAAACGGCGCTTCCGAAAGGATTTCCGTGGAGATGACGAGAAAGAGTGAGTTTGCAGCCAGGAGTATCGTTGCGGCAAGCGATGCCCATTGCGAGAACCTCGTGCGAAGCCAGAGAAAGAATAGAGCCAGTCCGATGGATGCCCACACGAGTGTCCAGATTTTCGCCGCTTCCACGGAGAGGGGGAAAAGTACTTCAACCGGCGCAAGCAACAGAGGATACAAAGGGGCATTGAGAACAAAAGACGAAGGCACGGGCCTGGTCTCGTCAACGTATCCTTTCAGATCCGCCAGAGAGTCACCGAAGATCAGGTAACGCGTGCTGTCGGTGTAGAGGGAAAGGTCGTTGATACGCAGGAGCCCCGCGAGAAAGAAGCCGACTGCTATCGCCGCGGCTATCCGGGTGTCCTTGCGGGAAAAGAAATCGCGAAATGGAAGCATGGGTTTGGTTTTTCAGGGAGAGAATTAAAAAAATATAGACGAACATTCCTTAAAGGTCAATGTGCGCCGTGAGCGGCGTGTTGCGTAACACATGGCGGGGCTCAGGGTTTGCTGTTTTTCACAAGCGCTGCCGCCCTGCTGAAGACGGCGTCGAACATCGGTTCGGTGAGTCTTCCGGTGAAAGTGTTTTGCTGGCTGGGATGAAAGGAGGCAATGATTGTCACGCGTTCGTTGAGCATCGCCTCGGCCCCATGGCGAAACTCCGGCTTTTTCTTCAAAAGCGATTTTCCGGATTCCCGAAAGCTCTGGAAAGCGGTATAGTGGCCTATGCGGCCGAGGCCGATAACGACCGAGACCTTGTTCAACAGCGCAAGCTCGCGGAGTAGAAACGGCCGGCAATTCCGGATTTCTTTTGGCAGGAGTTTATTCTTCGGCGGGGCGCAGCGGCAGGTTGCGGTGATGTAGCAATCCCGCAGTCTCAAGCCGTCGTTCCGTGCGGTGGATTCAGGTTGGTTGGCAAAACCGGCTTTGCAGAGGGCGCGAAAAAGCCAGTCGCCACTCCTGTCTCCCGTGAACATACGGCCCGTCCGGTTACCGCCATGAGCTGCAGGTGCAAGGCCAACGAGCAGCAAGCGCGCATTTGGATCGCCAAACCCGGGAATCGGTTTCCCCCAATAATCCCAGTCCATAAAACGCCTGGTTTTTTCCCGTGCGATCTTCTCCCGCCACCGGACCAGACGCGGGCATTCAGCGCAGCGGACGACCTTCTTTTCGAGAATCTCGAAATCTCTGGCGGACATTACTCCCCGATGGTTTTCAGAAAGTCGGTCAAATGCCTATTGAAGAGGGCCGGATTTTCGAGGTTGCTCATATGGGCAGCTTGCGGAATGACTTGCAGCGTGGAGCCCTTGATGAGCTTATGCATTGCCTCCGACGCGGCAGGGGGTGTGAGGGTATCAAGTTCTCCGACCATGATGAGGGTGGGAACGTTGATGGCTGAAAGCGAGGCAGTGGTGTCGGGTCGTGACGAAAGGGCCAGCAGAGTTCCGGCAATCGCCAGCGGGGATGTGCCGGCGATAACCGCCTTTATGGCATCAACGGTCTTCGGGTTGTTTTGAAATGTTGCGGGAGCGAAAACGGCCTTGACGAATCCATCTGCAAAGGCTTTCGCTCCGGTCTGCTTCACGCTTTTCGCCTGCCCTGCGCGCTTTACCTTTGCTTCGTTGGAATCTGCTTCGCTCCGCGTGTCGCAGAGGATGAGAGCGCGGATCCTCTCCGGATGTCGTTCCACGGCGCGCAGAGCAATGTATCCTCCCATCGACAGACCGCAAATCACGGCTTGTCGGATACCCAGGTGGTCGAGGAGCCCGATCAGATCATCGACAAAGAACTCAATGGAGTACTGTCCGTCTCCCGCATCGCTTTGGCCGTGGCCCCGGACGTCATACGAAATTGCACGATACTCCTGCGGAAGCGCCATCATCTGTTGATCCCACATGGCATGGCTAAAGGGAAATCCATGAACGAATACAACCGGTAACCCTGGCGGGAGCCCCCGTTCCTGGTAATTCATGGCTAATCCGTTGATCATGATATTCATGCTTGTTTTCCTTTCACAACCACATCATACACATCCTGAAGAATGTCCGTTGCGGCGTTTGGTCTCGCAAGCTGCGCCGTTGCGGCACGAGCCTCCGCCAGCAAACGCGGCTCTTCAATGATTCTCTTGATCTTGTAACCGATATTGGCAATGTCCAGCGCTTTCCATCCGGCCCTTTGCTCAACGATCATTTCCGCGTTGCGGGATTCCTGGCCCGGAATGGGGTCGACGACGAGCATCGGAATCCCCATGGCCATCGCCTCGGCAGAGGTCAATCCGCCCGCTTTTGAAATCAAAACATCCGATGCATTCATGAGCTCATGGAGGTTGTCAACGAAGCCGAAGAGGCGCATAATCACATTGGCCGGAGGACTTTCGTCGGAAAGCCGCTTGAAAAGTTTCTCGTTCTTTCCGCACACGGCAATCAGCGTAAAGGACTGTTCGGGAAAAATCTGCAGCATGGCCATCACTTCTTGTACCATTTCTTCCGCCTTGCCGACTCCAAATCCTCCCCATACCATGAGGGTGGTCAACCGGCCTTCCGGAAGCCCGAGGCGGCGCCTGACGTCCGCGGCCGGTTCTCTTGTGCCGAATTGCGGAAGAACCGGGATCCCCTTCACGCGGATCTTATTCGCTACGACACCTTTGGCACGAAGCTGCCAGGCAGATTCTTCCGAATGAACATAGTAACGGTCGACGACTGGATCGACCCAGTACTGATGAGCGTCAAAATCCGTCGTTACGGCAAATACCGGCGCTGTAACACCCGCGTGACGCATCTTGGTGGAGAGGGAGATAAACGGAAGGAAATGGGTGCAGAGAATCGCGTCGGGTTGTTCTTCCTTGAGAAATTTCAAATACGACTTGTAATTCATGTCGTCAAAAATCTGCAACAGCCCCTTTTTTGAATACGGTTTCGCCTCGGCTTTGGAATAGAGATATCCCCAGAGCTCCGGGGCTTTGTTGACAAGAGCGAGATACGATTCGGAATAGAGTCTCTTGAACGTCTTGCTCGTGAAATCCAGGCAATCCTCATTACGGAACTTGAGAGGCGGATCGAACGCTGATGCTGCCTGACTGAGCGCGGATGCGGCGCGCAGGTGCCCGGCTCCCCCCGAAGCGGAGAGGATAAGAAAATACGGAACCTTCACGATGTTGGCGGGCTCTGGGATGAATCCGGCCGATGGAGAAGGTGGCCGACACGTTGAAGAACGTCAGGCGGCGCCTGTGCTTCAAACAATGGGAAGAGCTCGCGTTCCTCCCTGCGAATGTGACGCTCGAGGAGGTCTCCGAACTCTGCAAGTAAGGCGGGTGCACGGTGCGGATCCGGATGCTCGAAGCTTCGTGCAAATTTCTCCATGGCTCTATGGTCCTGCAGAAGCTCATCAACCTGGGCAGATGCCGAGGGAATATGCTTCACTACCATCGGGAACAACGATTGTTCCTCGTCCGTAAAGTGCCGCTCCAGATGCTCGGCGAAAAACGCACGCACAAATGCCGCCTGCTGCACAGGAGCGGAAGGCCAACCGGCCATCATGATGCGTTCCGTTGTTTTGATCTGTTGGGCAAGGAGCAGCCCGTGGTAATGGTCCCTGGAGAGGGGCACAAGACTTTCGTGACGGTGGGCCATACTCTTGAAAAGGTGTGAAGGCGGACAAAGGAACGATGGTGCGGCCGGCCTTATTTCCGCTTGTCAATCGGAACCCAATGGCGTTCGCCGTGACCAAGATAGATCTGCCTCGGCCGTGCGATCTTTTGCTCGGAATCCAAAATGTGCTCCTCCCATTGCGCCAGCCAGCCGACAGTGCGCGGAATGGCAAATAACACCGGGAAGAAGTCCATCGGGAATCCCATGGCCTGGTAAATGAGACCGGAATAAAAATCCACATTGGGATACAATTTGCGCTTCACGAAATAGTCATCCTCGAGGGCGATCCGCTCCAATTCGAGAGCGATGTCAAGCATCGGGTTCTTGCCGGTCACTTCGAATACCTCGTACGCGAGTTTCTTGATGACCTTGGCACGGGGGTCGTAGTTCTTGTATACGCGGTGACCGAACCCCATCAATCGGCCTTTCCCTTCCTTGACTTTTTTGATGAATCCCGGGACGTTGCTCTTGTTGCCAATCTCATCGAGCATCCTCAGAACAGCTTCGTTCGCACCTCCGTGGAGCGGGCCCCAGAGGGCGGCCGCCGCGCCCGCGCATGCGGAATAGGGATCGACATGAGAACTGCCGACGCTCCGCATCGCATTCGCGCTGCAGTTCTGCTCGTGATCCGCGTGCAAAATGAATAACACGGTCAGCGCATGTTCCAGGGCGGGGTGCGGCGTGTACTGCCCTCCGCCCATCTGGAACATCATGCTCAGAAAATTTCCGGCATACGTCAGTTGGTTGTCCGGATAGACATACGGCATGCCTTTGGAATGCCGGAAGGAGAATGCCGCGATCGTCGGTACCTTGGCGATCAGGCGGTTGATCTGACGCTGGCGGGCTTCCGCATCGAAAATCTTCGTGGCTTCCGGGTAAAAGGTGGACAGGGCCGCAATGGTACTGATAAACATTCCCATGGGATGGGCATCGTAACGAAACCCTTCCATGAGTTTCTTGACATTCTCGTGTACAAACGTGTGATGCCTGATCGTATCGCGCCATTCCTCCCGTTGCGGATGTGTCGGCAGTTCGCCCCGGAGAAGAAGATACGCCACCTCCATGAATGACGTTGAATGCTCAGCCAGTTCTTCAATCGGATATCCCCGGTACCACAAAATTCCCTTCTCACCGTCAATAAATGTAATGCGGCTCTTCACAGAAGCCGTGTTCATATACGCCGGATCGTACGCAATCAGTCCGAAATCATCATCCTTCACTTTGATTTGTCGGAGGTCGATGGCGCGGATCGTATCATGTTCGATCGCAATGTCGTATTTCTTGCCGGTTCTGTTATCGATGATCGTAAGGGTCTCTGGCATGGACGCTCCTGCTGGGGAATCTGTTATTAAATCTCCAAAAGATAATCAAATTTTCTTGAAATCCTCCACAAAAAAGGGTGACCGGTGAATGGTTCGCCAACGCTGAAGCCTCGGTCTATCTACGATTCCACGAATCGTAGATTCGTAAAACAACTCGTAGAGCGGATAAATAAACGGCGAAAGGCTATAAACGGATGGGAGGTTCTATCCTTTCAAAGAGTTTCGTATATTATCGAATCGAATATCTCTTCTGAAAGGTGTCCAATGAAAATGCGATTTGCGATGATCATTGCCGCGGTGTTGATTCCCCTGCTGCTGGCAGGTGCGGGAGAAAAGAAGTACGGAACATCCATCACACTCAAGAAAGCGACTCCGATTTCCGAATTGCTCGGAAAACCGGAAGACTTCAAGGGCCAAAAAATCCTTCTGGACGGGGAAATTACGGAGGTCTGTCAGAAAAAAGGTTGCTGGATCAAAGTGAAAGATGGAAGTTCCGATACGGCTGTCCAGGTAAAGGTGGAGGATGACGTCATTGTGTTCCCGAAGGACGGAAAGGGAAAGAAGGTTCGGGCTGAAGGTGTCGTGAGCGTCACCGTTCTGACAGAAGAGGAGAGAAGAAGCAGTGCCGAACATGAAGCTGAAGAACAGGGCAAATTGAAAGAGTTTGATCCCTCGAAGATTGTGGGTTCGGTGACGGTTGTTCGGATTGAGGGGGAAGGTGCGGAGATCAAGGAATAGACGGAAGCTTACCCTCTCCGGCGCCAAATCCGTTCCGCAATCCGAAATTCTTGACAGACAATAATTCGAATCAACATTACCTGCATTTTTCGGAACTGAATCCCATGGGTTTTTGTTAAAGAAACTGAATCCGCCGGTTATCCCTTAGCTGGCTGATTCCGTGACAGCCTCCCTACCCCGGCGCACCAAGCTGCGCCGGGGATTTTTTTGTCCCATTCGGAGTTTCTCCGAAAATTTCCCGCCTTGATTCCTCACATTCTTCCTTATAGATTAAAGCATTGAACTTAGCTGTGCCAGTGCCCGAAGTTGAAATCCGATCCACCCTCTAGCTTTTCATTCCATCAGACCACCGGAGGACCTCATGTGCTTCCCTCAAATTCAACGTTTCGTCGTTCCCGCTTTTATCTGCGTTTCCCTGATTGCCGGTAGTGCCAATGGGCAGAAGAAACCCATGACGGCCGAGCAGATCTTTCACAACGCGGAGCCACGGGTGTTAACGGCGCTCCCGTCGTTGAGCCGGTGGCTGGATGACGTACACTACTTCGAAACCCGAAGGGACGGTGAAGGGAAGCCGGTAAGCTATTACGTGAATGCGAAGACCGGTACGGCAACTGAATACAAGGGATTGGAGCAGTACGCGAACCTCGTGGAAGAGGGGATCAACGCGGCCAGCCCTGTTGCATCGACCGATGATAATTCGAAGGCGATTTACGCAAAGGATGCAGACCTCTACTACTTGAACACCGCCTCGCGATCGTTCCGGCGCCTTACGGAATCTGCCGGAGAGGAGAAAAACGCCACACTCTCGCCCGACGGACGATACGTCGCTTTCACGCGGGACAACGACTTGTACGCCATTGAGCTTTCGTCCGGGAAAGAGTCACGGCTTACAAACGATGGTTCGGACGTAGTATACAGCGGCTGGGCATCGTGGGTGTATTACGAGGAGATTCTTGGGCGATCCTCGAGATATAAGGCATTCTGGTGGTCTCCGGATGGAAAGAAAATTGCGTACTACCGGTTTGACGATTCAAACGTTCCGATGTTTCCCATCTACGGTTCTACGGGTCAGCACGGCTATCTCGAACGTACGCGCTATCCCAAGGCGGGGGACACAAATCCGGAAGTGAAGGTGGGTATTGCCGACGTCGCAACGGCGAAGACCACCTGGGCCGAGTTTAACGAAAAGGCAGACCAGTATTTCGGAACTCCCTTCTGGATGTCAGACAGCAGGAACCTTTTGATCCAGTGGATGAATCGGGGACAGGATACGCTCGTTGTCTTTCGGGTGGATACCTCGAACGGGAAGAAATCCCGGATCTATTTTGAACATCAGCCGTCGTGGGTGGATTGGCTCGAGGAAATGGAGTTTGTCAAAGGAAATTCGGAATACATCATCAAGTCTGACAACGACGGATGGATGCATCTTTACCGGTACGGGGCGGACGGAAAATTGAAAAATCGAATTACACAAGGATCGTGGGCGGTTGAAGGGATCTCGCATGTGGATCAGAAAGATCAGGCGGTCTATTTTACGGCTAAGAAAGAATCCTCAACACGGACAGATTTTTATAAGGTTGGATTTGACGGCAAAAATCTTGTGCGTCTTTCGTTTGGTCCGTTCACACACAGAATTCAGCTCTCTCCCGGGGCCTCGTACTTCGTTACGACGTACTCAAATAGCGCCACGCCATCCAGAATGAGCCTGTACACGGGGGCGGGAAAGGCCGTGCGGGATTTGGGTGATTCCAGGACGAAGGTATTTGACGAGTTCGATATTGCATCAGCATCGATGCTTATCATCCGCACACCCGACGGCTACGACCTCCCGGCGTACTGGATCCTTCCGACAAACTTCGACTCGAAAAAGAAGTACCCGGTTCTGATCAGCATCTATGGCGGGCCGAGTGCCGGAACGGTCTCTGATACCTGGAGGGGTATTGCAAGCCAATGGCTGGCGCAGGAGGGAATGATTCAAATGTCTGTGGACCATCGCGCGTCAGGTCACTTTGGCAAAAAGGGCGTTGCGCTGATGCACCGCAATCTCGGGAAGTGGGAGATGAACGACTACATCGAAGCTGTGAAGTGGCTGCGAACCCAGCCATTTGTTGATGCGGAAAAGGTCTGCATCATCGGCGGCAGTTACGGCGGATATGCGACGGCGATGGCGCTCACGTATGGGGCGGACTATTTCACCCACGGGATCGCATCGTCATCGGTCACGGATTGGCAGCTATATGATTCGCATTATACCGAGCGGTTCATGGACACACCGGCGGAGAATCCGGAAGGATACAAATTCGGATCGGTCATGACGCACGCTTCAAAATATAAAGGGATGCTTCGGATCGTGCACGGAACAATGGACGATAACGTACACATGCAAAACAGCATTCAACTCGTCGACACGCTTCAGGAATCGGGCAAACATTTCGAGTTCATGGTCTATCCGGGTGGGAGGCATGGTTGGGGCGGAGCGAAAGGCGCACACGCAAGGGGTGAGGCGATGCGTTTTTACTATCGGTACTTGCTCGAAAAACCGTTCCCGGAAGAGGTTTTCCGGCCAACCGGGAACCAGGCACGGGGGAGGCGCTAGGATTTGAGGCAACCTGTATGAAGGCCAAAAAGTTCCTCATGATTCCAGGTCCGAGTCCCGTTGCGCGTTCCATTCAGGATCAAATGGGACGTGAGACGATTGCCTTTGGAGATCCGGATTTCGTCCACGATTTCAAAGCGTTGCTGGCGGATCTTCGGGGATTGTGGAAAACGGACGGTGAACTTTTTGTCGTTGCCGGGAGCGGTACGCTGGCTATGGAAATGGCCATCGCCAACTCTACGAAACGGGGTGACCGCGTCCTTGTCGTGTCCCACGGGTACTTTGGAGACAGGTTTGCCGAAATCTGCATGCGCAAAGGCCTTGAAGTTGATTTGCTCGCCAGCGAATGGGGAAAGGCGGTTCCTCTCGGTGAGATGGATGCCGCGGTCCGTAAGGAAAAATATCAGGCGATTACGGTGACCCACGTTGACACATCCACGGGCGTCGTTGCACCGCTGGCGGACATCGGGAGGTTGATGCGGGGATATCCGGAAACGATTCTGATCGCGGACGGGGTTTGTGCCACAGCCGCTGAGCCTGAGCAGGTGGACGAGATGGGCATTGATGTGCTCTTCACTGGATCGCAAAAGGCGTTTGGCGTTTCCCCCGGGCTCATGATGCTGTGGGCGGGGCCGAAGGCAATGGCGAGGCGGAAGGATCTGGGCGTGATCCCTGAATACTATTGCGACTTCGACAAGTGGGTGCCCATTATGCATGATCCCTCGAAATACTTCGCAACCCCGGCGGTGAATCTTGTGTGGGCGCTGAAGGAGTCCGTGCAGATCATCATGCAGGAAGGCCTCGAACCGAGATACGCGCGCCACGCGCGATTTGCGAACGCTGTCCGGACAGGGCTTGAGACACTCGGATTTGGGATTCTGGCAGAACCCAAGGCCCGTGCGTCAACACTTTCGGGCGTGCTCTATCCGGCGGGCCTTGATGATGCGAAATTCCGGAGCTTTCTGGCGGAAGAGGGTGTTCAAGTGGCTGGCGGACTCGGAGCCTATGCCGGAAAAATGTTTCGACTCGGACATATGGGAAATATCGATCAGCACGACCTGGTCTCCGTTCTGGCCGCAATCGAGCGCACGCTTCTGCGCTGTGGCCAGAAGATCAAACTTGGCACGGGCGTCTCCGCACTGATGGAGTCACTGGCAAAGCACGCGTCGGCGTGAACGCCGATATTCGGGCACGATTCACCGTTTATCACGCGTTGGTGTAAACGCCAACGCTGTTCGAAAGAACGATCCTAAAGGATCGTAACAGCATACCCCTGGATGGTGAGCCAAGAGCGTCACCAATGCAAGTCGAACCATTACTATCGATGAATCTCACCGGCATCTTCCCCCCCATTATCACTCCCTTCAAAGAAAACGGTGACATTGACGAGGGAGGATTTATCCGGAATATCGAGCGTTGGAACGATCAGCCTCTGTCCGGCTACCTTGTCCTGGGCTCCAACAGCGAAGCTCCGTTTCTGAGCAGGGAAGAGAAGCTGCGATTGGTGGAACTAACGGTGAAGCATGCCGCCAAAGGGCGGACGGTAATCGTGGGGAGCGGAGGTGAGTCTGCGCGGGAGACGATTCGGCTCACAAACGATGCGGCGCACGCTGGAGCCAAAGCGGCATTAGTGCTCACGCCGTTTTATTACGGCGACCAAATGAACGAGGATGCGCTGGTGAGTTTCTTCTCGGCGGTCGCGGATGCCTCATCAATCCCCATCCTCATTTACAATGTTCCCAAGTTCACGCACATTAATGCCTCCGTCAATGTGCTTTCCAGATTGCAGGGGCATCCGAATATTATCGGAATGAAAGACAGCTCCGGAAATATGCCCCAGCTCGCCTCCTTCCGAAAAATAATCGATTCCAGTTTTCAAATATTGGTCGGAACAGCCTCAGGATGGCTGCCGGCCCTTGAAATCGGCATTACGGGGGGTATTCTTGCACTGGCGAATTGCTGTGGAACAGAGTGCGCGCAGGTGAAGGAACTGTTTGAAGCAGGAAAGCTGAAAGAAGCCGGCGAGCTTAACAGCCGTCTCCTTCCGGTTAACAAGGCGGTGACTGCGACGTATGGTGTGGCAGGACTCAAGTATGCATGTGAGCGCCGCGGATTCGAGAGCGGCACGGTGCGGAGTCCGTTGCTCCCTTTGAACGCAGATCAGAAATCAGATCTTGACGTGGTTCTGAAATCCGCTGGGCTAACCTGAAGGAAGTGTGAACCATTATACTGGCTTTCTTTGTTGTCGAATTGCGCTACTATAGCCCCTTGGTTTCTTCCTCTGTCAATAATCGATTCTTCCCGGATTCCAAGGATCCGAGTTCCATTGCCCCGACGCGAATACGAACAAGCCGCAGCGTCGCGTGTCCGACTGCCGCGGTCATATGGCGTACTTGTCGATTCCGGCCTTCAGTCAGAGTGATTTCGAGCCATGCGGTTGGTACGGATTTTCGGAAGCGAATCGGTACTGACCGATCCGGAAGTCCCGGGTCACTTTCGAGCAACCGCACCCCGGCAGGACGGGTTTTCTTTCCCTGGATCACAATTCCTTTCCGAAGTGCTTCCAACGCCGACTCATCCGGGATTCGTTCGACCTGGACGAGGTAGGTTTTCGTGTGGCCGAACTGTGGACTGGTCAAACGATGCTTAAGGGCTTTGTCGTTCGTGAGAAGAAGGAGCCCCTCGCTATCGGCATCAAGGCGGCCAACCGGGTAGACGTCCGGAGGAAACGGTCCGAAATCCGCCAGCGATTGTTTCCCGGAACCCCGTGTAAATTGGGACACTGCGCCATAGGGCTTATGGAAGAGAATGACTATCGGGATTTTCGTGGTCATTGATTGGTGGAGAGGTTCCCTTCGAAACGTGGAAGTTGCCTTGAATACACGGGCCCGGGACTATTGCATTTGACTTTCAAACCGTCTATCTTTGTATCGCAATTAACAGTACACCGTTGTTGCCTGAAGAGTTTGCCCGGTTCCCGGGACGGTTTTGCATCTCCTGCGGCTGTTCACTGTCCGGAGCTTGCAAGCTGGTCGTCAAAGGCTCTATTGGTCGTACACATTTGTCAACGTAGCAAAGGAGTGTTCCTTATGGAACGCGGAACCGTAAAATGGTTCAATGCTGCCAAAGGCTTTGGCTTCATCAAGCGCGCAAGCGGAGAGGACGTGTTCGTCCATTTCCGTGCGATCAGCGGTGAAGGCTATAAGACTCTCGAAGAAGGCGACAACGTCGAATTCGAGGTGCAGCAGGGACCAAAAGGTCTTCAGGCCGCCAACGTTGTGAAAGTCTGATTCCTTTTTCACAGCAAAGAAAAACCCCCGACACACTGCCGGGGGTTTTTTGTTTCTCTTCAGTTCTCAATCCCTCAATTCAGATCGGCCACTTCCTCATCCTGCTCCTTCAGTTCATCGCCTCCCTTGTCCTTATTGGAATCCACAAACTTCAGCTCCTCGGCCTTCTTGTTGAATTTCGCCTTGACCTTGCTGCCCGTGGCAAAGTTCCCTTTGAGAATTTCCTCGGCCAGCGGGTCTTCCACGTACTTCTGAACTGACCTGCGGAGGGGGCGTGCGCCAAAGGCCGGATCGAATCCCTTGTCCGCCAGAAACTCCTTGGCGGCCTTTGTCAATTCGATGGTAATGCCCATCGAGGCCATCCGGGCTATGAGGTCACGCGAAGCAATGTCGATGATCTTGAGCAGGTCTTCGCGTTCCAGGCTATGGAATACAATCGCTTCATCAACACGATTCAGGAATTCAGGATTAAACACTCTTTTCAACGAATCCTCGATGCTGCCTTTCATCGTTTGATAGCGGTCCTTCGCCGTCGGGCTGCCGAATCCGAAGGAACCTGCGAACTTGATGTCGCGGGACCCGATGTTCGAGGTCATGATCAGGATTGTATTCTTGAAGTCCACGCGGCGGCCCAGGCTGTCCGTGAGAATCCCGTCGTCCAGGACCTGGAGTAAAATATTGAACACATCCGGATGGGCTTTCTCGATCTCATCCAGCAGTACGACGGAGTAGGGCTTTCGGCGTACCTTTTCCGTAAGCTGTCCGCCCTCTTCGTAGCCGACATATCCCGGTGGAGCCCCGACAAGGCGGGAAACCGAAAACTTCTCCATGTATTCGCTCATATCGATGCGAATCAACGCTTCTTCAGAATCGAACAAATACCGGGCGAGGGATTTTGCCAGCTCGGTTTTTCCGACTCCCGTAGGGCCGAGGAAAATAAACGAACCGATGGGGCGTTTTGGGTCTTTGAGACCTGCCCGCGTGCGCCGAATGGCTTTTGTGAGCTTCTGGATGGCTTCATCCTGTCCTACAATGCTTGCTTTCAGCGCGTCCACCATCTTCAGCAGTTTTTCTGATTCGCTTTGAGCCACCTTCTGAACCGGGATTCCTGTCATCATCGCCACCACGGAGGCGCAATCCTCATCGGATACTTCGTACACCGTATCTTGCGCTTTGAGCTCCCACTCACGTTTTGCAATCTCAAGATCGCTGAGCAGTTTCTTTTCGAGATCTCTCAACCGTGCGGCTTCTTCAAAGTTCTGGTTCTTCACCACCTGGTTCTTGGAGAGTTTGATCTTCTCGATCTCTTCTTCAAGATGGAGAATCTCTTTGGGCACGACAATGTTGGCCAAATGGACGCGTGACCCGGCTTCGTCGAGCACATCGATGGCTTTGTCCGGAAGGTAGCGGTCGGTAATGTACCGGTCGCTCAGCCGTACGGCGGCGTCGATCGCATCGTCGGTATAGCGTACGCCGTGATGCTCTTCGTAATTTTGTTTGATATTCTGAAGAATCTTGATTGTTTCGTCAACGGACGTCGGGTCGACCATGATTTTCTGGAACCTTCGGTCGAGTGCGCCGTCTTTTTCTATATACTGCCGGTATTCGTCCAGAGTTGTTGCGCCGATGCACTGCAGGTCGCCGCGTGCCAGGGCGGGTTTGAACATGTTGGATGCATCCAAAGAACCGCTGGCGCCCCCGGCCCCGACGATCGTATGCAATTCATCGATAAAGAGAATGACGTCTTTTGCCTTTTCCAGTTCGTTCATGACGGCTTTCATGCGCTCTTCAAACTGTCCGCGATACTTTGTTCCGGCAACCAATGCGGCAAGGTCGAGTGTGACGACACGCTTATCATGGAGAACACGGGAGACTTTCTTCTGGGTAATGCGCAGGGCAAGGCCTTCTGCAATCGCAGATTTTCCCACACCCGGTTCGCCGATGAGCACGGGGTTGTTTTTCTTCCGGCGGCTGAGAACCTGGGCAACGCGCTCGATTTCCTTCTCCCGTCCGACGATGGGATCGAGTTTGTCTTCCATTGCCAGTTTCGTAAGGTCGCGGCCGAAGTTGTCCAAAACCGGGGTCTTGGATTTTTCGACCTTCTTTTCCTGGGAATGCTGGGCCGGCGGGCTTGAGGGCTTACCGGAAATGATGTTATCCAGTTCGTTCCGGACAACATCATAATGAACGTTAAACTGATGCAGAATTTGAGCGGCGATATTGTCGTCGTCACGAAGCAGCGAAAGCAACAGATGCTCCGTGCCAATGACATCCGACTTGTAGAGTTTTGCTTCGAGATAGGTGATTTTGAGGACCTTTTCCGCCTGTTTCGTAAGCGGAATGTTTCCTATGGTCAGCGTACCACCAGAAGTTCGAACGGTATCTTCGATCGCTTTCTTGAGTTTATAGAGATCGACTCCGAGGTTTCGAAGGATTTTTACGGCGATTCCTTCGCCCTCCCGGATAATCCCAAGAAGCAAATGTTCGGTGCCGATGTAGTCATGTCCGAGCCGGAGCGCTTCTTCGCGGCTCAGCCGGATGACGTCCTGTACGCGGTTTGAGAAATTACCTTCCATAGACCTCTCACAAGTAAGTGGGAATTTGGGGACCCACCAGTAAAACCGCCGTCAAACACGAAAAGTTTCTGTGTCAATATACTATAATTCGGAGGCCTAGTCAAGAAACCGACCATTCACATAGTGTCGAGGACGTTGCAGGAGAACGAGAAAGCGGGTTTGGTTGAGACTCTTCTTTGACTTTCTAGCCAAAAAAGACTAAATTTCGTTTCGCGCCAAAAAATCAGGACAGGAGAAAGATTTGCCGCTCGAAAAGGCCGCCGGACATGACAGGAAACTCCAGGAGAAGATCCTGGAGAACGGGGATATCCCGCGCCATATAGCGATAATCATGGACGGCAACGGCCGCTGGGCGAAGCGTCGGGGGATGCCCAGGATCGCGGGTCATCGCGAAGGTGTTAATTCTGTCAGGGATATCGTGGAAGCATGCGGTCAGCTTGGAGTGAAATATCTCACGTTGTACGCATTTTCCACGGAGAACTGGAGCCGTCCGAAAGAAGAAGTCTCTCTCCTGATGCGGCTCCTTCTGAAGGCATTGAGAAACGAAAGGGACCGGCTCCATCAAAACGAGGTGCAGCTGAAAGCAATCGGGGATATTGCCAAACTTCCCAACGATGTGCAGGACGAGTTGCTCGATGCCATCAAAGTGATGCAGCATAACACGGGCTTAACCCTGATTCTGGCGCTGAGTTACAGTGGGCGTTGGGACATTACGAACGGCATCAGACGAATGGTCGAAGATATCCGGTCAGGGGCCGTCCGTGAAAACGACATTGACGAGGATCTTGTTGCCCGATATCTCTCCACAAGAGATCTTCCGGATCCCGACCTCCTTATTCGAACCAGCGGAGAGATTCGTATCAGCAATTTTCTGCTTTGGCAATTAGCATATTCGGAACTTGTGATTTCCGAAGAGTACTGGCCTTCTTTTAGGCGAAAAAACCTGTATGCCGCCATCGCGGAATTTCAGAAACGAGAGCGGCGTTTCGGAATGGTAAGCGAACAGATCCGCAAACCCGGTTCGCGGTTGGACACTGTGGAAAGGTTCCTAAAAAGTGTGGCAAAACTGTAGGGTCGTACTGGCCGGGCTCGCTCTTCTTTCCTCCCCCTTCTCCTTTGCGCAACAGCAGCCGGAGGTTTTCAAGATCCTGGGGATTTCTGTGGACGGACAGACATCTGCGGAGCCCCGCGCCATTATTGCAAATACCGGCCTGAAGGTCGGTGACGAGATCAACGTTCCGGGTGAGGAAACCCGGACCGCGATCAACCGGCTCCACCAGCTTCGGCTGTTCTCCGATATCCAGATTCTTATCGAGAACCGCGTTCAGGACGGAGTATACCTGGTGATCCGGGTCGCGGAGAATCCCCGGTTGGATCAAATCGTCGTTTCCGGGAACGACGAACTGAGCGAAGACGATATCATCAAGAAGATCAATCTGACCCGGGGCCAGCTGGTCACGGCGCAGGAATTGTCTTCCATCAAGCGGATTCTAAAGTACGAGTACGAACAGGAAAGGTATCTGAACGCGTCGATTGAAACGCGGCTTACACCATCGGAAGATACCACCTCCCGGCGCGTCGTCTTGAACGTCAACATTGACGAGGGTTCGGTTGTCAAGGTCGGTTCTATTAATTTCTTCGGGAATAAGGACTTTGACGACGGTGATCTGAAAGGCGAATTGGAGGAAACGAATGACCCCTCCTGGTGGCAGTTCTGGGTCAGCCGAAAATTCAAGAAGAAGGAATACGAAAAAGACAAGGGACTTCTGGTTGCCTTCTATCGGAAAAACGGATATCGCGATGCTGAAGTGCTCGCGGACTCACTGACCTACGACGATAAGCGCGAGTATCTGAGAGTTGACATCTATGTGTATGAAGGCCCGCAGTACAAGGTTCGAAATGTCATCTGGCAGGGGAATACTGTCTATTCATCCGAGGTGTTGACAGCGCGGCTCGGATTCCGTCCCGGAGATGTGTTCAACAGGGAGAAATTCGAGCAGAACCTGTATCGCAACGAAGAGGAAAGCGATGTCGGTTCGCTTTATTATGACGCCGGCTACCTCCTTTTCCAGGCTGAACCGGAGGAAGTGCCCGTTGCGTCGGACAGCGTGGACATCGTGATCCGGGTGCGGGAAAGGGA
>Ga0302046_10000862_pt1 | contig 29088 bp, 21 predicted proteins | sample RVTome_11_FD_200261 | JGI IMG/M metagenome (GOLD analysis project Ga0302046, IMG submission 200261) | Soil microbial communities from uranium-contaminated site in the Upper Colorado River Basin, Wyoming, United States - RVT147D111 (version 2) ...
CGTAGCCTGGATCGTAATGTTCGGAGAGACCGGGAAGGTCGCCCCGTTCGAAGGCGACGTCAGGGCCACCGTCGGCGGCTGGTTCGTCGGAGGCGGGGGTGGCGGAGAAGGCGGCGCAGCGCCGTCCTTGGTGCGGACGCGGTAGGTAACGGACGCCTGCGCCGGCATCGGTACGATGCTGCCGCCGCTCTTGAGCAGGTCGATGTGGATGTTGCGCATCCGCACGCCGCCCTGGGCGCTTGCCTGATACGACTGCACCCAGACGTCCGCAGCCAACTTCACACTTTGTACCGTGGGAAAATGAATATACCCGTACTGTAAGCCCTGCCCCTCAAGGAAGTCGCGCCCGAGGCGAATTTTACCGGTAGTGACCAGGTTGGTCCCGAGGGCCCGCCAGCTTCCTCCGTCCCAGTATTCGATGCGGGTATCCTGCATCGTTCGCTGGTTGTTCGTTTCGCGCAGGAAGACGGGGATGGTAGCCCACAGTTGCCGGGCCCGGTCCGACTGGTCGCTGGTCACGTTAATATCGACCTGAATGCCGTCGGAGAGGGCGGTAAACGTCTTGCGCACGGAGGCCACGCCCGTGATCTCGGTGCCCGTATTGCCCTTGAACAGGGCAATCGTCTGGATGTGAGGCGACGACCCATGGATGTTGTAGGTCACATTATAGTCGTGCTCCATGGTGGCCGTCGAAAAAGCGCTCGGCGTGCCACTGTCATCCATCCCCCAGACGTGATCCACGGCCCATGTATCGATCTGCCCGTAGACGCGGGTGTTTTCATTCTGGCCGACCTGATTGCCCGCCTTGTCGTGTCGGTTCAGGATGAGCATACCCGCCTTCTCTGTCCAGAAGGTCTCCAGCTTGCCGCCAAACCAACCGGCGTAGTTTACGTCTTCGCGTATGCTTTCCACGAAGAAGCCGAAGTCCTGCGTCCCGTCGTTGGCCTTATACGCCCAGAAGGTGTCATCGAACGATTTGTTGATGTTCTGCCCTGATCGGGCAAACGGCGTGCTCGTAGAGGGGTGATTGGAATCCACCAGGTTTCTGAGTGCCGTGTACCAGCCTGCCGGGGGACGATAGGGATGGTCCATGGGCCACGGCTCTCCTCCCCTCCAGTCCGGCGGCGTCGACGTGTCGAGCGTACTGAAGCCCTGGTTGTTGAGCCAGGAGACGCCGTCTGTGATGCCTGTGATCATGTTGGAGACCGTGGTGGTCCCGTGCGCCATCGGGCGGCCCTCGTCAAAGAGCGCCGCGGCCACCACGTTGCGCCAGAGCCGGCCGCGTTGATCAGAGACGTAGGAGTCAGCGGTACGCGAGGCATACCCTGCCGGCCCGTCGACGTGAGAGCCGCCTCTCCCATTACTCGGATCGTTGAAATACTGATGCATCTTGAAGTCCACCATGCGCCGCACGACTTCCCCCAGGAAAGCCCAGTCGGCCTGCCCGAGCGTGGTCGTATAGGCATCGAGGATGTGGTACAGCGAGACGCCGTTATAGGTCGTCTCAGGGCTATCCGCTTCGCCCACGTATCCCGCCGGGAAGTAGATGCCAATCCTCGTACTGTGCCGGGTTTCCAGGACGCCGTCCTCGTAGCCGAAGAGCACCCGCTTCACGGCGCGGACGGCTTTGTCTTTCAGCGCCGCGTTGGTCGTCGCATTATAGATGTAGGCAGCAGCGGCGATGCTGCGGGTGTCCATGTTGGAGTTGATATCCTTGGCACCCCACAAGATCGTCTTATCCAGAAAACGCTCGAAGCCTGTCTCAAACGCGGCGCGGGTTCTGCTGTTAAGCAGCCCCTGGCAATGATAATAGGTATAGGCCCAGGAGAGCAATGCAGCCCCTGTAAAGTCGTTACGCTGCGTGCCGGGGGAGTTATCGTTCTTCTCATCGACCATCATCATGTCGACGGCGGCGATGATGAGGGCGCGGCGTCCCACAACCGGGTTTTGATAGTACGGGTTGCCTTCTCCCCCGCCCGCCATCGGCACATGCCGCTGGTACCAGTACGCAGGCTCGTTCGCAAGCGATACGGCGCTCGCGTTTTCTTTGTAGTAGAGTTTGACGACGCCGGACCCTTCGATGCCGGCACCGGCGCCGTTGTCCAGGACGAACCACTTGGCATCACCCAGCGTCGCCCGCCGTGGCGCGAGATACGTGTATCCTGTGCTCGACCCGAAATCAAGCCACAGGTTGGCCAGCTCATCGACATTGCTATAGGTGCCGTCCCACCGGAGGGGTGCCGGCGTCAGGCTGACGTCCGCCAGCGAGACGGTTTCCAGCCAGTCATAGAGATCGACCTGGTAGGGCCAGTCCTGCGGCAACAGCGTATTCGCATTGGGAGCCGTGGCGCCGACGCTCCAGTATCCGTTGATGTTTCCGTAGATGGAGCCCCGCTGGGCATCCGTCCGTTTCGGGAAAACAACAACCTCCGACAGAAACCCGTTCATCGGGACCCATTTGTCGTCGTAGCCGCCCACGTAAAACGAGTTGTCGGTAGACAGGGACTTGGTATGAGACACGTTGTCGGCGAGCGTGTTGTTGTGAAACAGACGAATGTTGCCACCATTCAGATCGACGATCCAGGCGGACCGCGCCGACTGAACGGGGCCGAGCCCCGAAAACGAGGTCGAGGTAGTCCCGTCGCCGACGCGGAGGAAGCTGTAATTCTCACGGATCTTAAAATGGAGCCGATAATAGCTCGCGGTCACTCCCTGGGCAAAGATGACTTTTTCCTTGGTGCTGTAATCCATCTCGCCGACCACAAAGAGCGTCATATTGTGATTGGAGAGGGGTGCCGGCAGCCCTGAAGCGAGAAGGATGTTTTTCGAATTGGTGTTCGGATTGCCATCAAAGCGAATGTGCGGAAGCCCCTGGCTATCTACGAGCACGGAGCCGTTCTGGGCGATCTTAGGTTGCCAGGATGTGTTCGACTGTTCGAGGGCGGGGCCGCCGGGAAGCTGGCTATACCACTTCGTCACATAGCCGTCGCCGCTGCCCACGAAGGTTTCCAGCGCCGCAATGTTGAGGTCGTCGCCGCTGAAACCTATGTTCTGCTCGGCATTGTCACTGGACCGCCGGACGCGCAGGACGGGACCGGAGTAGCTGCTGGAAAGGCGGCGCAGGCTATAGGCAGCCTGGGCACCGGAGTTCTGATCCAGGAGATACGCGGCCTGCACAGGCTCGTCAGCACCCCCCCCGGGCGTCGCCGGAGCCGGGCTTGCCGCTACGCTGGGCGTAGCCCAGAGAAGCATGGTACCCCAAAAGAGCACCGTCAGTGCCCCCAGAAACGCCCGCTGTACCGAGTTCGCCGGGGCCATACTTCGCTTCCCCAACGGCTTGAGCCGGCAGTACCGAGCGCCGTTTCTTAGCAATGTTAACCTGCTACGCGAAAAAAGAGGGGGAGCGATGACACACACCGTCGTCTTCATATTGTCTGAGCACGTTGTGGTACTGTGGGCGCTATCGCAAGCTACCGTCCAGCACCGGGTGGGGGGATCCTCATTTGCATCCCAAACATCGACCCTGCATGGTGCGACCTTAAGAAGGAAAACTTTCCTGTCCTACAGAGGAAAATGCTTCCTCTCACGCGACGACACAAACCTATAGCGGCGCGCCAAAGGCCCGCACCTCTCGCCATGTGCCAGATACGGAACACGAGGGGCGAATGCCGCTCCCGGACCCAAAAACCGCCTATATGGGCCGGTTCAGCGAAGTAGAAAAGGCTTCTTCGAGTCACAGCAAAGGGGGGGATTTGCGTCGACGTCGTGGGATAACATGCAGAACAATGCACTGGGGACAGAAGAACGCGGCAAGAACTGGGCCTTTTTAGAAAACGGCTTCCACAGCGTGCCTGACGGGTCTCAGAGCACGATTACGAGGTTCAGCGCAACAGTCGCTTTGGTGGGTTGATTACGGAATGTGTCCTCGAAGCGGCAGAAAATAACAAAAAGTAACCGGGGCTTGATTGGCGTAGCGTTACGATGTGATGACGAAACCGACATTAAACAGCAAAGGGTGCCTCTGTAGAGACACCCTCGGCCCGATCCCGTTTTGATTATCCGTATTATCCGGCGCCTCAGACCGCGACCAGCACCTCTTCCAGCACGGCCACGATGCGCTCAGCCGCCTTTCCGTCCCACAGCGGCGGCGTGCTTCCCCGGACAGTGCTCTGCCCCAGGATCGCGCGTACACGCGCAGCGATGCGGCCAGGGTCCAGCTGCATCAATTCATTCGTGCCCTGTTCGATAGTGACCGGCCGTTCGGTGTTTTCACGCAACGTCAGGCACGGCACGCGCAAAAACGTCGTCTCCTCCTGAATCCCCCCGGAGTCCGTGACGACGACGGCCGCGTGTTCCATCAGGTGTAAGAACTCAAGATAGCCCAGCGGATCGAGAAGCGTCAGGTTGTTCGTCGCCTCCAGGCGGGGCGCGAGGTCGAAATCACGCAGACGATGGCGCGTACGCGGATGGATCGGGAACACGACGGGACGCACGGCGGCGAGCCGTTCGATCGTCTCTACGAGCGCCGTCAAGCCGTCTACCTGATCCACATTCGAAGGCCGATGCATCGTCATCAGCACATAGCCCGAAGGAGGCAGGCCGAGGTCGCTCAGGATCGTGCTGCGGGCGGCCTTCTGGCGGAACTGGACGAGCGCGTCGATCATCACGTTGCCGACGAAAAAGACCTTCTCGTCCGGAACCCCCTCGGCCCGGAGGTTATCAATCCCGCTCTGCTCTGTCACAAAGAGATAGTCCGAAAGGCTGTCCGTGACGATGCGGTTGACTTCTTCCGGCATGCGTCGGTCGCCGCTGCGGAGCCCGGCCTCGACGTGGGCGACAGGGATGTGCATTTTCGCTGCGACGAGGCTGCACGCCAGCGTCGAGTTCACGTCCCCGACGACGACGACCAGATCCGGCTTCTCCTGCAGGACTACCGCTTCGAAGGCCGTCATGACGCGGGCGGTCTGCTGCGCGTGCGAGCCGCTTCCTACACCGAGATAGAGATCGGGCTCGGGCATCTCCAACTGGCGGAAGAAGATGTCGCTCATCCGCTCGTCATAGTGCTGCCCGGTGTGGACGATGAGCGACCGGAAGCTCCCGTTTTGCGAAAGCGCCCGGTGCAACGGCGCCACTTTCATGAAATTGGGGCGTGCCCCGACAACATTGATGATCTTCATACTGCTTTGATGGCTTCCACCTTCGAGGGAGTGAATGATTCGCTACGCCCGCATACCCGTTCGAGCAATACCGCATAGCACCGCGCCAGTTTGGAACGGTCATAATGGGTTTGTACGTGCCGGTAGCCGCTCTCCGCCATGCGCGCGTACAGCCCGGTGTGATTTTTCAGGCGTAACACGGCCTCAACGAGCTCGTCGGCCTGCTCCGGCCGGATCGGGATGCCGGCGTCGGCCTCTTCGATAATTTCTCTCGTCTCACCCTCGACGCCCAGCACGATCGGCGTACGCGTGGCCATGGCTTCGAAAATCTTTGACGGAATCACCGTCTTGAACAACGGCGAGGCCCGCAGGTGAACGACGCTGACGTCCGTGAGCGCCAGCAGGTAGCGCACTTCGTCTTTGGTGACTTTCTCCAGCAGGCGCACGTTCGGGAGCTGTAGTTCGGCCTGGCGGGCTTCCAGCTTTTCGCGCTCCGACCCCGTCCCGATGACCATAAAAACAACGTCCGGATCCGTACACTGCTGCGCCGCCTCCATCATCACATCGACCCGGTGCGCCATACCGATTGTGCCGATGTAGCTGGCGACGAACTTACCGGCGAGGCCGTGCTGCCGCCGGAGCGCCTCGATCCGGTCCGTATCCAGGGCTTCCTCCCAGACGCCCAGGTCGGCGCCGTTCTTGAGCACGGTGATCTTGCCGGGGTCGATGCCTTTCTGCGTGATAAAGCGCTTGAAGGCGTTGGTAACGACTACAATATGATCGGCCTTTTCATACAGAAAACGCTCGATGCGCTCGAAGAAACGAATGACGGCGTTGCGCGGCATCGCACCGACGGCCACTACGGACTCGGGCCAGAGGTCGCGGATCTCCAGCACAAACGGAACGCGCTGATACCGGCTCATCAGGTAGCCGGCCACCCCCGCGAAGAACTGCGGCGACGTAGCCACGACGACGTCGGGTTTCTGTTGCAAGCGCCGGGCGAACCAGCGCGTCGACAGCATGAAGGTTACAAAGCTCAAGGTTCGCCGGAAGATGCCCTCGTTCGGCGACACGTACATCGGCACCCGCGTCACCTTGATGCCGTCCACGGCTTCCGTGGCGAAGGCGTTTTCGTAGCCGTCGTAGACGTAGCCCTCGGGAAAGTGGGGCGCGCTGGTCAACACCTCGACCTCATGCCCGTCTTGAACCCACTGGCGGGCGTGTTCATAGACCCGCGTAGCCGGCGCGTTTACTTCAGGCGGAAAATTGTTGCTGATGAACAGAATGCGCATCGTCTGCGAGCGTCGTGCTTGGGCTGTAGGGGCTGGCAAGGCCAGCCGATCCGCTAAAAGTGAAACTGATACGCGAGCCGTACGGGGAGATCGACTACGCCGCCGAGTACAAAAACGGCGTTCCGCCGGCGCACGCCGAAACGCGGACAGTACCACCCTTCTTCCCACCCTGCCGGATCGGTTTCGGCACACAGCCGGCAACGGGCGTCGCCATGGTAGAGCGTCATAGCTCCTTCGGCCTCGTCGACGGTCACGTCGGGATGCAGATGTACCCGACTCTCGACGCGGTGCGTGCCGACGCCCTCGACCTGGTCTTCAACGGTGATCACCCGCGCCGCTCGGTCCACCGTGATGGAACGACGATGCCGGATGCCGTCGCCGATGAGCGTGGCATAGCCGGCAAAGGTGCCCTCGAACCGACGCAGGCCGCCGGCATCCGTGAAGGTGACGCCGTAGGGCGCAAAGCGCCGCGCGACCCGGAAGCTGCCCCAGCATTCGACCTGGTTCACGCCGTCGATCTCTACCGTGTTATGGGCCGCCGTGCTGCGGACATACGTCCGCATCGCCCCGGCCGGGTATTCGTAGACACCGCTATCGACGACGAAAGGCTGCCTGTGCAGCGAGAGTTCGTAGCTGAAGACGTCGGCATGGGCATGCGCGAGCAAATAGTCGGGCCCGACGGCTCCCCCGTCGATAGCGAGGTACGCAGAAGCATCGCGGTGTATGAAATACCCGGTGTCCGGCAGACCATCGCGCGGCTGCGCTTCGTAGCCCAGCAGGTCCTGCACGTACCCGCACAACGTCTCCACCGGCAGCGCGATCTCCTGGGTGGCATCGTTAAACAGGGCGAGTTGCCCGTCGGGATGCGTCAGCGATACCAGCACGTCGGCCATGCGCTTTGCGGTATCGACGAGACCGGGGCGATCCGGGTGATCTTCGGGTAACACGTTGAGTACGTCGAGGTAGCCTTCGAGCATGAGGGCGTGATACATAGGGCTCCGCTCAAAATGCCCGCCGTCCGGCAACACCTGTTCCGGCGTCTCCTGCCGGTAGAGTTGCAGCCCTTTCGCCAGCCAGGCGGCTGCTTCCCCCCGGGCTCCGAAAAAGCACCCGGCCAGTACGAGCGCCCGTGCATTCTCCAGCAAGTGATTGCCGTAGATGTAGGTTTCCAGGTTGCGATACAGATACGCCGCCTGCCGGTAGAGGCTGGCCTGCAGGTCTGCCTCGGCCAGGCCGGCCCGGCACCAGTTGACGACCCGTAGCGCGGTGGGGTACGGATGCCAGCCCACGCCCGCTCCGACGGGATGCTCCGCCATCCACGAACGGCAAAAGCGGACCTGCTCCTCCGGTTCGAGCAGGGCAAGATAATGGAAATAATGCAGGTTGAACCGCCACAACAGCGGCTGGGAGGCGGCCTTCCAATCAATAGGCCACCCCAGGTCCTGGGCGTCGTTCAAAAAACAAAACCGCCCCGCCACCAGCGCCTCGCGCGTGTTCCACGGGTCGTGATGGGGAAAGCGGACTGCTCCTTGCAGGGTGCCGTGCATGCCCGCAGGCGGCTCCGGCACCCCCTGGAAGCCCACCCGGCGCTTACCTCCGGCAATCACACGTCCCGCCACCTGCCAGGGCTTCAGGTGCCGCAACGTATGCAAATACCGTATGGCCTGATGCAACATCCTATCCCCGGGGACGGCACTGAGTGGGATCGCCTCGGACGCTAGAAAAGCGTATAGATGAAGGGCGCTACCGCGGACCCCTGCGTAAGGACGATCAGGAGCCCGAGCAACAGTAAGACGACCACGATGGGCGTCAGCCACCATTTTTTGCGGACGCGCAGAAAGTCCCAGATCATACCCAGCTTGGACAGCATGGTGTTTGCGGGTTAAGGGTGAACTTTTTTGACGCGTTGCGGCAAGCATGCCAGGCGCGTTAGTACGGTTTGTAGGGACGCGTTGCAGGGCCGTCGGGTTCGGCAGGCATCCAGTAGCTGTCTCGGTCGGGCTCCAGACGCAGACCCAGCAAATCTTTGCCCATCAGCCGCAGCAAGAGGCCAAACGGCGTGAGTAACAGGAAAAAGGCGACGGTCAAGATCACGCGCGTCATGATGGCACCCATGATCTCGGCGAACTTCATCCACACCTTCTCGATGGGCCGCAAAACCTGGGGCACGAGTAATCCGGTGAGCAGGAAGAAGGCGGATGCCCCTAACACGTACGGGTAGGCCCCCCGGCCTTTCCACCACAGATACCCGCCGATGAGGGCCAGCGGCACGGTCATCACCAGGCCGAACTTGCGCAGGTCCTGCTTCGTCTTTTTGGCTGTGTTCTGCATGGCGGTCTTTTAATCCAGTTCAAATACCTCTTTCCAATCCTCAGCCTCTTCAAACGCAGGCTGTTCCTGCTTGTAGAGGATGATGTCTTCCAGCACCAGCACGTCCATCTCCGTCCGCATGAAGCACCGGTAGGCGTCTTCCACCGTACAGACGATCGGCTCGCCTCGCACGTTGAACGACGTATTAACAACCACGGCACACCCCGTGCGCGCTTTGAATGCCTCGATCAGACGATGATAGCGAGGGTTGGTGGCTTCCTCGACGGTCTGGACGCGCGCCGAGTAATCGACGTGCGTGATGGCCGGCAGGTCGCTCCGAGGCACCTTCAGCTTGTCGATGCCGAAGAGCCCCTGCTGCTCGTCCGTCATCGCGATGCGCCGGGCTTCTTTGACCGGCGCGACGAGCAACATGTAGGGCGACTCCTGATCCATTTCGAAGTACTCCGAGACATCTTCGCGCAGGCACGACGGAGCAAACGGCCGGAAAGACTCTCTATGTTTGATCTTGAGGTTCATAACGGACTGCATGGCGGGGTTGCGCGGGTCTCCCAGGATGCTGCGCCCTCCGAGGGCCCTCGGGCCGAACTCCATCCGCCCGGAAAACCAGCCGACGACTTTCCCTTCGGCCAGCTGGTCGGCGGTTTCTTCGATGACGGAAACGGTCCCGTTCCGGCGATGATACGGAATATTTTCGTTCTTGAGCCACGCTTCAACGGCGTCGTTGGTAAACGCGGGACCCAGATACGAGCCGCGCTGGCTATCCCGCGCCGGGTGGACGGTACGCTCCTGCCCCAACACCTGATGCCAGGTGAACAAGGCGGCTCCCAGCGCGCCCCCGGCATCGCCCGCCGCAGGCTGGATCCAGATGTCGTCGAAGATACCCGCGCGCAAGATCTTACCGTTGGCTACGCAGTTCAGGGCGACGCCCCCGGCCAGGCACAGGTTTTTCTCACCGGTCTCTTTGCGTACGTGCCGCGCCATGCGCATCATCACCTCTTCCGTGACGTCCTGCACGGAGCGCGCCAGGTCCATCTCTCGCTGGGTGACCCGGGATTCCGGCGTACGAGGCGGCCCTCCGAACAGGTCGTGGAAAGCCCGGGACGTCATCGTCAACCCCTGGCAGTAGTTGAAGTACTTCATGTTGAGGCGGAAGGACCCGTCCTCCTTCAGATCCATCAACTCGTCCAGGATCAACTGCGCATACCTGGGCTCGCCGTACGGCGCCAACCCCATCACCTTGTATTCGCCCGAGTTGACCCTGAACCCGGTGTAATAGGTAAACGCCGAATACAAGAGCCCCAGGCTATGCGGAAAGCGCAGTTCGCACGTGAGGTCGATCGTGTTGCCGGCCCCGACGCCCCAGGACGCCGTAGCCCACTCGCCCACGCCGTCGATGGTGAGGATGGCGGCCCGCTCGAACGGCGAGGGGAAAAACGCCGAGGCCGCATGCGACTGGTGGTGCTCCGGATAAATGAGTTCTTTTTCGTAGCCGATCAGGTCCTTGATCGTCTCGCCCATCCACAGCTTCTCTTTGAGCCAGAGCGGCATCGCCATCAGAAACGAGCGGATACCGGCCGGCGCAAAGACCAGATAGGTCTCCAGCAATCGCTCAAACTTGAGCCACGGTTTATCATAGAAGGCGACGTTCGTGACGTCCTCGATCGTGATCCCGGCCTCTTTCAAACAGTACGCAATCGCTTCTTCCGGAAAGCGATGGTCGTGCTTCTTGCGGGTAAAGCGCTCTTCCTGCGCCGCCGCGACGATCTCGCCGTCACGAAGCAGACACGCGGCTGAGTCGTGATAAAACGCCGATAGGCCGAGGATGTATCGTCTCATCGTGAGACTTCTTTGGGTAGGTGAATAACGGTTTGTCTTTTAGATCCTGGATTAAATACCGAGGTTTCACCCTGAGCAAAGCGTATGCCGTTGTTCATGCAGCCTCTTCACCGTGCAAAACCGCTCCGGGCGGTGGAATGATGCTGCCGGGAACGGCGCTACCAGTCGAAGCGATACCCGAGCAGCCGGTACAAGGCTTCGTTGTGCGGCGCGAAGTAGGCATCCAGGTAGTCATACACCGCACTGTCCACGTCCGTCCTGTTCCGCCCTCTATTCCGCGGATGCAGGTCGCCGACTTCAAAGGCGTCATCAACCCCTATAAAACGAAAGACCGTGCTGAGCACGTCTTGCGGTTTTTCGAAGAAGTCTTCGCTGTTCACAAGGAGCAGGTGCTCTCTCGGAAAACAGGCGAGGTACCGTTCCAGCTGCTCTTTGTATTTACCCCGTTGTTTATACGAGGTGTGTATATACGTCATGCTCTGATAATCCCGGTTCTGCACGACCTCGCGCATCCTGGTTTCTTCCTGGTGCAGGGCCTCCATGAGCGAGAGCGGCTCGCGGCCCCTTCGGACCTCATGGAAGTAGTGGGAAATAGCCCTTTCCGTCGGGTTTCTCAGCATCGCGATCAACCGGGCGTTCGGAACGAGCTGCCTGATACGGTGGGCTACGAGCGGGTTAAAGAGGTACAGGGGAGACGCCTCTCCGGTGATGTAACCCGAACGAATCGACTCCCGGAGCGGAAAGTGGGCCCGGTACCACGGTTCGCCCCGGTCGTAATTATTGTCGAAGTAATGGACTTCTTTTTTTTGCGTTTCCAGAATCTGCGGGTGTTGCGCCAGATAGTTAAACAAGCTGGTCGTCCCCCCCTTCATCGCACCGATGATGATGAAATGGGGCAGGGCACGGGCTTTGGAGGTGGCTCGGCGAAACTGCCAGTCCAACTGCTGTTCTATATTTCTTTTAACGCCTCTGGACTTTGAGACGATACGTTTGAGGGCGTGCATAGGGTAGGCCGGTTGGGCGTGATGGCCGTAGGCTGCCTTGTTCTCTCGGGAACGGATGCTTCAGGAACCGACCGGCACCGGCTGGCCGATCCGGAGCGACTGCCGGGCGGCAAACACGGCCTGCATTCCCGCCATCAATTCGTCGAAAGGAATAGGCGCTACCCCGCGCTCGCAAAAGCCGGCGATGGTCTCGGCGACCTGCCGGGCCTGCCCTTTATCCTGGTTCAACGCCTTCGTCCGGGTGGTCTTGCCGTTTTTGACTACGTCCAGCGCGCGAAAATCATCCAGCACAGCGACCATGCCGTTGCCGTACACCTCCAGGCGTTCCTTGGAGGCCGCCTTGTCGCCTACGGTGCTGTAGCACAAGGTACCGACCGAGCCGCCGTCGAAGGAGATGACGATCGAGAGGTTGTCGTGATCGGCGAGGTCGGCGCGTCCGAGGGCCAGCGACCGGGCGTAGACCTGCACCGGGCGCTCCCCGGCAAGATATTGCATCAGGTCGATGAAGTGGCACATCTCGCCGACCAGCATCCCGCCGCCTTCGGCCGCTTCGTGGAGCCAGGTAGCGGTCGGGATGGCACCGCTGTTGACGCGGTAGATCATCTGCCGGGGCGGGCCCGGCGGCATCGCTTCGCGTAGCCGGGCGACCATCGAGGCAAAGCGGCGGTTGAGCCCGACCATGAGTGCTATCGGGCGCCGGGCCAGCGCGGTTTCATAGGCGGTCCGGACGGCGTCGAGCTGTTCCTCCGACACCACCATGGGTTTTTCGACGAAGACGTGTTTACCCGCCTGGAGGGCCTGCACCGTGAAGTCGGCGTGGGTGCTGTGCCGCGTCGCGATGAAAACGGCGTCCACTTCGGCATCTTGCAGCAGGGGGTCCAGCTCGGTGGTGCAATAGCCGAATCCGAACTTGTCGGCTTTCTGCCGGGCGTTGAGCCCGGTGGCCGTGACGAGCCCGCGCAACTGCACGCGGCGCGCTTTGTTCAGGTGCGGCAGCAGGTGGAGCGCGGCATAGTTTCCGGCCCCGACGAAGCCGATGCCGAGGGCATCCTTGGGCTTGTGGGCCGCGTCCGGCGCGAGATGGAGGACCGGGCTCTGCGTACGCGCTACGTCGTATTCCAGCACGATGCCGACGTACGGCTCCGCGCCTTCTTGAATGAGATGATAGGCATCCATCGCCTCGTCGAACGAGAAACGGTGCGTCGTCAGCGCCTCCACATCGAGCGCGCCTTTCGCCATCAGCTCAACGACGGCTTCCATATTGCGCTGCTCGGTCCACCGGACGTAGTCGTAGGGGTAGTCGATCCCGCCCTCCTCGTACGTGGGGTCGTACCGGCCCGGCCCGTACGACATCGAGATCTTAACGTCCAACTCTTTCTTGTAATAGACGTCGCGTGGGATATCCATGCCGACGGCGCCGACCGCCACCACCTGCCCCTTGCGGCGCGTCACGTCGCCGGCCAGTTCGACCGGCCCGTTGCTCTTCGTCGCCGCCGTGATGAGCGTATGGTCGGCCCCGCGCCCCCGGGTGAATCGATCGACGGCCTGGCCCGCATCTTCGCGCGAAGAAACGACGCCCGCATCCAGACCGAGTTGCCGGCCGAGCGCGACCTTTTTTTCGTCCAGGTCGATGCCGAGCACGCGGCAACCGTTGGCCCGCAGGAGTTGCACCGTGATGAGCCCGATCAGCCCCAGCCCGATAACGACGACGTTATCCCCCAGCTCAGGCCGCGCCAGGCGGACGCCCTGCAGGGCGATGCTGGCGACGGTCGTATAGGAAGCCTCTTCGAACGAGACGCCGTCCGGAAGGACGGCGACCAGATTCTGCGGGACGAAGTTGACCTCGGCATGGTTGGCGTAGCCCGCGCCCGCAATAGCCACCCGGTCGCCCGGTTGCAGGCCACGCACGGCCTCGCCGACCGCCTCGACGATGCCGGCGGCGCTGTACCCCAGCGACATCGGCTTCTCCATCTTCGACCGGACGTTGCGGTACGTGCTGAGCAACCCTTCTTTCTTGACCTTGACCAGCACCTGGCGCACCAGGTCGGGCCGCGCATGGGCCTTCCCGACGAGGCTCTTCTGCGCCAGGTCGATCAGCATTTTCTCGGTACCGGCGCTGATCAGCGACGCCGCCGTACGCACCCGGACGCCGCCCGGCTGGAGGGCCGGAGGAGGTACCGTCTCAAGGCTGAGTTGCCCGTTCTTTATGTTCTGTAGTATCTGCTGCATGTATCCATGCGTAAGTCTCTGAGTCCGTTTGCCCCGCCTCCCGGCTCTGCGCCTGGAGTTCGAGTTCATACAGTTTGGCCTTGGCGTGGAACCGTTGTATGCTTTTCAAGCCGCAATAGATCAGCCCCGCCTTCCCGTCCAAAAAACCGAGCCGGAAGACGTAGTGGTAGAAAAACGTCATCAGGCTGAAGCCCGGCACCCGGAACAGCTTGCTCTTCAGCCACCGCCGCCGCTGGGCCTGGGTGCCCCACAGAGAAGGAGGAAGTTCGCCCTGATGCCCTTCCTGGTACACCCTTGCCTCCCACTCCGAATACTCGTTGTGCTTTTCGATGTAGCGGAAGAGCGAGTTGAAGTTCTCGTGGCGTACCGGGTTTTTCAAGCGCCCTACCGGGCCGTCGACGACGACGTGCTCGTGCACTTCGATGTCGCTCATCCGGGCGTCCTGCGAGGCGAGGCGCTTCTCGTAGCGCCCTTTGCCTTTGCGAAACAGGAAGAGTTTCCAGAGTTCGAGGCCCCCGTGGCGCAACTGCCGGCCCAGGAAGAAGAGCTGAAAGCGAAGCCAGTATCCGTCGAAGCTGTCCGACCGGACGGCCTGCGCAATTTCCTGTTTGATGGGATCGAGCAGGATCTCATCGGCATCCAGCAGGAGCATCCAGTCGTTGCGGAAGGCGTAGGTGTCCAGCGCCCACTGGCGTTTCTTCGGCCATCCGCCCCGGTAGTGAAACTGCAACACCGCGGCGCCGAACGCCTGCGCCGTAGCAATCGTGCCGTCCTCGCTCTGCGAATCGACCACGACGATCTCGTCCGCCCAGCCGTGCAGGGCCTCCAGGCACCGCGTGATGTTCTCCGCCTCGTTACGGGTCGGGATCAAGACCGAAACCGGAACAGGGCGGGCATCAGCAGGACGAACGGACGGGTGCGGCATGGATGGGGCTTGCATCGGGACGAGGCGTGCTTACGAGGGGTACGCGGCGTCGCGGCAGAGGGCGATGAGTTGCTCCGCATACCGGCGCCATGAAAAATCCTTCGACCGGGCCACAGAGGCCTCGGCATAGCGGGCCCGTTGGCCGGCATCCTGCACCACCGCGGTGATTTTGTCCGCACAATCCACCGGATCAAACGTCCGGAAGTAAAACCCGGCGGCGCCGCACACCTCCTGGTTGACGGGCGTGCCGGCGGCGACGACGGGCAAGCCGGCGGCCATAGCCTCTACCATGGAATGGCCGAACGACTCGGTAAACGAAGGAAACACGTACAGGTCGGCCTCGCGGTAGAGCGGCCCGAGTTGCTGATACGGCACATAGCCCAGCTCGACGAAACCATCCTCCACACCCAGTTCCCGGGCACGCTGCAGCAGGGCATCGTACTCCGCCTTATCCGCCGTCCGATCCCGCGAGACGGTCGCGAGCAGCTTCACCCGGGTCCCGTTCGCCTTCAGATGCGGCAACGCTTCGATGAGCACTTCGAAGTTTTTGTGGACGGCGTACGTGGAGACGCTCAACAAGATCGCATAGCCTTCCGCCTTCCAACGCCGTACGGCGGCCTCGACGTCCGACAAGGCCGTCCCATTCTGAGAAAAAGCGCTGTGCTCGAATCCGTAATGGATCGCCTCGGTGCGCTTGCCGTGGAGCGGGATGTATTGTGCTACCATGTCCTGCATGGCACGGGTAGGAAACATGACGATATCGGCGCTACGAATCGAAAGCAGGCTGTGCCAGCGCCGCAGGGTGTTCCGTTGCAGGCTACGCCCCAACTGCCTGTACCTGGCGTGGAAGTCCTTGTTAAAGTACACCGGGTTGCGCACGAGCAACACCTGGGGGCAGGCAGGAAAAACCGTGCCGAACCCGGTTGACGAGAACAAAACGTCGATGCCGTGCCGGCGTACCAGGCGGGGTATGGCGACCTGATCGAAATAGAGGCGTGCTGCGCCGCCCGATTCCGCATACGGATAGGTCTCGAACCGCAGGTTGGGGGTTTCGGCAAAAGCGGGGTGCTCCTCGAACTTCGCCCGCGTCGCGGCGGGCAGATACACGGTACACTGATCGTCCGGGGCAACCTCGGGAAACCACCGCAGCACGTTCTGTAGATAGGTCACGGCGCCCCCCATCTGGGCAGACGCCGCGTTAATCAGGATATGCATAACAGATTATTCGTTACCGGCGTACCCGTTGCAGCGCGGGCGACGGCTCAAAGGTAGCATAGGTATAGCAGAGGCTCATCAGGAGCCATAAAAACAACCCGTTGCCGCCCATGGAGAAGAAGATCATTTCACCGCCGTTGATCAGCACACACGTCATAAGCGTCCAGAACAGCGTAATCGTGCCGCGTTGCAAAATAGGTAGCGCCAGCATGAACAACATCAAAAGCACCAGACAGGCGCCGATGATGCCGGTCTCCTCAAGCACCGCTGACGGCATAAACCCTTTTTCCACCGACGCACCGATAGGGATTCCCATAAAGCCGGTCTGCACGACGTTTACTTCGAAGTACTCGGGATTACTGGCGGCATACGTAGGGATGCCGAAGCCGATGCCGGTGAGCGGTGCGCGATGAAAATTTCGCATGGATCGTTCTACGAGGTTGCCCCGCGAATCCTCCAGCGACGCGATGATCGCATTCCCCTCCGTTTCTTGCACGGCATCGTCTTTCAACAGAAACGCCGTCAACCCTTCTTGAATGGAAGACCACTGGGCCACCGTCACCACCAGGAAAACCCCGATGATGGCAATGGTACTGCCTTGCGCCAGCGCACGTTGGATGGACTGTTGCCATCCCTGCCGGGCAAAAAGACTCACCAAGACCGCCACGATCAAGGCAAGGAGGATGGCCAGGAAGGAAGTTCGCGACAGCGACAGGTAGACGCCGATCCAGGACAACCCGGCAACCAGCATAATCAGACGCGAGCGGTTGCCCTGAAAGAAGAAAAGCCCCGTTGCAAACGCCGCGAAAGGCGCCAGGATGGCGCCATAGGTCTGCGGATGGTTCAAGATGCCCTGAAAGCCTTCAGCGCGCAAGCCGTAGCCCAGGCCGAAGATATATAAGATCATGCTCGTCAGGAGGATGAACACCGCGAGCGTAAGGAACCAGGACATCCAGTAGAGGCGGAGGTGAGGCGTTCGGTAAAACCCGGCCATGATGGTTCCCACACCGATCGCGAAGGATAGGGCCTTGAAAATCGATATCGAAGGAATCACACTGGTGGTCCACGCGAGGATGACGATGACGCCTGTAAAGAGCAGCAGGGGCTTAAAGAAGCGCGGCGTCGGGGCGCCCTGCGCAAAACTGTCGGCCATCATGCGTCCGAACGCGGCGAAGAGGATCACCCAGCGGAGCGCCGATACGTTGATCGGCACAATGGCTTTATCGAGAATCAAGAAAAACGCCAGGAGCGTCAGCGCCTGGACGGATTCTTTCGCGCCCCGCAGGGCATACAGCGCGACGCATCCCAGCACTACCGGGCCGATAGGAGGAATGATCTTGATGAGGGCGAGCAATCCGAGCAGGAAGAAGAAAAACTGCTTCAGGAACCAGGGCGGCTCCGGATGAACCCCGTGAGCCGCCGCGCCGGGAGCGATGGGTGGTGCGTGCATCAGTGATCCGATCGGTATGACACAACGCCCCGGACGAAGGTGTCCGCCCAGCGTTGCGGTGTGTATTGCTTCGACAACTGGTGACTGCGCGCACTCATGGCGCCCCATTCCTCAGGAGAAGCGTTCGTCATGTTCACCATACAATGTGCCAGATGGCGCGCGTTGCCCGCCTCGAAAAGAAAACCATTGTAGCCATCTTGCAGCAGGTGCACCGCAGCCCCGCACGCATCGGAGCAAAGCAGGGGTAATCCCGAGGCAGCGGCTTCCTGCACGACTACGCCCCAGGGTTCTCTACGGCTTGGTAAGATGAAGGCTGCCGCCTCGCGCATCAGCGCCGGCAATACATCCGGCTGTACGAACCCTTTGTCGAGGATGCCTTCCTGCCCGGCAAGCAACGCGCGGGCCTCCCCCGTCCCGGCACACAGGAGCGGCCACGGCTCGTCCACCAGGTCGCGATACCGACGATAGGCATCAACAAGCACGTCGATCCCTTTGACGGCCACGTAGCGTCCTACAAACAGGAAAGCCTGCGGGCGGGTCGCCGCCGGGTCGTAGACGTCGGCAAACCGTTGCCAGTCGCACGCATAATAACCGCTCCAGCATTGCTCGCCCCGGAAGCCGAGCCGGGAGGCCAGTTGTCGCTGCCGCTCTCCGGCCACCCAGAGCACGTCCACGGCCGTATGTAAATACCACGGGGCCATCAGTTGTCCGATTCGTTGCCGCAGGGACCCGTTCCACTGCCCGTCCGACCCCGCCACCACCGTCCGGCCTCGCTTGCGAAGCGATCGTGCCACCTGCAAATACGCCGGATCCACCCAGCCTGCGATGAGAAGGACATCCGGATCAAACGCTTCGACGACGGCCGACAAGTCTGTCTCCGACATCCCATCCCGGTCGTACAACGCGCCGATCCAATCGAAGTGCCGCGCTTCGAAGGGCGCCTCGCGGGCCGGGGCATGCCGCACAACCAGCAACTCGACGTCGTAGCGCTCTTTGAGGGCCTTGAGGCACGCCGCCATATACCCTGAAAGCCTGGAGAAAAGCACACCGATCCGCTGCACCGCCTGCCCCTTCATGGCCCTCCCTGTCGGTTCGATGCCTCTCCGTTGGCTTGCACCCCGAGCCCACGGTTCCATGCTCCTGTCGACGCCTGCAGCGGTTCGTCGTCGTCGTAGCCGAACTTCGCCAGGGCCTCTCCTGCCAGCTTGCGAAACGCGGTGTTATCCTTCTCGGAAAGCTCACGGCGCCACCGCCCCTGGCTCTTGGCGTTGATAGGCCGCCCCAGGTTTTCGTGGACCTTTCTCCGCTTCATGCTGGTCGTCGCCGAATAATGCTCCACGGCGATCTGGTGCTCGACAAAATCGATCCCGAGAAAGTCCATCAGGTTTGCCATGCTCGCCTCCGCATCGGCGGTCAGGTCTTCGTACCGAACGGTAAACAGGCGATCCGGGGCAATAATCTTTTCGGGCAACGACACCGATCGCGCCCAGTACGCGGCAAACCTGGCAAGCGAGTCGGACTGGCGGACGTTGGGATGCCGCAGGGCCGAACAGTAACAATCGCGGCCGTCGCGGACGATATGCAGGAAAGCGGCGTTGGGGAAATGGCGCTGCACATAGGCGATACGATAGGAATGGACCTGCAGCTTATCCACAAAAACCTGCTTTCCCGATCGTTCCAGCAGGCTCGCCACAAGGCGATCATAGAACGCAACGATGTCGCCGGATTGGTCGAGCAACTGGCGGACGTACCCCGGCTTCAACTCGCCGATCCGATACTGAAAGATGTCTCTAAACCCGAAAACACCCGTCGACTCATAGTCGTTACCCCCGAGCTTCGGATGTGCTACGAGGAGGGTTTTGAGCAACGTGGTCCCGCTCCGGGGAACGCCGACGATGAAAACGTGACGCTTGTCGGAAGCCCCCCGGGGCATGCGATACCGGATGTTCGCCCACGTCCGGAGCGGATGCGCGGCAAAATAAAGCAGTTGATTCATGGTGCGGCTTCTCCCCGGCGACGACGTTGTGGAACCAGCGCCTGGTAGACCGCAAGCGTCCGCTGGGCATTTTCATGCCAGCTGAATTGATCGCGATATTCCTCAAACTTGTGCAGATGCCCTTCGCGGATGCGCGCGCAGATCCGGTCGATGCCCTCGGCTATGGCCGGCGTCGCATCGCCGCGACAAACCACGCCGATGTCGCAGGTCTCCACCGTCTCCTTCAGCACCGGCGACGAACTGACCAGGATCGGTCGCTCATAATGAGCCGCCACGTTCAAGACGCCGCTCTGCGAGGTAAACGTGTTGCTATACGGCAGGGCGATCCAATCCGCCGCGGTGAATAGCTCGCCCACTTCTTCATCCGGGATGAACCGGGGGATGAACGTGATCTGATCCGCAACCCCGACCTCCCGGGCCAGGTTCTGGTAGTAGTCGATGTCGCGATGGCGGCTTCCGCCCTGGCCTGCCACGATCAGGTAGGGCCTGGCCGTGCTCTCTGAGAGCGCCCGAATCAGCCGATCCAGGTTCTTCTCGTCACGGATCTGTCCAAAAAACAACCCGACCGACTGCTCGGCCGCAAGGCCCAGGGCGGCCCGGATCTCGTCACGTGAAGACGACACAAGCCCGTGTTCATACGGACCATGCGGAACGATATGGATCTTCTCTTCGCGTACCCCGGCGAACGTCATTAACTCGCGGGCCTGATAGGCGGAATGCACGAACAGCGCGTCCGCGTACCGATAGCAGGCCTTGAGTTGCCGATCCTCCCACCACCGGCTGAGGATGCGCTTGTGCCGTTTCACGTCGTGTACCGATATCGCTACGCGCATACCGGCTTTCTTCAGGAGACGCCTCCAGAAAGGAAACGTGAGGTGATTGATGTTGGAAAAATGAAGGACGTCGGTGCCGGACGCTTGGGCATGCCGGATGCCGCGAGCCGGGTTGACGAATTGCCCCGTCAAGAACCGGAGGCGGCGCAGCGTCGGCACCGCATGCCAGATGCTTTGAAGCCCGTCCCAGGCCGGATACGCCGGCGTATCTTTCCAGCGAAAATCGGGAGAGCAAACGACTTCGACGGCCACCTCGGGAAAACGGCTCAACGTCTTCACCAATTCATAGGTATAGCGCCCGATACCCCCGCCCGGAAAGAACACGTAAAAGCTCACCCGAATCGGACGACCGACGTCGGGGACCTGTAGGGTAGATATATCAGTTGTTCTGGGTAACACCAGCGTACAGATCGATCAGTCGATGGGTGTGGCACGAAGGGGAGAACCGTTCGCGGATCGTTTCGAGGCCGCGCTCGCCGAAAGCCGTCAGCGTGCGCGCACAGGCCGTCAACTCGAGCACGGCGTCGCGGATCTGGCGGGCGGATTTAGGCTGCACAAGGATGCCGTTTTCTCCATCGCGAAGCCACTCGCGCACGCCGCCGACGTCGGAGGCGACGACGGGTACACCCCGGGACAAGGCCTCAAGCCCTACGATGCCCAGCGTTTCCGGCCAGAGGGAAGGGAAGACAAAGACGGTCGTCTGATCCATGATCTCTACCACTTCCTCGGGAGACGCCCACGCCCGAAGCACCAACCGGTCCTGGCATCCGTGCTGCCGTGCCATCTGGCGGACGTGTTCCGCCACGCCGTCGGTGAAGTTGCCGACCATGATGCCCTGCACGTGGCCGGGGAGTTGGCCCAGCGCCTCGATGAAATACTCATACCCCTTGGTGGGAGCGATCCGCCCCATGAAGGTGATGGTCGTCGAGGCCGGCAACGTACGCGGCGCGCGGCGCGGCGCGAAGGAGCAAAAGTAGGGCAACACCGAGATACGCGCCCCCTCGAACCCGGCCTGCTGAAGCCGGTCGCGGGCGCCGCCGCTCGGCGCAATCACGAGGGCAAACCGATCGGCATGGGCCGTCGTCCATCGCGAGCGATAGTAGAAATAACCGGCATACTGCGGGCGCGGCGTCAGGCAATGTTTCGTCATCGTAGTGGTAAAACAGCCAGGGCCGCACGTCCGCTGGCATACCTCCTGGGTACGCTTGTAAAAGAGCGTCATCGACGGACAAATGGAGCGGTAGTCGTGGGCCGTCATCACCGTCGTCCCATAGGCGAGGCAGGCTTGCAGAACGCCGACGTTCTGCACGTTGTGCACATGAATGACGTCGGGCTGCGCCTGATCCAACGCCGCCTGCATCGCCTGGCGCGCCGCGCCCTGGCTGCGGAAGCCGGTATGGCGGATGCCCGGCACACAAACCGACGGCGTGTACTCGGCCGGATCGCCGGTCCCGTAGGCGACCGTCGACGTGATGCCGTGCGCTGCCAGCATCGGCAGCAGCGACAACAAGTACGTCTCGACGCCGCCTTTGCGCGCCAGGTGTTCGTTTACGTGCAGTACCTTCACAAATTCAAATCCCTCTGAGCCAGGCTATCGAACCGTCCGCGTTTCGCGGGGATCACCCCACACTGATATCCGGGAAGGCCACTTCAAACCCGTCGCGCTGGCGATAGTAGGCGATCACCTCGCGGAGAACGTCGTCAATCGTAAAATGCGGCCGGTACCCGACGACCGTGTGCAGCTTGTGAATGTCCGGCGTGCGGCGGCGCATGTCTTCGAACCCCTCGCCATAGACTTCTTCGTAGGGGACGTAGACCAGGCCCGCCTCCGAGCCCGTAAGCGCGCAAACACGCCGCGCCAGCTCACGCATCGTGATTTCTTCGTCATTCCCGATGTTAAACACCTCCCCCTCCGCCTCCGGCGCCTCCATGAGGCTGACGATCGCCCGTACGGCGTCCTGAACGTGCGTAAAACACCGCGACTGCTCGCCGTCGCCGAAGACCTGGATCGGCTCGCCCCGCAACGCCCGCTGGACAAAGTTGGGAATTACCATCCCATATCGCCCCGTCTGGCGCGGCCCGACGGTGTTGAAAAAGCGGGCGATGACAACCTGCAGGTTTTTCTCATCGTGATACGCCAGGGCGAGAAACTCATCGATGGCCTTCGAGCAGGCGTACGCCCAGCGGCGCTTCGTCGTCGCCCCCAGCGTCCAGTCACTTTCTTCGTTGAGCGACAACAGGGCGCCGTTGTTTTCCATCGACTTGCCGTACACCTCGGACGTCGAGGCCACCAGCACTTTCTTGCGATGGTAGCAGGCCAGCTTCAGCACGTTCTCCGTCCCCTGCACGTTCGTCACAATCGTCTCGACGGGCTCTTCCATGATCAGCTTCACCCCGACGGCGGCGGCCAGGTGAAAGATCTGATCACACCGCTCGACGTACCGCTCCAGGGTGTGGTAGTCGAGCACGTTGCCGATGGTGTAGTCGAAACGCTCGTGACCGATCAGGGGCTCGATGTTTTCGAGGGTCCCGGTCGAAAGCGTATCGAGGACGTGGACGGTATGCCCCTGATCGACGAGGTATTCGGCCAGGTGGCTGCCAATGAACCCGGCACCGCCTGTTATTAGATATCGCATAACCACCGGCAGAGGACTGATGAATGAGCGTACAGGAGCAACTTGTTAACGCGATGCCTTTTGATTGACCTGCCAGCAGAACGAGTGCCGCCGGCTTCTGTTCTCGCCAAATTCGTTACGGCCTCAGCCATCCCTGAAAACGCCGTGCCAATTCTATCGAAAAGGCACGGGCCCCTTCAGGATTCAGGTGAACGAGGTCTCTCATGTGGTCATCATAGCGACTGTCGCGTGAATAATCCCAAAACGGGACTTGATACTGACTGCTGAGTTGCGCAGCCGCCTCAACGTACGCATCCGGATTGACCCACCGATAGCGTTCCAGCGAGTGGATGGGTGGATGTACCAGGATGGGCTGTATGCCGTGACGACGGCACAGCGCAAAGGTCTTTTCCAACACCGCCAGCCGTTCCGGGTCGAGTACGAACGGGCGTTGCGTCGCGGGCCTCTCGGGCACGGCTCCGGAGGCATCGTCGCGCGCCTGGAAGCCGCGCTCGGATGAGATGGGTGCCGCCCCCCGCCGCGCCTGATCCAGCAAGGACATCCGGCTGGGCCATAGCCGGGCCAGCGCAAAGAAATGCCCCACGGTACGGCTTCCGTTGCTCTGCCGCACCACGGGTGAGGTGAGGACGCTTCGCTCGGTCGGGCGCATCTGATCGCGCCGTTCGAAACCGCCCCGCGTAAAGAGGATGAAGAGATAGGCCGGATGAGGACCGGATGCATCCAGCACCATTTCGTTGACCGTCTCGTCGAACGACAACGGAAAGTTACCCAGGGTGGCGAGGTTGTAGGCGTAACCCGGCCGGCCCACGGCCTCGTTGAAATCGACCGGCGAAAAGCCGTAATCAGCGGACGAGTCGCCTACCGTGAGCACGCCCGGCACCGTGCCTTGCGCTTGCAGACGCGCATAGGTGATGTACTTGCTGGCCGCCCTCTGCGTCCAGTAATCCCATCCCGTCGTCGCTTCTTGCAAGAAGGTGCGGCACAGGCCTTCCACCCCGGCCCCCATCAGCAACGCCGCCGCCAAAGCCAAGACCGTCTTACTTCGGACGGAACGCAGCGTGTCAAAACTGAAAATAGATAAAGGGAACCTCTTCATCGAAAGCACCGAAGGTGAAGATGCAAAGCAGCACTACCAGATACAGCGCGGCCTGCTTCCAGACGGGCCATGCCCGGAAAAACGTATGGTCTGATTTTCTGTACTGCATCACTTCGACGAATACGAGGACCACCACCGGCGGCAGGATCCGCAGGAACGACCAGGGATCGAGCGCGAACGGCAACGCAGCACCCAGCCTGGTAAGCCCGTCCAGGTACGTCATCGTCGTGTCGAAGCTGTCGGCGCGGAAAAATATCCAGGTCAGGCAGACGAGGTGAAAGGTGAAGAGCCCTCGCAACACACCGCCGCTCCGGGATCGAAAAGCCCCGCCGAACCCGGCCTGCTTGACGACGCTCGCCGAGGCCAGCCGCTCTTTGACGCCTGCCAGGGATCCTCGCAAGGCCCCGTTTTGCCGCGCCGAGTTGACCAGCTTATCGATGCTCAAATAGACCCCGTGCAGCGCCCCCCAGATCACAAAATTCCAACTCGCGCCGTGCCACAGGCCCCCCAGCAACATCGTGAGCATCAGGTTGCGATACGTGTTGAGCTTCCCGTGCCGGTTGCCGCCCAGGGGGATGTACAGATAATCCCGCAGCCACGAGGACAACGAGATATGCCAACGCCGCCAGAAGTCGGTGATCGACGTGGCGAAGTAGGGGTGTTGGAAATTCACCATCAGATCCACGCCGACCAACCCGCTCACCCCTCGGGCGATGTCTGTATACCCGGAGAAATCGCAGTAGATCTGCACGGCGAACAGATAGACGCCGAGCACCAGCGTTCCCGCCCCGTGCGAGCCCGGATCGGAAAAAATCTGGTCGACGACCGGGGCGATGACGTCGGCAATCGCCACTTTTTTGAAGAAGCCGATCAGGATGAGGATCACGCCTTCGCTGATCTTCCCGGCGTCGACGGTTCGTTTGCTTTCGAGTTGCGGCAGCAACCGCGAAGCCCGCTCGATGGGGCCCGCGACCAACTGCGGGAAATAGCCGACGTAGAGGGCAAAGTTGATAAAAGAATCCGCTGGCTCCTGCTTATCGCGATAGATGTCGATCGTATACGCCATGGTCTGAAACGTATAGAACGAAATACCCATCGGCAGCAAGATCTGAAGCACCACCGGCGACGCCGAAAAGCCGAGCAGATGAAGCAGATCGACGGCGGAGTCGGCGAAGAAGTTGAAATACTTAAAGAAACCGAGGATCGACAGGTTGGTCGCAACGCTGCACACTAAAAGGATTTTCTTGGCCCGCTGCGATTGTCCCCGGCGTATCCCACGCCCGCAATAAAAATCCACGACCGTCGAGAGGGCGAGCAGGGTCAGGAAACGATAGTCCCACCACCCATAGAAAAACCAGCTCGCCGCCAGCAGCCAGAGGTTCTGTGCCCGCACGCTCAGGCTGTAGTAAACAACCAGAACGAGGGGCAAAAAGACGAGGAATTCAACGGAGTTAAAAAGCATCCGGCAAGAGACGGGCTACCTGAGAAGAGGTACCGTTACGCGTACTGATCGGCCGGCGTGCTGGAGGCCAGCCCCGGAATACGATGGGGCCACCCCATCTCGTCCAGATAGGACTGCCAGGCCCGCTCGTCCAGCCGCCGCGAGACGACGCGCCCGGCGATGCGCAGCAGGTCTCCCTGGGCCTGCAAGACGACCAGGGGAGGCTGTGACGACGGCGTCCGGAGCAACCCCCGCGCGAGCCGGCGCGGCAGATCGATCAACACATGCCCGGCCAACCCGGACAGCCTCGGCCGGCTCGATGCGCGCAACGCGTAGAGCAGCCGGTTGCGGAGGATCTGCCGCATCCGCTTGCGCTCGCGGGCCGGGGTGTTCGTCGTCGACCCCGCGTAGTGGTTGATGCGCGCCGCCCCGCAGAAGGCGATGGCATACCCGGCCGCCCGGATGCGCCGGCAGAGGTCGTAATCTTCGTAGTAGCTCCCGAAGACCGGATCGAACGGACCGGTGCGCCGCAGCACGTCGGTGCGAACGATCAAGGCCGGTGCCGAGGCAAGGTCGGTGTACCGCCAGGCCCCCTCCTCCGGATCGGACGAAGCCAGCGCCCGCAAGGCTTCTTCGGAGGGCAAGCAGGCCAGAAAGCCCGGATCCCACCCGCTGCCGTCGTAGGTGTGAATGAGCGGAGAGACGGCGCCGAGGTTCTCGGCCCGGGCCAGGCACGCCAGGCATCGGTCGATCCAACCGGGCTGGCTGATGGTGTCTTGATTCAGAAAAAGCACCGTCTCCTCAAGACGCGCGGCGTGTGCCAGGGCGTAGTTGTTCGCCTCCGCAAAACCCATCGGGCGGGGCGTCTTGATGACCTCATGGTCAAACCGGTCGCGTTGCAGGGCGTCGAGGATCGTATTGCCTGCGTTGTCGACGAGGACGAGGTGAACACCCCGCGTGCTGGCCTCCACCAGCGAATCGAGGCACGCCGGCAGCCATTCGTCGCCGTAGTAGGCCACCAGGACGACGCTCACGCCCATCTCGGCGCGCCCGGCACCGGGACGCACGGCCGGTGCCGGTTGTGTACGGGTTGTCTTTTTCTCCATCGCCGTCATGAGGACGCGGGCTCTTCAGCCAGGTAGGAGGTGGCCGTACGGCTGCCGGCCGCCGTCGCCTCCCGACCGCTCGCGGCTGCCGCAATCCCGCAGAGCCTCGCCTGGTAGACCGACGCGCGGTACTCGGCCTCGGCTTTTCGCCGGGCCCGGGTACGCACTTGCTCACGCAGGTCGGCATCGGCCAGCAGCCGCCGGATGCCGCCGGCCAGTCCGCGGACGTCGCCGTAGGGAACGAGCAAGCCGGTCACCCCGTCGTCTATGGTTTCCCGGATACCCCCGACGGCCGTGGCAATCACGGGTGTAGCCGAGGCAAACGCCTCGATCACCGTCCGCCCGAACGGTTCGGCCACCGAGGGGATGCAGACCACGTCGCAGGCCCGGTAGAAGGACGGCATATCCTCCACATACCCGAGAAAACGCACCTTCGAGGCAAGGCCCGGTTCCTGTGCCATCGTTTGTAGCTGTTGTGCATAGGCCGCCTCTCCGCCGCCCGTCACCGCTACGGTGAACGCCTCGGCGGCGAGGTGCTTGAGTGCCTCGAAGAAGAAGGGATGGCCCTTCATAGGGCGCAGCGTTCCCGGAACGCCGACGATCCGCCCCTGCTCCGGCAATCCCAGCCTCCTTCGCGCGGACGCGGCGTCGATCTCATGGTCGAAGAACGCATCGCTGACGGCGTTCGGGACGATGGCGATGCCGCCGGCCGCCGGCCCCATCATATTGGCAGCGACCGACGCCGAGTTGGCGACGAGCCGGGTGGCATAGCGTCGGATACGCGCCCGTACCAGCCTTTTGATTCCGAAGGGGACCCGCATCTCGCCGCCGACGTCCGAAAAGAGTTCGCGCAGGTGCCACACGCACGGCACCTGCCGCCGGTGGGCCGCCCGCGCACCGGCCAGGCTGACACTCGTGTTTACGTAGACCAGGTCCGGCTCTACGTCGGCCAGGACGGCTTCGAACGCCCCGGCGGCTTGCCGTTCCTGGAGCAGGATACGCGCGAAGGAGGGATACCGATGGGTTCGGAGCCAGCTTTTGTGCGGGACGATCCGTACCTGATGCAACGCATGGCGATACCGATCTATCACGGGGCCGTCGAAACCGAACGCTACATGCGTCTCCCACCCCGCCTCGCGCAGCCCATCCGCCAGCAACAGCCCGCTCATGGCCGAGCCGTCGAGGTTGGCACTGTATTGGACGATGAGAACGCGCCCGCTCATAGACATCTTCGGTATTCGGAACCCCTGCTCATGCGCTGCAGCACACGGTTGTGTGTTTACGAGAGCGAAGGGTTACAGGTCGATACGTCGGGAGCCCAGCGGGCCGACACCCGTTCCGTCTCGCCGGTGTAAAAATGAGAGAAATACCGCGTGCCGAGGACGGCCGCTGCGTTTTCCGGAGACAGGTGGAAGGTCTTTTTCACATGGTCGAGGGCATCGGCATACCACTTTTCCGAGCCGATGTTAGCCCGCTCTACCGTGATCTGGGAAGGATCGATCTCCAGAAACGCACCCAGCGCGGCCGGCAACGACCGGTTCATATCCTCCATGCGCAGCACCAGGACGGACACGCCGCCCTGCCGCACCATCGCATAGCCGCGCTCGGCGTCGTACGGCTCGGCGAATACATCGACACCCCAGCAAGCCCGCAATTCGTCGTCAAACCAACGCGTAGGATCGGCGATGCCGTTGTCGGTAGCGAGCAGCCGGTTTACGCACGCGATGACGGCCCCGGTATCCAGGCTGCCGTCTGCCTGCAAAGCCTCGGGAGCCTGCTTTTTCAGATCCTCGAAGACAAAAGAAATCGCCCGGGCTACCGGCTCCCGCGTCAGCGTGATGATGCGGCACGGGAAACGCCCCCGGCTCAACTTTTTCACCAGCAGCGAGGAAACGATCAGGTGTTCCGGCAGATACGGGGCGAGGGAGGCCCGCTGCCGTGCCGTCGCGTGCCGCAGATGCTCCGGTGAGAGGGTATGGACGTGCAGCACCGGCTCGGTGGGCAGCACCCGGTGCAAGGTGTTCACGAGGGTGCTCGACCCCACCTTGCCCATCTGGTAAATGAGGATCGGGTTGCGCGCCTCGACGCCCCGCAGCGCCAGGCGGTGCCGGAGGCGAAAATACGCCTCCCGGGCGTAGCCGCGGGCACGCTGCTTGAACCACGACGGGGCCGGCTGTCTTGAAGTCTCGGTCATCTAGGTGTTGATCAGCCCCAGTTCTCGATCCACCCGCTCCCACATGCCGTGGACTTGATGGACGAGGCGTTCGGCCGACTGCTTGATGCGGGCGACCAGGTCCGGGCGCGCAGCGCCGATGGCCTGGTCCACACACGTGCGTATCTGATCGACGGTGCTCGGAACCGGGAGGACCATCTCTTCGCAGGCATAATCTTTAAAAAGCATCTCGTATTTGTGGCTCCAGCTCGTCGCGATGCAGGGCACCCCCTGGGACAGCGCACTGACCAGCGCGTGAAAGCGGGAACCGATGACGAGACGGCTGCGGCCCAGGAGGCGTTTGATCTCCACCGGATCGGCTTCCTGCAC
>Ga0302046_10000864_pt1 | contig 29050 bp, 25 predicted proteins | sample RVTome_11_FD_200261 | JGI IMG/M metagenome (GOLD analysis project Ga0302046, IMG submission 200261) | Soil microbial communities from uranium-contaminated site in the Upper Colorado River Basin, Wyoming, United States - RVT147D111 (version 2) ...
CGGCATCGGCATCATCACTCAGGAGGAGTGCCGGGCGTACGGCGTGACGGGCCCGATTGCCAGGGCGAGCGGCATCGATTGGGACCTGCGCAAGGCCTTCCCGTACTCGGGCATCGACGGCTACGAGTTCGACGTCCCCCTCGGGAAGCACGGCGACGTGTTCGACAGGTACCTGGTTCGCATGGAGGAGATGCGCCAGTCGCTGCGCATCGTCGAACAGGTGCTCGAGACGATGCCACCCGGCGACTACAGGACGGCCGACCGCAAGGTGACGCCGCCGCCTCGCAAGCGGATCGACGAGTCGATGGAGGCGCTCATCCATCATTTCAAGATCTTCACCGAAGGCTTCAAGGTGCCCGCCGGGGAGGTGTACCAGGCAGTCGAGTCGCCCCGGGGCGAGCTGGGCGTCTACCTGGTCGCCCAGGGAGGCGCCAAGCCATGGCGGGTGCACGTGCGCGGCCCTTCGTTCGCACACGTCCAGGCGCTCCCCATGATGATGACGGACTCCCTCCTCGCCGACATGATCTCGACGTTGGCGTCGACCGATCCCGTCCTCGGGGACGTCGATCGATGACCGCTCGCCACGCGCCGCCCACCTGGAGCCTCCCCAACCAAGAGCGCGCCAGGAAGATGCTCGGGGCGTACCCGGACCCTCGCTCAGCGGTCATGCCGCTGCTGTACGTCGCGGCGCTCGAGCACGGCCACGTGAGCGACGACGCGATGCGCCAGGTCGCCGAGCTCACGGGGCTGACGTCTGCCCAGGTGAGCGCAGTCGCCAGCTTCTACACGATGTACAAGCGCGAGGAGGTCGGCCGCTACCTCGTGTCTGTGTGCACGTCGATCTCGTGCTTCCTCCTCGGCGCAGACGACGTCCTCGACGCCATCGAGGACGAGACCGGGACACCTGACGGTGAGAGATCGGGTGACGGCGTGTTCTCGGTCGAGCACGTCGAATGCCTCGGCGCATGCGGCGGCGCCCCGGCCGTCCAGGTGAACTACGAGCTGGTCGAAGGCGTCGTGCCGGACAAGGGACGCGCCCTGTGCCGCTGGCTGCGAGACGCCAAGCCGGACACGGTCCTCGGAGACGAGATGCAGAGCCTCTTCGGAGGGGTCCGCTCGTTCGAGTGGGGGCCGCGAGAGAACGAGGGCGCCGTCGCCGCCGTGCCCGCATTCGGACCGTACGGCTCCGCCAAGGGCGCCCGCTGATGGCAGAACCGATCCTCACGGCGCGTATGGAGGCACATCCGGCCGACAGCCACACGATGGAGCGCTACCTGGCGACCGGCGGATACGAGGCGCTCCGTACCGCGCTCGGCAAGCAGCCGGAGGACGTCGCCGTCGAGGTGAAGGCTTCGAACATCCAGGGGCGTGGAGGGGCTGCATTTCCCACCGGCGTCAAGTGGGGCTTCCTCGGCAAGGCGACGCCGCGCTATCTCGTCGTCAATGCCGACGAGTCGGAGCCGGGGACGTTCAAGGACCGCCAGTTGCTCGAGCGCGATCCCCACCAGCTCGTCGAGGGAACCATCATCTCGTCGTACGCCCTCGGTGTCGAGCACGCTTTCGTCTACATCCGCGGCGAGTACGCCCGGCCGGCTCGCAGGGTGCAGCACGCCGTCGACGAGGCCTACTCGTCGGGGTTCCTCGGCCAGGACATCCTCGGCAGCGGGTTCGACCTCGACATCACCGTCCACCTGGGCGCCGGGGCGTACATCTGCGGCGAGGAGACGGCTCTCCTCAACAGCCTCGAGGGCAAGCGGGGTGAGCCACGGATCAAACCGCCGTTTCCCGCCGTCGAAGGCCTGTACGGCAGGCCGACGATCGTCAACAACGTCGAGACCCTCTCCAACGTGCCGTGGATCGTCACCAACTCGGGCCACAAGTACTCGCTGATCGGGCCGGAGGCGTCCGCGGGAACCCGGATGTTCTCCCTCTCGGGACACGTCCGCAAACCGGGGAACTACGAGTTCGAGATGGGGATCACGTGGCGCCGGCTGATCTACGAGATCGGGGGAGGCATCCCGGGGGACCGGGAGCTCAAGTGCTGGATCCCGGGGGGCGCCTCGGCGCCGTGGTTCGTCCCCGGCCACCTCGACACGTTGATCACGAAGGACGATGCGGCGGCTCAGGGATCCATGCTCGGCTCGGGGGCAATCGTCGTGATGGACGAGGCGACCAACGTCGTCGCCGCAGCCCATCGCATCGTCAAGTTCTTCGCCCACGAGTCGTGCGGGCAGTGCACCCCGTGCCGCGAGGGCACGTCGTGGCTCGAGCGGATGTTGTGGCGGATCCTCAACGGCCACGGCCGCCCGACGGACATCGACATGCTCCTCGACGTCTCCGACAACATCAGCCCCGGCCTGCGGTGGCCCCCTGCGATGACGACGATCTGTCCGCTCGGCCCCTCGGCGGTTTCGCCGATCACGTCGATCATGAAGTACTTCCGCGACGAGGTCGAGGCGATGATCGCCGCCGCCGAAGACTCGCCCGCCGTGGAGGAGGTGGCGGTTGGCTGACGAGCAGCGGGTCAACATCACCGTCGACGGGGAACCGCGGCAGGTCCCGGCCGGGCAGCTGCTCATCAAGGCCGCCGAGGACACGGGGACGTACATCCCCAGGTTCTGCTGGCATCCGAGGATGAAGCCGGTCGGTATGTGCAGGATGTGCCTCGTCGAGGTGGAGACCCCCCGCGGGAGGCTCCTCACCACTTCGTGTACGACACCGGTCGCCGAGGGGATGGTCGTGGAGACCGAGTCCGAGGTGGTGAGGAAGGCGCAGGAAGGCGTTCTCGAGTTCCTGCTCATCAACCACCCGCTCGACTGTCCGGTGTGCGACAGAGGCGGCGAATGCCCTCTGCAGGACCAGACGATGTCGTACGGCCCGGGCGAGAGCAGGTTCGTCGAGGAGAAACGCCACTTCGAGAAGCCGATACCGATCTCCGACCTCGTGCTGCTCGACCGGGAGCGATGCATCCTTTGCGCCAGGTGCACGCGCTTCTCTTCCGAGGTCTCGGGGGATCCGCTCATCGAGTTCCAGCAGCGCGGCAACACGACCCAGGTGCTCACCTTCCCCGACGAGCCGTTCAGCTCGTACTTCTCCGGCAACACTGTCGAGATCTGCCCTGTCGGGGCGCTCACCGCCAAGCCGTACCGCTTCAGGGCGCGACCGTGGGACCTCGAGGCCGTCGAGTCGGTCTCGATGGTCGACTCGTTCGGCTCCAGGGTGTCGGTCCAGGTCAGCCAGAACCGGGTGCTCAGGATCAACGGCGTCGACAACGAGCCGACCAACCAGGGATGGCTCTCCGACAAGGACCGCTTCGTCTTCGAGTACGTGGGTTCGGAGCATCGGCTCGGCGTCCCTCTGGTGCGGGAGGGAGGCGAGCTGCGTGATGCGACGTGGGGCGAGGCGCTCGATCTGGTGGCAGAGCGGCTCAGCTCCGTCCGCGGCGACGAGGTGGCGGGCATCGGTGGCGCCAGAGGAACGAACGAGGAAGCCTTCGCCTTCGGCAAGTTCCTCCGCACTGTCGTGGTGACGCCGCACATCGACAGCCAGCTCGCCGACGGGCTCGACCCGGACTTCCTCGCCTGCGTCGTCCCAAGAGCCACCGTCCCCGACCTCGACACGGCTGCGACGATCCTGGTGTGGGCCGGCGATCTCAAGGAGGAGCTCCCCGTCCTCTACCTGCGGGTCCGCCACGCCGTCGTCGAGCGGGGAGCGAGGCTCGTCGTCGTGCATCCACGAAGGACAGGGCTCGACGACGTCGCCTCGGTGAAGATCACATACCGGCCGGGTCACGGGGGAGACACGCTCCGCAAGCTGTCGTCGGGCGCCGTCGGGGAAGGAGGGTTCGTCGAAGCCCGTGAGCTGCTCGGCGCCGGGCCCGTCGTCGCCATCGTCGGCAGGACGGGCATCACCGAGGATCCGCGGGTCGCCGAGGCGGTGGCGGCGTTCGCACGCGACCTGCCGGGCGCCAAGATCCTCCCGACCGTGCGGCGCCCGAATCTCCTCGGCGCTCTCGACATGGGTCTGGCGCCGACGTTGCTCCCCGGCAGGGTGCCGGTATCGTCCGAGACCCACCGGGCGGACCTCGAAGCGGCGTGGGGCCCTCTCCCGGAGGGGACCGGGCGCGGAGCCACAGGGATCTTCGAGGGGCTGAGGGACGGCGAGCTGCGCGCCCTCGTGCTTCTCGGCAGCGACCCGGTTCGCGACCACCCGGATCGGCTCCTCGTCACCGAGGCACTCGAGCGGGCGGACTTCGTGGTGGCGTTCGATATCTTCCTCAGCGAAACGGCGGCGACGGCCGACGTCGTGCTTCCCGTCGAGGGCTTCGCCGAGACGGAAGGCACGGTCACCAACCTCGAGGGCCGGGTGCAGAAGGTCAATCGGATCGTCCCCGGGCCCGGCCAATCCCGGGCGGCGTGGTCCGTGCTCGACGACCTGGCGAGGCGCATGGGGGGGATGCTCGGCGCCACCTCCGCCGAGGCGATGGCCAAGGAGATCGAGTCGATCGCGCCCGCGTATCGAGGGATCACGTGGGACCTGCTCGACTGGGCCGACGGCCGCATGGGGGTGATCGTGCCGACGCCCGACGGCTCGCAGCCCCTCGAGTACGTCCCTGTCGACAACGCTCCGCTGGCGTCGGGAGGCAAGTTCAACCTCCACTTGGGTCGGGTGCTCTACGACGACGGCACGCTGGTTGCGATGTCGCCTTCGCTCGCCGGGCTCGGACCGGCGGCGATGGCGCACCTCCACCCTCGGGACGCGGGGGCGCTCGCCGCGGGTGACGGTGCCACCGTCAGGGTGACCAGCGATGCCGGGTCCGTGGAGCTGCCACTGCGGCTCGACCCGTCTCTCGCTCCCGGAACGCTCTACGTGCAAGCGAACCTGGCGAAGACGAGACAGCTCGGCTCGGCGCTCGCCGTCGACGTCGCCGCCGTGGAGGGTGATGCGTGACCGGCCTCGAGATCTTCCTGGAGGCGGGGGTCAAGGTGATCGTCGCCTTCGCGTTGCTCCTCAACATCACGATCCTGGTGATCTGGTTCGAGAGGAAGGTCGTCGCCGACATGCAGAACAGGATCGGTCCCAACCGGGCAGGTCCATACGGGATGCTGCAGACCGTCGCCGACGGGCTCAAGCTGCTGTTCAAGGAGAACGTCACTCCTCACAAGGTCGAGTTCGCCCTGTACATCGCGGCTCCGGTCGTTGCGTTGCTGCCGGCCCTGCTCATCTTCCTGGTGATCCCGATCGGCAGGCCGTTCACCCTCGGCGATCGGGTGATCGATCTGGCAGGGACGGACCTCAACGTCGCCGTCCTCTACGTGCTCGCCCTCTCGTCGCTGGCGGTGTACGCGGTCGTGCTCGCCGGCTGGGCCTCCGGCTCGAAGTACCCGCTGCTCGGGGCGGTGCGCGCCTCGGCCCAGATGATCTCGTACGAGGCGGCGATGGGCTTGGCGCTCGTCCCGGTGATCCTCTTCACGGGTACGACGTCGATGCAGGGGATGGTGGCGGCCCAGGGAGGCGACATCCTCGGCTTCCTGGGACCGTGGAACGCGGTGCTCCTGCCCTCGTTCGTGATCTTCTTCGTGGCGGGCATCGCCGAGACGAATCGCGCTCCGTTCGACCTGGTAGAGGCCGAATCCGAGCTCGTCGGCGGCTACCACACCGAGTACAGCGGGTTCCGCTTCGCCCTGTTCTACCTCGCCGAGTACATCAACATGTTCAACATCTCTGCGCTCACGGTGACGATATTCCTCGGCGGGTGGATCGGCCCGGACTTCGGCCTCGGGCAGCCGTTCACATGGATCCTCCCCCTGTTTTGGTTCTTCGCCAAGACGACTGCGCTCATCTTCGTGTTCGTGTGGATCAGGGCCACGTTGCCGCGAATGCGGTACGACCAGCTCATGTCGTTCGGATGGAAACGCCTCATACCGGTGACGCTCGGCTGGGTCGTGCTCGTGACCATCGCCATCGCCATGCGCCGCTTCCCGCCGAGTTGGCTGCCGTGGGCGTGAGGGGGTAGCGATGGCAGGCTGGTTCTCCGACATGCTCGGCCCGTTCAAGGGATTCGCAACGGTGTTGCGCCAGATCGGCAAGCCGCGGGTCACCCGGCAGTACCCCAAGGAGCACAGAGCCAAGCCGCAACGCTTCCACGGCAGGCACGTCCTCAACCGGTATCCCGACGGGATGGAGAAGTGCATCGGTTGTGAGCTGTGCGCCGGTGTCTGCCCGGCGAGGTGCATCTACGTCCGGGGGGAGGACAACCCGCCCGACGCCCCCGTGAGCCCGGGCGAGCGGTACGGGTTCGTCTACGAGATCAACATGCTGCGGTGCATCTTCTGCGGCCTGTGCGTCGAGGCATGTCCCACCGAAGCGATCACGATGACCCACCTGTTCGAGTTCTCCGTGACGAATCGGGCGGACTCGATCTACACCCGCGAGCAGCTCCTCGTCGACCGCGACGGCGCCCCCAACCACCTCGACCCGGACGACCCTCTCATCGACATCGGCGAGCTGCGAATCGCCGACGGATGGATGCGAGCGACGGCTTCCTCGGGTAGGGCGGCCTACGAAGGGGTGGTTGCGTGGACCCCGTCCGCCGGCGTCGGGCTGCGTCCGGCGGAGAGAGGACAGTCGGCGGAGGGCCAGACCGCGGCTGCCGATCCGGAGGAGGATGGGAAATGAACGCCGAGACGCTCCTCTTCGTGGTGTTCGCCATCGCTGCGATCGCCGGCGGGCTCACGATGGTCGCCGCCCGTAACCCGGTCTACTCGGCGATGGGGCTGCTGCTGGCGATGTTCTCCGTGGCGGTCTTCTACGTGCTCAACGGCGCCCATTTCGTGGCCGCAGTGCAGGTGCTCATTTACGCAGGCGCCGTGATCACGCTGTTCCTGTTCGTGATCATGCTCCTCGGCGTCGATCGGGTGGACGATCCGCACGAGAGCATCCCCCTGCAGCGGCCCCTGGCGGTCATCGTCGGAGCCGGCCTGCTCCTGCTCCTGCTGGTGGCAGGGAGAGCGGCCTGGGTCACGGGAGAGGCGGCGTTCGCGTCGGAGGACGTGAGCGGGACCATCGAGGCGATCTCGGACGAGCTCTTCGGCACATGGCTGATCCCTTTCGAGGCGACGATCCTGCTCCTCACGATCGCCGCAGTCGGCACGGTCGCCCTGGCCCACTTCGGCGAAGGCCTCCAGGTGGTCGGGCGCCCGGTGGGCGAGGTCGAGGGCGTCTCCCGTTACGAGCTCGGGTCGGGCACGGGGCGGGGCGGCGACGGTCTGGTCGCGGTCGACGACGCAGCCGAGGAGGGTGACCCGTGACCGTCACCGCCGGGTGGTACATGGCGCTGGCGGCCGTGCTGTTCGTCATCGGGGCATCCGGGCTGCTGCTGCGCCGCAACGCCCTCGTGATGTTCATGTCGATCGAGCTGATGCTCAACGCCGTCAACGTCTCGTTCGTCGCAGCCGGCAGGGAGCTCGGCCTCCTCGACGGCCAGATCGCCGCAATCTTCGTGATGGTGGTCGCCGCAGCCGAGGTGACCGTCGGCCTGGCGATCATCATCTCCGTGTTCCGCAAGAGGGCGACCGCCAGCGTCGACGAGCTGTCCGGGATGAGGGGCTGATGGTCGACGTGATCTGGCTCACGATCCTCCTGCCGCTGGTCGGGGCGGCGTTCCTGCTCTTCTTCGGGAAGCGCCTCGGTGAACCGGCGTCCGGGGTCGTCGCGTCGAGCCTCGTCGGCGTCGGGTTTCTCATCGCGGTGATCGCCGCCATCCCGCTCATCTCGGGAAGCAGCCGGGAGGCCACCCACGTCGTCCTGTTCTCTTGGATCCCCAGCCTCGGCATCGACGCCTCGCTGCTGTGGGATCCGCTCTCGGCGATGATGACGCTCGTCGTGACCGGCGTCGGATCGCTCATCCACGTCTACTCGATCGGGTACATGCACGGCGACCCTCGTTACGGGCGATTCTTCACGTACCTCAACCTCTTCATCGCCTCGATGCTGATCCTGGTGCTCGGCGACAACTTCGGGATCCTGTTCGTCGGGTGGGAGCTCGTCGGTCTCAGCTCGTACCTGCTCATCTCGTTCTGGTTCACGAAGCCGAGCGCAGCCGCAGCCGGGAAAAAGGCGTTCATCGTGAACCGGATCGGCGACCTCGGCTTTCTCGTGGCGCTCATGATCATCTTCTCGGTCTTCGGGTCACTGGCGTTCGAGACCGTCTTCGAGGAGGCCTCGCTCCAGCTCTCCACGGCCGCGGCGACCGCCATCACCCTGCTGCTGCTCGTCGGGGCGGCCGGCAAGTCGGCGCAGCTGCCCCTGCACGTCTGGCTGCCCGACGCCATGGAAGGTCCGACACCCGTCTCGGCGTTGATCCACGCCGCGACCATGGTCACGGCAGGCGTGTACATGACGGCGCGCACCGGGGTCCTGTTCGAGCTGGCGCCGTTCTCGGCCGCGGCGGTCGCCACGGTCGGGGCGCTCACCGCCCTCTTCGCGGCGACGATCGCCGTCGGGCAGCGCGACATCAAGCGGGTGCTCGCCTACTCGACGATCAGCCAGCTCGGCTACATGTTCATGGGCGTCGGGGCGGCCGCATACGTGGCGGGCGTCTTCCACCTCCTCACCCATGCGTTCTTCAAGGGCCTGCTGTTCCTCGCCGCAGGGTCGGTCATCCACGCGCTCGCCAACGAGCAGGACATGTGGAAGATGGGGGGGCTCCGCAAGGTGATGCCGGTGACGTTCGCCACGATGGTGGCCGCCTGGCTCGCCATCTCCGGGATCCCGCCCTTCGCCGGCTTCTGGTCCAAGGACGAGATCCTGGCGGTGACGTTCTACAGGGGCGGAGCCTGGGTCCTGCTGTGGATCGTCGGCCTGGTGACGGCCGGCCTGACGGCCTTCTACATGAGCAAGCTCATGTACCTGACGTTCTGGGGAGAGCCGCGATGGGCCGAGGGCGTCCACCCCCACGAGAGCCCTGCGACGATGACGGGTCCGCTCGTGGTCCTGGCAGGGCTCTCCGTCGTGGGCGGCCTCGTCAACACTCCGTTCCGCCCGGCCCTCGAGCACTTCCTCGACCCGGCTTTCGAGCTCGTCGACCACGCCGCGGTGCCCCAGGGCGCCACCCCGTGGCTGCTCGCCGCCGTCTCGGTGGCGGCGGGGGTGGCCGGCATCTGGTACGCACGGCGCCGCTACGTCGAGCGTGCGCTCCCCGAGGAGACCGGGGCGGCGTGGGACAGGCTCGAGCACGGCTACTACGTCGACGACGCCTTCGGGCGGGGCATCGTGATCCCGGCCCGCCGCGGCGCCGAGCTCACCGCCTTCGTCGGCGACGCCAAGATCGTGGACGGCGCCGTCGACGGCGTCGGTTGGCTCGTGCAGAGGGCGGCCCAGCTGCTCCGGCCGATCCAGTCGGGGCTCGTCCGCAGCTACGGGCTGGGCATCGCGGCAGGCGTCGTCGGCTTCGTGCTGTGGGTCCTCGTCAGAGGCGGTGCGATCGGATGAGGGCGTTGACGTCGAGGATCCGCTACGAGGCCTCTGGGTGGTGCATCCCCGACGCGGGCGGGATGGCTGAGGTCGGGCGCGTCGCCGGCGAATCGCCGGAGAGACGGCGGTCTCGCTCCCGGATGCGCAACCGGGCGGCGAGCGACGGTGGAGCTGCCGAGGCACGACGAGAGGCCGGTCGAGCATGAGCTTTTCCGTGGTCGCCCTGCTCGTGCTGCTACCCGCCCTGGGAGCCGTCGTCGTAGCTCTCATCCCGAGGCGCCGCCAAGAGCTCGTGCTGCCCGTCACCGCCGCCATCACCCTCCTGCCGCTCGCCGTGGCGCTCTACGCCCTGTGGGAGTTCCAAACCGGTACCCCCGACTTCCAGTTCACGGAGCGCGTGGCGTGGTTCCCCGAATGGGGCATCGGCTGGAACGTTGGCATCGACGGGATCTCGCTCTTCCTCCTCGTCCTCACCGCCCTCCTGTTCCCGATCTCGATCCTGGCGTCGGCGTCCGTGGAGAAGGACGTGAAGCTCTACATGATCTCGATGCTCGTCCTCGAGACCGGGCTCCTCGGCGTGTTCGTCGCCCTCGACCTGCTGCTCTTCTTCGTCTTCTTCGAGGTGACCCTGGTTCCGATGTACCTGCTCATCGGGATCTGGGGCAGCGCCAACCGGGTCTACGCCGCCGTCAAATTCGTCCTCTACACCGCCCTCGGCTCGGCCCTCATGCTCACGGCCATCATCTGGCTGGCGGTGACCGCTTCTCCCGGGTCGATCTCGTTCGCCTTCCAGGACCTCCTCGAGGCCGAGCTGTCCCGCACCGCCCAGCTCTGGCTGTTCCTCGGGTTCGCCGCCGCCTTCGCCGTCAAGGTGCCCTTGTTCCCTCTGCACACCTGGCTGCCGGACGCCCACACCGAGGCGCCGACCGCCGGCTCGGTCTTGCTGGCCGGCGTCCTCCTCAAGCTCGGAACGTACGGTTTCCTCCGGTTCAACCTGACGCTGTTCCCGGACGCCACGGTTCGCCTGGCGCCATGGCTGGCGACGCTGGCGGTCGTCGGGATCATCTACGGCGCCGTGGTCGCCACGGTGCAGCCTGATGTGAAGCGACTCGTCGCATACTCTTCCGTCAGCCACCTCGGGTTCATCGTGCTCGGACTGTTCGCCCTGACCACACAGGGTCTCCAGGGAGGCGTCATCCAGATGGTGAACCACGGCCTGACGACGGGCGGTTTGTTCCTGCTCATCGGGATGATCTACGACAGACGCCACACCAGGCAGATCTCCGACTACGGCGGGCTGGCGCAGGTGATGCCGGTATTCGCCGGCTTTTTCCTGTTCATGGCGTTCGCCTCGGCAGGGCTCCCCGGCCTCAACGGCTTCGTCGGCGAGTTCAAGGTGCTGCTCGGCAGCTACCTCACCTTCCCGGTGCTCGCCGTGGTCGCCGCCCTCGGTGTCGTGCTGGCTGCCGTCTACCTGTTGTGGGCCTACGAGCGCGTCTTCACGGGACCGATCACGAACCAGGCGAACGAGAAGCTCCTCGACCTCGGCCTCCGCGAGGTCGTCATCCTCGCTCCGCTCGCCGTCCTCATCGTGTTCCTCGGGATCTACCCCAAGCCGGCGCTCGACCGCATCCAGCCATCCGTCGACGCCGTCATCGAGCGAATCGACACGCAGCTCGGCACGGCGTGGGACCCGCCGCGATACGGCACGGGCGTTCCCGCCGCGGCAGGGGAGGAGTAGGCCGTGCAGCGCATCGACTTCATCTCGATCGCCCCACAGATCGTTCTCCTCGGTGGTGCCGTCCTCGTTCTGCTCGCCGAGGTGACGCTGACCCTCGGCCGCAGGGCATGGGCCGCGATCTCCGCGGCGGCCCTGGGGCTCTCGCTGCTGCTGTCTGTCGCCCAGTGGATGCGAGTCGACGAGCTGACCGACCTCGTCGCCGCCGGCGGGCTCGGCAACGATGCCTTCCTCAGCTACACAGGCGAGGCTCTCCGGCTCCCCATGATCGTCATGGACCACCTGTCCGCATTCGCCGGCATCGTCATCTTCGCCGTGGGCGGCGTCGCGTTGACAGCCGCCTGGAGGCTGGTGGCGACCCTCGACACCAAGGGCGCCGAATTCGTCGCCTTGGTGCTCCTGGCGGTTGCCGGCATGCACCTGATGGTGATCTCCGCCAACCTCATCCTGCTGTTCATCGGCCTCGAGGTGACGTCGATCAGCCTCTACGTCGTCGCCGGTTTCACCCGCGACGAACCGAACTCCGACGAGGCGGCGATGAAGTACTTCCTGCTCGGCTCGTTCGCATCGGCGATCTTCCTCTACGGCATCGCCCTGGTCTTCGCGGCGACCGGGTCGATCTCGATCTACGGCGAGGGTGCGATCACCGAGTTCATCCGTGGCCGGGTGCTCACGCTCGGGGCGAGCGGCGGCGTGTTGTGGGTCGGCATCGCCCTCATGATCATCGGGCTGGCGTTCAAGGTGACGGCCGCCCCGTTCCACCAGTGGGCGCCGGACGTGTACCAGGGCGCTCCCGGCGGCGCAGTCGGCCTGATGGCTGCCGGGGTCAAGGTGGCCGCCTTCATCTCGCTCGCCCGGTTGCTGGTGGCCGCCTTCGAACTCGCCTACAGGCTGTGGGTGCCGCCCCTCGCCGCCGTGGCGGCATTGTCGGTCGTCGTCGGTACGGCGCTCGCCATCGCCCAGACCGATCTGCGCCGCATGCTCGCCTACTCGGGGGTCGCCCACGCCGGGTTCATGCTGTCGGCGCTCGTGGCCGTCGAGGACGGAGTGCCTGCGCTGCTGTTCTACGTCTCGACGTACGCCTTCATGCTGCTCGGCGCCTTCACGGTGACTGCGATCGTGAGCGGGCCCCGCAACGGGGCGTCGCCTCTCGAGGCGTACCGCGGACTGGCGGCGCGGGCGCCGGGACTCGCGCTGACGCTCGCGGTGTTCATGCTGTCGCTCGGTGGCATCCCGCTGCTCGCCGGGTTCGTAGGGAAGGTCACGGTGTTCGCGGCGGCGATCGGCGCCGGCTACCTGTGGCTGGCGCTCGTCGGGCTCGTCGCCTCCGTCGCCGGCCTGTTCTTCTACCTGCGGGTGATCGTGCTGATGTATTTCCAGCAGCCCGCCGACGCACCAGGCACAGCGGCGGCCCCTCCCGAAGTGGGAGTCGGCGGACGGCTGGTGCTGGTCGCTTGCCTGGCCGTCACCATCTCGTTCGGCGTCGCTCCCTGGCCGCTGCTCGACTGGGTGAGCGGCGCTCTTCCGTTCTGAGCCGGCCAGGACCGCCTCGAGCTGTGAATCGACGCCGAGCGGCACATCGGCCACGTCCTCCTACCCTGCCATGATGAGACGCCGCCTTCTGATGGCCGCCGCGATCGGCGCATTCGTCATCCCGATACCCATTGTCGTCGACGTGATCGCCACGGACATCCTCCTCATAAACGAGGGCGATCACCGCGACGAGGACGTCTACGTGATCGCCGAGTCCGGCCGAGTGGACGGCACGATCGACGGTGACCTGATCATCGTGACGGGCGGGCTCTCGATCGGGGGAACGGTGACTGGGGATGTCATCGTCGCCACACACGGCGAGGTGACGATCTCCGGCCTCGTCGCCGGTTCCGTGAGAGGGTTCGCCAGGAGCGTCGCCATCTCCGGCACGGTGGGCGACGACGTCGCCGTCGTCGCTGCATCGGTGGACTTCTCCGGGACGGCGGGGCGCGACGTCCTGGTCCTCGCCGGGTCGCTGGCCGACACCGGGTCCGTCGGCCGCGACCTCAGGGGTCGCTTCGTCTCGGGCAACCTCGACGGCGCCGTCGGGCGTGACGTCGACGTCACCGTCGCCCGCATCACCGTCGGCCCGGACGCAGTGATCGGCGGCGATCTCCTGTATCGGGCCGACTCGGAGGCGCGCATCGACGATGGCTCGAATGTCGCAGGGCAGACGGCGCGCCTCTCGGCACGAGGAACGTTCTTCGTACGGGTGTTCCTCACCGCGGCGACCGTCATCGGGACACTTGCCTTCGTCCTCGGCGGGCTCATCCTGCTGTGGCTCTTTCGCTCGGTCGCCCCGCGCGCCGTCGGAGCAGTGCTGACCTCCCCGTGGAAGGCTCTGGGGGTCGGGCTGGCCGCGGTCGTGCTCGTCCCGATGTTCGCCGTGTTCGCGGCGGCGTCGCTCGTCGGCATCCCGATCGCCGTCGCCCTCCTCCTGTTGGTCGGACTGTCGCTCCTGTTCGGGCCGGTCCCCGCCGTGGCCGCCGCCGGGGTCAAGCTCGTGCGCGGCCGCTATGGCCTGTTCGCGGCCTTCGTGGTCGGTGCGGTGGTGTGGCGGCTCGGGATCTGGTTGCTCCCGATCGTCGGAATCCTGCTCTACTTCGGCGGGCTGATCTTGGGCGTCGGGGGCTGGCTCGTCGGGGCCTGGACGCAACGCCGGACGGCGCCCGTCGCCGGGTTGCCCGCCGCCGGCGTGGTGGCAGCCGAGTAGCGTGCCCGCCGATGCGCGGCTCGATCCTCGGCAACAACGTCAAGCGGGTCGAAGACCCCAGGTTCATCAGGGGCGAGGGGCGATACCTGGATGATCTCGACGTCGAAGGGGTCCTCCACCTCCACGCCGTGCGGTCCGTCTTCCCGCATGGAGTGATTCGCGCCGTCGATGTGGCCGGTGCGCGGTCGTCCCCTGGGGTCGTCGCGGTGTACACCGGCGAGGACTTCGCCCACGTCAAGTCGACGCCGACATCCGGGAAGGTCGATCGGGCCGCCTCGCGTCCCGTCGTCGCCCGCGGCCGGGTCCGTCACGTCGGGGACATCGTCGCTGTCGTGGTCGCCGAAAGTCCGCAGGCCGCTGCCGACGCCGCAGACCTGGTGTGGGCCGACATCGAGCCCCTCCCAGCCGTGTCGTCGATCGGAGGCGCCACCGCGGAAGGGGCCCCGGTCATATGGCCCGAGATCGGGTCGAACGTAGTGCACACGGACGCCGGGACGGGGTCGAGTGACCCTTTCGGCGAGGCGGACGTCGTCGTGGCGGGCGACTTCCGCAACCAGCGGGTGGCGCCGATACCGCTCGAGGGGAACTCGGCCCTCGCCATCCCACGAGACGACGGCCGTCTCGAGGTCTGGGTGGGCACCCAGAACGTCTTCAGTCACCGCCACACCATCGCTCGGGCGCTCGACGTGGAGCGAGCCAAGGTCCGGGGACGCGTCCCGGACATGGGTGGAGGCTTCGGCGCCAAGTTCTACTCATACCCGGAGCAGATCCTCACCGCCGTCATCGCGACGGAGCTGGGCAAGCCCGTCAAGTGGATCGAACGCCGTGGCGAGAACCTCGTCGGAATGGTGCACGGCAGGGCGATGACCCAGCACGTCGAGATCGGTGCCAAGCGAGACGGCACGATCGTGGGACTGCGGGTGGCAGTCGACCAGGAAGTCGGGGCGTATCCCTCGTTCGGGGCGGTCCTCCCGACATTCACGCGGCTGATGGCGAGCGGTCCGTACCGGATCCCCAAGGTCGACTTCTCGTACCGGGCCGTAGCCACGAACACCACCACGGTCCACGCCTACCGCGGCGCCGGGCGACCTGAAGCGACGGCATTCCTCGAACGCATCCTCGACATGCTCGCCCGCCACCTCGACGTCGACCCGGTCGAGTTGCGGCGCCGCAACTTCTTCGCCCCCGAGGACTTCCCCCTCGAGACCGTGACCGGTGCCCGCTACGACTCCGGCGACTACGAGAAGGCCATGAACGCGGCGCTCCGGATCGCGGGGTACGACGAGCTGAGAGCCGAACAGGCAAGGCGACGCTCCAGCGGAGCACGCCGCCAGCTCGGCATCGGTCTGTCGAGCTATGTCGAGGTCACCGCTCCCGACGGGTCGCACGAATGGGGCGCGGCCGACGTGCACGAGGATGGCACGGTCACGGTGAGGGTCGGCACCTCCGCCCACGGCCAGGGCCACGAGACTGCCTTCGCCCAGATCGCCGGCGGGATCTTCAACGTTCCATACACCGATGTCAGAGTGGTGTTCGGCGACACTGATGTCATCCCTCTCGGAGAAGGCACCGGCGGCTCGCGATCTCTCCAGCTCGGGGGCAGTGCCGTCCAGAAGGTCTCGGTCGAGGTCGTCGACAAGGCGAGGGAGATCGTGGCGTTCCTCGAGGAAGCCGCCGTGGGCGACGTCGTCGTCTTCGAGAACGGCACCGTCGGGGTGGCGGGAGTCCCGGACACCGCCATCGGGTGGGGCGACCTTGCGGCGATCGCCTCCGACCGGGGAAGACTCCCCGAGGGCATGGAGCCCGGCCTCGGCGCCGAGGGCGTCTTCGACCAGGGCGGCTCGACGTATCCGTTCGGAACCCACATCTCAGTCGTGGAGGTGGACATCGAGACCGGGGACGTCGAGCTGAGCCGGCACGTCGCCGTCGACGACGCCGGCAACATCCTCAACCGGTGGCTCCTCGACGGTCAGGTGCATGGCGGCATCGCCCAGGGCGTCGGCCAGGCCCTCTTCGAGGAGATGCGCTACGACGAGGACGCCAACCCGCTGACCGCCAACCTCGTCTCGTACATCTTGCCGATGGCGCCCAACCTCCCGAGCTTCGAGGTCGCCCACACCGAGACGCCGACGCCGATGAACCCGCTCGGCGTGAAGGGGATCGGCGAAGCGGCGACCATCGGTTCGACCGTGGCGGTCCAGAATGCGGTCGTCGACGCCCTCAGCCACCTGGGCGTCAGACACATCGACATGCCGCTCACCCCCGCCAGAGTGTGGGCTGCGATCAGCGCCGCAGGCTGACGCAGGTCACATCGGGTCGATCTCCGAAGCCTCCGAGACGGTCTCGAACGACTCGGCCGCTGCCGTGATCGTTGCTACCCGCGTCGTATCCACCAGGATCATCACGAGGTACGTGCCGTCGGTATACCGCTCGAGCTCGACCGGCCCGGACGTGGGGTCGAGTGAGGCCGCCATCGACACGATCTCGTCGAGCTCGCCGAGGTTGGCCAGGCGGATCCCGATCGGCCTCCTGCTCAGGTGGTCCCGACTGCGCAGGCGTTTCTCGGCATAGCCGAGCCCGTACAGGATGAGCAGGCCGAGCACTGTCGCCGTGACTGCGCCGAGCACCAGGCCGACGCCCGTCGTCATCCCGATGGCGGCGACTGCCCACAGGCCGGCCGCGGTGGTGAGCCCGCGCACGTTCGCCCCTTCGCGGAAGATTGCTCCGGCACCGAGGAACCCGATGCCCGAGACGACTTGGGCGGCGATCCGCGTGGTGTCCTCACCGCCGAACGCATACGCCGAGAGCATCGTGAACAGGGAGGCTCCGAGGCCGACGAGCATGTGGGTGCGCAACCCGGCCGCCTTGTGATGCGCCTCGCGCTCGAAGCCGATCAAGCCGGAGAGCAAGGCGGCGGTAGCCAGGCGCACCGTCCACTCGAAGACGTTGAGCTCGTCGGGCACCGGCTCAGTCTCGCATGGGCGCCGAAGCGGTGCTCAGGACCCGGGGCGCGTGAACACCGTGGCGATCCGGTCCTCGTATGCGGTTTGCCAGCCGGGGTCTCCTCGGAGCACCTGGCCCAGGGTCGAGCCCCGCTCGACCAGCACGTAGTCGACGGCGGCGGCGTCCAGCTTCCCCTGCCAGCCGTCCGCGGCGTAGTAGATGGCGGCAAAGTCGAGGAGGCCTTGGTCGCGGTACACATCTGCCCTGCCGTCGATGAAGACGGGATACCCCCGCCAGATGAGGTATCCGCCCCAGCCGTAGGCGTTGAAGACCCGGCCGGAGCCGCTGCGGTCGTCGAGCCAGTCGACCGCCGCGACGGGGAGGGATGCATCGACGGCTTCGTCGTTCGAGGCGATCGTCGTTGCGGCGACGGCGATCCCGAGGGCGGCGATCGCCGTCGCCGCCAATGCCGTCTGCCGGTCGAGCCGGCCTCGAGGTCGCTCGCGCTCCACGAAGCCGAGCGCCGCCGACCAGTGGCGGGCCAGGATCGGGCCGGCGACGACGGCGAAGATCGGCACGTTGCGCGCCGAGAGAGCGGCACCTACGGCAGTGCCTGCGAACATGAGCAGCTCGGTGGCCGACGGCCTCGCAGGTGACCGGAGCATGCCGCCTATTCCGAAGAGCACGAGCAGCACCAGCAGCCAGAAGACCGGCTGATCCGGGCTCGGCGGGTGCCACTCGGTGATGAAGCGTCGCTGCACCGTGCTGCCGAGCGTTTCGAACGGGTACACGAGCATGCGGGCCCCGTTCGGGTTGACGAGTGCGGCGCCGAGGCACGAGGCGATGCTTGCACCGAGGCGGGCGACGTCACGAGCAGGCAGGGTGCGCGGATCGTGGTGTGTCGTTTTCAGCTCGATCAGCTCGCCGGCGAGGTACGCCCCGAGCGCCGCGACACCGAGGAGATAGCCGCTGTGGAGGTTCACCCAGAGCAGCGTGAGAGCCGGGAAGGCAAACCACACCCAACCCCCGATCGAGCCGTCCTTGCGGCGCTCGAGGAGCAACAGGAAGACCGCCAGCAGGAGCAGGTTGACCAGCTGGACACGCACCCCCCAGACCGCGGCGGTGCCGCCCGCGGCGACCAAGGTCGCCAGCGAAGCGATGTTCGGCTTGCCGGGGGACATCCGGTACACGATGGCGAACGTGGCGGTCACGATGACGGCGAACAGGATCATCAGCGCGACGAGACCGCCGGCGCGGTACGTCAGCCACATGACCACCTGTGACAGCCACTCGTGAGCCACCCACTCGTTCGCCGACGCCGTGTACGAGAAGACGTCCTGGCGAGGAATGCCCGAGCTCACGATCAGCTCACCGGTGCGCAGGTGCCACCACATGTCGGGGTCGACGGTGTGTTGCACGGCCAGCGACGCCACGCCGGTGAACAGCACGATTGGGAAGATCCGACGGAGGTTCACGAGCGCGAGAAGCGTAGGGGGCGATGCCGCCAGCATCTCGATCTGCTCGGCCCGGTCGGATCCCGGTGGGGGGCCCGGCGCCCAGTCTGTGCTCTTGCTCGGCATCCCCCCGGGATCGGCCTGAAGGTCGTGCGGGTTGAGCGAGCCGTCAGCCGGCCGGGAACAGCACGACCTCGTCGATGCCGATCTCGACGCGGTCCCCGACTTCGATGAGTGGCGTGCCCGCAAGGCGCGAGGTGAGCCGGCGCCCGTCCTCGAGCTCGAGGGTCACGAGCCGATCGTGCCCGTAGAACTCTTGATCGACGATGGTGGCTCTGCCTTCCATCGATGGCACCGGATGGATCCACTCCGGCCTGACCATCACGAGGACCGGCCCGCGCAGCTTGCTGGCGTGGGGGAACCGGCCGATCGGGGTCGTCACGATGCCCGTCTCCGCCGTGCCTTCGATGAGAGTGCTCTCGCCTATGAAGCCGGCGACCCACGGGTTGGCGGGAGACTTGTACACGTCCCGGGGCGCCCCGATCTGGAGAACCCGGCCATGGCGCATCACGGCGACCGTGTCGGCCATCGCAAGCGCCTCCTCCTGGTCATGGGTCACGAACACGACGGTGCTGCCGGTCTCCTTGAGGATGAGGCGGACGTCGCGGCGCATGCGATCCCGCAAGGAGGCGTCGAGGTTCGAGAACGGCTCGTCGAGCAGGATCACGCTCGGGCTGGGTGCGAGCGCTCTGGCGAGTGCGACCCGCTGCTGCTCTCCTCCCGACAGCTGGTGGGGCATCCTGTCTCCCATGGCCTCCAGCCCGACCAGTTCGAGTATCTCAGCCACTCGGGTGGCCGCCCCCTTTCCGATGCCGAATGCGACGTTGGCGCGCACCGTCATGTGCGGGAAGAGCGCATAGTCCTGGAACACCATGCCTACCCGACGACGGTCCGGGGGGAGGTTGACGCCGGGACCGACGACCGTGTCGTCCCCGATGTGCACGCTGCCGTACTCGGGATCCTCGAACCCGGCGATGATCCTCAAGGCAGTGGTCTTGCCGCACCCGGAGGGCCCGAGGAGGCAGCAGATCTCACCGGCCGACACCTCCAGATCGAAGCGGTCGAGGGCGACGGTGTCCCCGAACCGTCTCGTGAGCTGGTGGCAGTGGATCGTGCTCGCCGTCATGACCGGACCACCGGCTCCCCGGCGCGGCGCATGACGAGATACATCGGTAGCGCCGACACCGCCACCAGGAGCAGCGCCGGCGCCGCGGCGCGGGCGTAGAACAGCTCGTTGGCGCTCGACCAGATGCGGACCGCCAGCGTGTCGAACCCGGTCGGGCGGAGGAGCAGGGTCGCCGGAAGCTCCTTCATGGTCGTGAGGAAGACGAGGGCGCCTCCCGTCGCCACCCCGCGCCACACGAGCGGGACGGTGACCAGGCGCATGACCTGGCCGGCAGTCCTCCCGAGGCCCCGGGCTGCCTCCTCGAGGTGTGGGTTCGACTGGAGGAGGGCGGCGCCGGTCGCTCCGACGGCCTGCGCCAGGAAGAGCACGGCGTAGACGACCACCAACACCGCGAAGCTCTGGTAGAGCGGGCCGAGGTAGGACGCTGCGAAGAAGACGATGGCGAGCGCAACCGTGATGTGGGGAAGTGAGAAGATCACATACACACCTCGCTCGAGCCAACGCGACGCCCGGCGTCGGTGGCGGATCGTGAGGACCGCCACCGGTATCGCCGCTGCCATGGCGATCAGTGCTGCGACGCCTGACCCGGCCACCGACCCTGTGAGGGCGCCCCATCGCATGGCGAGTTCGTCCCCACGGGCCACGCCGCGGACGAGCCATGCGGTCAGGGTGAGGATCGGCAGGCCGAGCCCTGCCGTGACGAGGCCGGCGAGGAACGTGAGGCTCGCCGCCTTCGCCCTCCTCGAGGTCGGGATCGATGGGGCGATGCCTCGCGGACCGCGCGGGAAGTATGTCGCTCTGCCACGGGTTCGCTGCTCCACCCACAGGACGATAAGCACGACTGCGATGAGGAGGATGGCGAGCACCGCGGCAGGGGTTCGGTCGAGCCTGCCCTGGTACTGGGCATAGATCACCCTCGTGAAGACGTCGAATCGCATCAGCGACACCGCCCCGAAGTCGGACAGCGTGTAGAGCGCCGCCAGTAGAGCGCCCGCCGCGATCGCCGGCCGCAGCTGCGGGACCGTGATCGAGAAGAAGGTGCGCACCCGCGAGGCACCGAGGCCGCGCGCCGCTTCATCGAGAGCAGGGTCGAAGCGCAGCAGCGCCGACCTCGTGATGAGGAACACGTACGGGTAGGTCGACAGGGTCAGGGCCAGCCAGGCTCCCGGGAACCCGGCGACGGAAGGAAGCTGTCGACCGAGGGCGTCGCTGAGGAGCCCTCGGGGTCCGAAGGAGGCGAGATACGTGAGGGCGATCACGTAGGAGGGAACAACGAGCGGTAGCCCGACGAGCACAGCCCATGCCCGCCTCGCCGGGAGATCGACTCGGACGGTGAGCCAGGCCGCCGCGACCCCGATCACGACGGCGGAGCCGGTGACCGCCAGCGTGAAGAGGACGGAACGCCCAACGAGACCGGCCGTCCTCGCGCTGAAGAGGACGCTCCACGCCGAGTCGGTGGCGCCGGCGACCCGGACGACGAGAGAGACGAGGGGAACGACGGCGGGCAACACGCTGATCAGCGCGAACGCCCAGAGGATCCGCCCCGCTCGACGGCCGGGAGGGGCCTCGCTCTCCGGACGGCTCCGGGCCGCGTCGGCGACGGGCGCCACCGTCACAGCAGCCCCGCCTGGGCCACGAGGTCGGTTGCTCGGTCGAGCACGTCGGCGAGACTCGACAGGTCGATGTCGGGGGTGGCGATCGAGTCGATCGGTGGCAGCCCCGGGTACGGTTCGACGCCCTCGACCAGCGGGTATTCGAACGTCTCGTCTGCGAAGAACGCCTGTGCTTCTTCGGAGAGGAGGAACTCGATGAACTGCGTCGAGGCGTCCTCGCCGCCCCCCACGAGGATTCCGGCTCCGGCAGGCATCACGAGTGATCCGGCCGTCGTCCCGTCCATGAAGTGGTTGACGGCGTTCACGTCGCCTCCCTCGTCGATCAGCCGGAGCAGGTAGTAGTGGTTGACGAGGCCGGCGTCCACTTCGCCTGCGTCGACCGCGGCGACGATCGGGAGGTTGCCCTCGTACGTCGGCGATCCGTTGGCTTCCATTGCCTCCAGCCAGGCAAGTGTGGCCTCCTCTCCGTCGAGGATGATCTTCGCCGCCACGAACGAGAGAAACGATCCGTTCGTCGGAGCCAGGGCGACGCGGCCCGCCCATTCGTCGCTCGTCAGCTCGTCCTCGCTGGCGGGGAGCTGATCGGCGTCGATTCTTGTCTCGTCGTAGACGAAAACGCGTGATCGACCGGAGACACCGATCCATCGATTGTCGCGGTCGCGGAAGCGAGGGGGCACCGGCGCCACCACGTCTACGGGAAGCTCCCTGAACAGGCCCGCTCCGGCCACCGTGCCCAGGGAACCGGGATCTTGGGCGAAGAACACGTCTGCCGGGGAGTCCTCGCCTTCCTCGAGGATCGTGGCTGCCAGCGAGGCGCTCTCGCCGTAGCGGACCTCGACGTCCAGGCCGGACTCGGCCTCGAACTGCTCGATCAGGGGAGCGACCAGCTCCTCCGAGCGTCCGGAGTAGACGGTGAGCGTGTTGTCCGAACCCGAGCATGCCGTGAGGCTCACGGCGACCAGCAATGCGCCCGCCACCACGATGATGGTGCGTCTGACGTTGTCCACGAGGTCCCTTTCTGCCTGCTTGGAGATTGACACTACCGCCATAGTGTAAATCACCTGACACCCGGCGTCAGGTCTACCTTACGATTTCGAACGAGTACTCTCACCTGGTGGACACCACCTACAGCGTCAAGTTCCGCGAGTACGCCGAAGCGGTCTGGGAGCTCGAGGAGCTCGACATCGAGCCGATCCAGGCCCGCATCGCAGACTGGCTGGGCGTGTCGCGCGCCAGTGTCTCCGAGATGATCAAGAAGATGGAGGCGGAGGGTGTCGTCGTCGTCGGTGAGGGGGTGCGGCTCACGCCCGAGGGACGGCACCTTGCCGAGGTCGTGGTCAGGCGCCACCGCCTCGCTGAGCGCTTCCTCTCCGAGGTCCTCGAGCTCCCGTGGGCGAAGGTCCACGCCGAGGCGGAAGTATGGGAGACGGCGATCAGCGACGACGTCGAGAAGGCGATGTGGGCCGTCATGGACGACCCCAAGACGTGCCCCCACGGCAACCCGATCCCCGGCGCCGGTTATCGGCCCCCTCCGATGAAACCGATCGCCCAGATGGTGGTCGGCGAGGTTCTCCCGCTCGAGCGTATCTCCGAGGAGCTCGAGCTCGACGTCGACATGATGGCCTATCTCGACGAGTCAGGGCTCCGGCCGGGCGCTTCGGTCGAGCTGCGCGGGCGCGATCCTCACGGGGCGCTGACGGTGAGCGTCAACGGGAGCGCGGCGGGCGTGGGCCCTTTCGCTGCTGAGCGCCTGTTCGTCGCCCTCGCCTCCTGAGCCGGCCATCGGCGTGGGGCGCCCGGATGCGGCAGGCCGGATGCGGCAAGCACGGCTCAGCCAGGCAACGTGACCGCCACCGTCGGATCGTCGACGGACGTGACGTCCAGAGTCAGCCGCATGGAAGCCGTGCCCTCTACGTCTGCATCGTCGAGGCCGAGGCTCTCGGCGAGCGTCGATGCGTCGGCTTCCATCGCCAGCACGAGCCGAACGATCGCACCGGTGTCGAGCTGGCGCCACACCTGCAGTGCGGTGTACTCGACGCCTGACAGCTCAGGCACGACGCCGATGAGGAGGGAGTCGGCGATGGCCGCTGCGAGGTCGTAGCGTGCGGCCGTGACGCCATTCACCTCGACGACCTCGAGGGCGGTGACCTCGTCGAGTCGGCCGACTTCGAGCTCGACCCAGAAATCCGTGGCCGCCGGGCAGATGCTCAAGACCGCCGCCACGTCCGCCTCGGCGTAGCGGCTGGGTAGCAGCGAGCCCTCGCCGAGCCACACGTCGTCGGCGTCGCCTGCGATCCGTTCCGTCCGACTCTCCCCGTCGACGACGTATTCGGTGGTGCACTCGAAGCGCTCGCCCTGGCGCGCCCCGCTCGCAGCGATGTGCGCCGTCGTCTCCGCCACCTCGATGTCGATGACGAGCTCCGACCGGTACGACTCGAGCTCGACGGGGGGCGCTCCCCGGCCGAGAACCCCCTCGGGCACCGCGGTCCCCGCAGCGGGTGTCGTCGCCAGCGACGTCGCCCCGGTGTCGGCGGTCGTGCTCTCCGTGCAACCTGCTGCGCAGAGCACGAGCACGCACACGGCGAGTCTCATCCCCGCCCCAGCAGCGGGATCACCCGTTCGGCGTCGGCGAGGGCGCCGTGGTTGCCGACCATGCGATCGTCGCTGAAGCGGTGGAGCAGCAGGACGTCGTCGTCGGCGAGGAGGATCCCATCCGGCTTGCGGGCGTCGAACGCCGGGTGGGCAGGGCCCGGGCCCCACCACGACTCGGCCGCGGAGATCGGGATCCAAGTGGCGGGCAGCGTCTCCGCCAGGGAGGCACCCTCGCCTTTGACGAGCATCGCTCTGCCGTCTCCGAAGAACTCCCGCCCCTCGTGGTCCGCCTTGGCGATCCTGACCTGGCTCTTGGGAGGGAAGTCGATGTGCCCGTGGTCGGCGACGCCCACGAGCGAGATGTCTGCGGGAAGGCGAATGCTCAACCGTTGCCACACCGTCGCCGCGATCCCGACCGCTTCGGCGTACTCGTCACTCTCCTGGCCGTGGACGTGTGCCGCGAAGTCGACGTGCGGAACGTAGGCGAAGACGAGCCTGCCGGGAGCCGCCAGCGCGATCGTCGCGTCCACGAGGTCGGCGGTGGTCCACGCCACTTCGAACCGGCATCCCCGGTAGAGGGCGCGGCTCAGCGAGCTCGCTGCGAAGTTGGCAGGCTGCACGGTCACCGCCTCGACGCCTGCCGCCTCGAGCCGTTCCCACAGGTTGGGCCCCGGAAGGAACCCGGCGGCGTCGATCGCAGGGATTGGATCGCCCCACAGTGTCGTCCAGCGAATCGTGTTGATGACGACACCGGGGTCGGGTAGCCACAGCTGGTAGCCGATCAGCCCGTGCTGCCTCGGCACCGCTCCAGTCGCAACGGTCGCCAGGCTCACGGTCGTCGTGGCCGGGAACCCGGAGTCGATGGCGGCAGCCTCGGAGTCGGCGAGGGGTGCCGCGGAAGGATGCATGAGCTGATGGTGCCCCAGACCGTCGAAGAGGACGAGCACGTAGCCTGCCCCCGTGTTCACGTCGGCGGCGAGGTGCTCGTGCAGAGGTGCCGAGGCCGATCGTCCCGTGAGCCTGTGCTCGACCTCTGCGATCACGTTGACGAGCGCACCGCCGGAGTAGTCCGGCAAGGTCAGGGTCGGCATGGCGTCAGCTACTGCTCGTCCGGGCGCAGTGCCCGCAAGATGCAGAACTCGTTGCTGTCGGTGTCGTCGCCCGCCATGCGACCCGCATGTCGAGGGCGACACCCCACGACCGTCCGATCGACGGCCGAGGGGAGGCATCGAAGGACAGATACCGAGCGCGGACGGACATGCCGGTCATTCTGCCAGACGGTTTGCCCGCAGCGTCCGGGTCGTGGCCCGATCGGGCCTGCGCCGCTACTCGATGATGGCGTAGGTGAGCTGGCCCGGCTTGCCGGGCCCGTTCTCGACGATCTCGTCGGGGAGTGCCGCGAAGGGGATCTGGATCGATGTGGACGCTTCGACCTTGACCGAGCCTCCGCCACCTCCGAACGGGGTGAGTGGCTCGCCCGGGTCGTGGATGTACTTACAACCGGTGCTGGTGCACTTCCAGAACGTCGTCTGGATGAACACCGGGCGAAACTCCTGGATGTTGAGGTTCGAGGTTCCTGTGCCCAGGGTGAGATCCCAGAACAGCGGAACCCATCCGAACCGGGCGGCGTCGTCGATCGTGCCGCTGAAGATGACTCCATCGCTCGGCTGCCACACGTTCTGGAGGCAGTCGACCATCGCATCGTGGTCGGAGATGGACCCGCAGATCGCTTTGCCGTTGGCTGTGAGGTAATCCCAGAGCGGCGTGTCGTCGATCGCGTTGCCGGCGATCGTGATGGTGTTGGTGCTGTTCGTGAGCCGGCCGGCGACTCCCGACACCCCGTCTACGAAGCCGTCGTGCAGCGCCGATGCCATGTTTCCCGTCTCAGTCGTGAGCGTGTACGGCTGGGCGTTGAAGTTGCCGTCGAGGCAGGCGTCCCTGTCCAACTTGAAGACCGAGGTTGCGCTCGGTGCCACTCCGATCGGGTGGTCGGCGCCCTGGGCGATGTTGCGAGCCAGCCTCGTGTTCGAGCTCCCGGTGCAGGTCTGTGTCGTGTGGAGGATGAGGTTCCCGAACTCCGTGATGTCGAGGAAGGCGAAGTTCCCGATGGTTGGGCCGTCACACGGAGGGATGCCGTTCGGGTTCGATCCCGTCTTGAGGCAGATCTCGCCGTCCCCGCCGGCGAGGCCTGGCATCCCGAACGGCATCGCTCCGCCTCCCGGGTCCAGGAATATCTCGATCTCGGCCGCCGCCGAGGTGGCGATCTCATCGATGCCGAGCACCCCTCCGAACGCCGTGGTGACCGCTACCTCCGGGAGGTTGACGCGCAGCCGCTGCAGCGTCGCGGTGAACGAGATGCACGGGGAAGCGGGGCTGATGACGGTGAAGATGGTTGGCCGATCGAGGTCCTGGCACGCCGCCCATGCCGTTGCCCATTCGGTGTCGCTGACCGCTAACGACAGGCTCGCCTTCGAGATGCGGATGACCTCGCCCGACGCATCCGCGATCGCTTGCGCCTTCGTACGCTCGGCGGTGAAGATGGCCCCGGCTACCCCGGCCGTGTCGACCGTCGATTGGTCCTGGCGCCTCTGCGACCAGGCGTTGGCGAGATCGACGGCGAGCCCGGCAAACCCGACGATCACCACCATTGTCACCGCGACCAGGACGATCGACGTGCCACGCTCGTCGCGGCGCAGCTGCCGTCGCACAGTCCTCAGGTGCACGTGAACGCTCCCCCAGCCCCGCCGTTCCACCAGTCGGCTTCGCCCTCGTACGGCTGTTCCAGGCGGAACTCGATGACGGAGTGGAGATCGATGCCGCCGAACACGCCGTCCAGGAGCCCCGTGAGCGTGGTGAGGCCGGCCTCGACCTCCACCTGGGCGAGCCCTCCCAGGGTGCCGTCCGCGGACTTCGGCGTGAGGGTGACCTTGGGTGTTGCGTGCGCGTAGACGAGGTCCATGCGGGCGCACGCTTCCTGAGCGACCGCCGTCACATCCCCGTAGTTCGTTGCGGCGAGCCGGGCCGCCTCACGCGTTCCGTGGCGCACATCGTTTTGCTGGGCGAATGCCCAAGAGGCCTCGATGATCCCGAAGAGCAGGATGATCAACAGTGGCAGGACGACCGCGAACTCGACGAGCGCGGCTCCACGCTGGTTCTTCATTGCGTCCCTGGTTGGCGGGCCGACCCAACGACGTCGGCAGTGTGTTCATCGGCTTGCGTGCCGCATCCCTTGAGGCCCTCGATCAGGCATGAGGTGTCTCCAGGAGAGCGGCCGTGGAGCGGCGTGGGTCGCGAAGGGCCGGGTGGCCGCCACTCGGCGGGTAAAGGCGACGCTCGCACGAGGGGTCCCGCGGCGAGTTCGGCGCCCATTTCGGGGGCTCTCGTTCGGCCTGATGACGCAGACTTTGGAGGCCAAATCGCCCCTCCTATACTCGCCGCCGAGGGCCGCACGCGTGCGGTCTGGCGCCGACCGAGGGGTATGGAAGGGTCTTGGAGAGCTACTTCGGCGACTACGTGACCGTTGCGGTGTTCGTCACCGTCGGTGCGCTCCTCGTCGGCGGGGGCCTCTTCGTCTCCTCGCTGCTGCGCCCCGACAAGCCGTCGAAGGGCAAGTCGGAGACGTATGAGTGCGGCATCGATCCCGTCGGCGGAGGGTGGTCGCAGACCCACATCCGCTACTACATCTTCGCCCTTCTCTTCCTGATCTTCGACGTCGAGGCGGTGTTCATCTTCCCGTGGGCCATCAAGGTCGAAGGATTCTCGCTCGGCGGAGCATTCATCCTCGTCGAGATGGTCATCTTCATCGGGGTCCTCGTGCTCGGCCTCGTCTATGCGATACGCAAAGGGGTGCTGCGGTGGGAGTGATCGAGAAGTTCGGGGCCCCGAAGCCCGTCTCGTGGCTCCTCAACTGGTCGCGGAAGTATTCGCTGTGGTTCTTCCAGTTCGGCCTGGCATGCTGTGCGATCGAGTTGATGGCTGCCTCGAGCCCTCGCTACGACTTCATGCGATTCGGGATCATCCCGCTCCCCGCATCACCTCGCCAGGCAGACCTGATGGTCGTCGCGGGAACCGTCACCGACAAGATGGCGCCAGCCATCAAACGCCTCTACGACCAGATGCCGGACCCGAAGTACGTCATCTCGATGGGCTCATGCTCCAACTGTGGCGGTCCGTACTGGGACTCCTACTCGGTGACCAAGGGGGTCGACCAGGTCATCCCAGTCGACGTCTACGTCCCGGGTTGCCCGCCGCGCCCCGAGGCGCTGATGGAGGGCATCGTCCTCTTGCAGCAGCAGATCTCGAAAGAAGACGTACGCGAGAAGTGGAACGAGCGTGACCGACAGCCCGTCTGAGGCGAACCCCGAGACTGCGGCAGCCGGCAACGAGATCCCCGAGGACGGCGCCGGCGCGCTCGCCGTGTTCGCAGCCGAGCTGGCGTCGGTGGTCGGCGCCGCCGAGTGGTCTGCCGAGTTCGCGACGGTGCACGTCTCGGTGGACAGAGAGCGATGGCGTGAGGCCATCACGGCCGCTCGGGACGCCGGGCTCCCTTTCTTCTCGTGGCTCTCCGCCATCGATTGGTCGCGCCAGGTGAGTGTGGGCGAGTCGGTCGAGAAGCCGGACGAGATGCACGAGCGCTACCAGGTGCTCGCCAGGCTGTCGTCGGTGACGTCGGGAGACGGCGCGCTGTTCGTGGCCGACGTCCCGAAGGACGACCCGTGGATCGACTCGCTCGTCCCCGTCTTCGGCGGGGCGGCGTGGCACGAGCGCGAGGCCGCCGAGATGTTCGGCATCGACTTTCGCGACCACCCCAATCTCGTCAACCTCTACCTCCCCGACCAGTTCGAGGGCTACCCGCTCCGGAAGTCCTTCCCCCTCTTGAGCCGAGAGGTGAAGCCGTGGCCGGGGACCGTCGACGTCGAGGGCATGCCGGGGGCGGCGCCCTCCGACGATGACGCAGAGGACGTCGGAGAAGAAGGGTGACCCAGCTCGACCCTCGCGTTGCGATGCACTACTCCGAGGTGGCCGTGTCCGTCGAGCTCGAGACCCCGGACATGACGCTCAACATCGGCCCGCAGCACCCGTCGACGCACGGGGTGCTGCGTCTCGTCGCCCGGGTCGACGGTGAGCGCGTCGACCACGTCGATCCGGTCATCGGGTACATGCACCGGGGCTACGAGAAGCTCACCGAGGTTCGCACGTACGCCCAGATCATCGCGCTCGTGAACCGGATCGACTGGGTGTCCGGCTTCGCCAATGAGATCCCGTTCGTGGTAGCCGCCGAGCGTCTCATGGGGGTCGAGGCTC
>Ga0302046_10000865_pt1 | contig 29047 bp, 35 predicted proteins | sample RVTome_11_FD_200261 | JGI IMG/M metagenome (GOLD analysis project Ga0302046, IMG submission 200261) | Soil microbial communities from uranium-contaminated site in the Upper Colorado River Basin, Wyoming, United States - RVT147D111 (version 2) ...
ATTGCGCATGTGCTGTGCGAGGGGCTCGAACTTCGCTTCCAGGAAGCTCCTGAGGGGCTCGCCCATCTCCGCCTCGGCCATCGCCAGCCGCATGCAACGTATCCACTCGTCCGTCTGGCGTTGCCCGATCGCGAATGGAAGATGACGCATACGCAGTCGGGGGTGCCCGTACTGCTGCTCGTAGAGCGGTGGACCACCCAGCCAACCAGTGAGATACATGAAGAACTTGCGACGGGTGTTGGTGGTGTTGGCCGGAAGGAGGGAGCGCAGGTCAGGTGACTCCGCCTCGATCACGTCGTAGAACGCTTCGACCAGAGCGCGCACGCCAGCTTCGCCACCAACCTCCTGATACGGGGTGGCCTGGTTGCCCCAAGGGTTGGAGGTCTCTGTCACGCCACGATTATCCCGCCTCACATGGGGGATCGTGGAAATCCCACGACCCCCCTTGTGTGGCCGAGCCCGTCTGTAAGCCGGATTCTGTATCGCCTCCGGAAGGAGGCGCGACGGCCATCCATCTAGGAGCCCCGTTGCCGGGGCCCTCATGCGGCCTACCCGGGATCATTGGCGGGCCACCAGATCCCTGCTTGGCCTTGCTCCTTGTGGGGTTTGCCGAGCCGTCACCGTCACCGGTGGCGCTGGTGGTCTCTTACACCACCGTTTCACCCTTGCCTGTTCGTCACGGTCTTAGACCACGACGCCATCGGCGGTCTGCTCTCTGCTGCACTTTCCGTCGGGTCGCCCCGCCTGGAAGTTATCCAGCACCGTGCCCTGTGGAGTCCGGACTTTCCTCGTCGTGCTGCGGACAGCAACGCCGCGACCGTCCGACGGGCTCGCCGCCTCATCGCTTGCGCAACGAGGGTGGAGTTTGTGTTGCAAACTCCCTCATATTCTACGCTTGCCGACGGCCTGCCAACCATCCGGAGAAACCGGCGATGACCACCGACAGCAGCGCAAGCCAGAGGATCGTTGCGAGCGATGCCGGGCTCCCGCCGAGTCGGGCGACCACCATCACGACGAAGGCGAGGGTCAACCCGGTCACCATGCCATGGAATCGATTGGAGTGGACTGCCCGTCGGCCGGCCACCCATCCCGCCGCGGCCAAACCGACCAGCACACCGGTCACCAGTCCTACGTCCGGACCCGAGTCGACGTCGAGGATGGCGAGCAGCCCACCGAGGGCGAGCGCCACCACCGAGGAGGTCAGGGCCCCGGTGGCGATCCCGGCGAACACGGCTCCGAAGTTCAACGCGGCGAGCAAGGGCTGAGATGATGCCACGCACGGATTGGCCACCGAGATTCCACGGCTGACCACCGTCTGCGAAATAGTCTTGAAGAACGAAACCTGAGTGGAGAACTCAGAGTCGAAGAGCCGGAGCCATAGGAGGAAGAACATTGGTGATCAATAAGTACCTGGCCGAGACGATGGGAACCTTCATCCTCGTCGGTCTGGGGTCATTGGGGATCCTGGCTGTTGGCGGCCCAAGCGGGGCGGCCGAGTTGATCGCGATCGGTCTCGGCTTTGGGCTGGCCCTTCTCGCCGCGCTCTGGGTCGCCGGTCACGTGTCCGGAGGCCACTTCAACCCTGCCGTGACTTTGGCCTTCCTGCTCAATAAGGAGATGTCATTGAGCGACGCCATCGGGTATTGGGTCGGCCAATTCGCCGGGGCCAGCCTGGCATCACTGGTGATCTGGGCCGTTGCCGGGAGTCGTCAGGCTGTCAGCCAGACTGCGACCACCTATGACGATCTCAACACGGCGATAGTCATCGAGATCGTGCTGACCGCGGTGTTCGTGTGGACGATCCTGGCCGTCGTAAAGAGGGGCTCCCTACAGGCTCCATTGGCCATCTCGATGGTCCTGGTCGGGATCCACATCGTCGGGATCCCGTTCTCCGGAGCCTCAGTCAACCCGGCACGGTCTTTTGGGCCGGCAGCCATCGCCGGTGATTTCGGGCCGATCGGTGTCTATTTCTACGCCCCATTGATCGGCGCTGTGATCGCGTGGGCGCTGTATCGCCTGTTCCCGGTGGACGAGTGAAGACTCCCGCTACCCATTACAGGGAAAGGCCCGCTTCGGCGGGCCTTTCCCTTACGAGAACAGAGGGTCGTCCGCCAGGTCTTCCAACCCCATGACCCAGCCGGCGGGCAGTCTCCAATGCCGGGCACCGTTGATCATCGAGTCGAGATACTCACGGTCCGGCTTGTGGTCGCCATTCGGCTCGTCGGTTGCGACGAAGGTCAGACAGTCGTACTTGTTCCCCTCCCGGTCGACCGCCTTGAGGTCGTATCCCGGCTTCCGACCCTCAGCCGCCTCGGCCTCGATCACCCCGTCCACCTGGTCCTGGGGGATCTCGAACACCCCACCCCACACGGTGTGCCCGCTCTCCTTTATCAAAGTCGGAATCGCCCCGTTCTGGGCGGAAGCCACAAAGTCCAGCTTGGTCTCGGGGTAGTGCGCCGTGAACAGGAACCTCGAGCCAGGGGCGGCCCGATGGATCCGGTCGGGGTCGAGCAACGATCCGTAGGCGAAGTACAGCGTCGTTTTTTGCACGGGACCTGCGATTGTACAAACAAATCCGCCCGAAGCTGACCGCTGGGGTTTTACGTCAGATTTCCAGTGGGTGGTTACCGTCGTCTCCGTGATCAAACCTTTGGGGGCCGCCGTGTCGGTGGTCCTCGTCCTCGCCGCATGCACCAGCGCTCCGGGCACGGACGACACCCAGGCGGCTGACTCACCGAATCAGCCGTCCACCACCGTCAGTCAACTACCCGGTGGGGGCGGGACCCCGACCACGAGCGAGGAGCCGTCCCAGCCCACGACCACTTCCGACCGGCCGCTGGCCCCGGACTTCACCCTGGAGCTCGGCGACGGCGGCAGCTACACCCTCTCCGAGGGCTCCAAGCCCGTCTACCTGGTGTTCTGGGCGGAATGGTGACCGACTTGCAGGCGGGAGTTGCCCGTTGTCGACGGTCTGGCGGCCGAGTATGCCGACGAGGTGGATTTCGTCGCGCCTGCCTGGAACTCCACATTCGAGCGTACCGCCGAGCGGGCAGACGAGTTGTTCCAGTCAGGGCTGATCCAGTGGGGTCTGGACCCGACCATCTTCAACCTGTACGGAGTCCCCTACCAGCCGGTCACGGTGCTCATCGCCGGTGACAGGACCGTTGTCGAGGCCTGGGACGGGCTGCGTCCGGAGGCGGACATCCGTGCAGCCCTGGACAACCTGATTGCACTGTCTGGCTGACCCGGCGTTGACCCCGCGTCGTGCTTAGTCTCAGAATCCGTCTTGAGACGCTTCGAGTTGATCCTTCTTGGTGCCGTGGTGTTCGCGGTCGCCTGGCCTGTGCTGTTCGGGACGCGGGCCCGAAGGGGAATCGCCGCGATTCTCCTCAGCGCAGGACTGGTCGTCCACTGGCAGTTCGAGGGTTTTCGCTGGCAGATGATCCCCCTCTATATCGTGGCTTTCGGCCTGGCGATCGGCGACGTTCTCTTCATCGAACGCGGTCACGACTGGCGGTCCCGTGTCACCCGGGGGATAGCTGGGCTCGGTGGTGTGTTTCTGGCGGCCGTCTTGCCTCTGGTGTTGCCGGTGCCCCAGCTTCCGGTGCCTTCGGGACCTGAAGCGATCGGGACGTTCACTGTTCAGCTCATCGATCGTGAGCGACCGGAGGCTTACGGTGGGAGCCCGGGCGGGCCCAGGAAGTTCGTCGCACAGGTCTGGTATCCGGCGCAGCCGGTCGATGACGCCGAGCCCGAGCCCTGGAGCCAGGACTGGGACGTCGTAGCGCCGGCGATGTCCCTGAACCTCGGCTTCCCCAGGTGGTTCCTCAACCACACCCAGTACACCAACTCACACGCATATGAGTCGCTGCCCGTTGCCGCCGGGACGTTCCCGGTCGTCGTCTTCAGTCACGGATGGACGGGTTTTCGCACCATTGCCATCAATCAGGTCGAGCATCTCGTCTCCAACGGCTATGTCGTCATCGCCGCCGATCACACATTTGGAGCTGTGGCGACCAGGCTCGACGATGGTGAGGTGGTTGAGTACGACCCCGCTGCGCTACCGGACGAGGATTCGGTCCCGGCGGCCCAATACCAGGCGGCGGCCACGGGCCTCGTTGCCACCTACTCCGGCGATCTGATAGCGATCCTGAATGAGTTGGACGAGGGGAGCGGCGGCGCCTTCGCCCCTCTGGCCGACACCGTCGACCTCAACCGAATCGGGATCTACGGTCATTCGACCGGTGGCGGCGCCGCCATCAAGACTTGTCTCGAAGACGAGCGATGCACCGCGGTTCTGGGCCTGGATCCCTGGGTAGAGCCGTTGACTGAAGCCGACCTGCGTCTCACCATGAGCCGCCCCGCGCTCTACCTACGGTCCGATGAGTGGCGTGGCAACCAGAACGATGCGCTGTTGGCCGGCATCGCGGGGCGTGGTGAGAGTGTCACCTACATGGTGGGGGTGGAGGGCGCCGGCCACAATGACTTCCTGGTCACCCCCCTGCTCTCTCCCATCGGATCACAACTCGGTCTCCGAGGACCAATACCCGCGGGACGCGTGGTTCCGATCGTCGACAACTACCTACTCGGGTTCTTCGACGTGTTCCTGCTGGGCACCGGCTCGGCCGCCCTCGACTCAGTCTCCTTCCCGGAAGTGACGCTGCAGGTGATCGAGCCGTGACCGAATGGGGCTGGTGCCATGATGAGGCAGCTAATCCTCAGGGCTCGACCTGGTGTCTCCCAGCACGTTCTGGCCCGGTGTCTCGCCGGCCTTGATGGCGTCGATGGTGGCTCCCAGGGTCAGAGCGTCCGACTCCCCGATGATCTTTCCCACCACCACTCCCGAGGCGTCGATGAAGAAGGTCTCCGGAATGCCGAACACCCCGTATGCGATGGCGGTTCGGCTTCCCGGGTCGGCGAGATATAGGGCCGAGTCGGACCTTCCGGCGAGGTCCAAGTAGTCCAGGGAGGCTGGTGGGCTCTCCTGATAGGAGACCTGTACCAAGGTAACGCCGTCTTGTGAGAAGGCGTCGGCAGTCGCGGTCAAGGCCTGATGCTCGTTGCGGCACTCGAGACACCAGGAGGCGAAGAAGTTGAGGACCACGATCTCGCCGCGTAAGTCTTCGAGCGAGATGGACTGGCCACCCTCGAGCGGCGTCAGTTCGAACACGGGCGCCTGCTCGCCAAGCAGGGGGGAGTCGACCAACCCTGGGTCGGTGCCGAAGCGTGAGGCGAGGACGACGGCGAAGATCACCACCACCGCCGCCATGCCGTAGCCCACCCACCTGAGCTTCATGCGCAGGCGACTCCTGCATGCACCGCGTCGAGATCGTCCTGGACGCGGTCACGGGTGTCGTCCGGAAGCTCGGGATCGTGGAGGATCTGCTGGAACAGAGCACCGGCTCCATCGAGGTCATCCAGGCCACACCAGAGCACCTGGCCTTTCAGGTAGCGAGCCGTCACGGAGCCGTTGTCGATGGTCAGCGCCTCGTCGAACAGCCCGATCGCGGCGTCGCTCTCGCCGTTCCCCTCCCAGGCCATCCACCCCAGACGTACCAGGGCGGCAATCGCCTCATCATCAGTGGCGCGAGGAGACCCTGCCACCTCCAGATAGTGGGGGAAAGCAGACCGATAGTCACCGATCTCGTAGTACCGCTCGGCCAGGGCCAGACGCATACCGTTGATCTGAGGGTTGTCGGGATTGGCGGCGATCACCGCTTCCATGGTCTCGTTGGAGACGTCGTCGAGGTCGTCGACGGCGACATCGGCGGCGCCGGCGGCCGGACCGGCGCGGTCCTGAATCGAGAACCCGGCGATCACGGCGATAACCCCGAAAGCAATGGCCAGGATGATGGCTGGACCTGCTCGGAGCCGTTTCGCCACCCGATCGTCTCGAGGAGCCGAACGGCGCCACAAGACAATGACGACGACTCCGGCGGCGACGGCCGCCGCCGGAGCCAGCCAGAGCCAGAGAGTGGATCCGCTCGCGGGTGGATCGAGCAACACGGCGCCACTGAAGGACGACAACAGCTCGTCGATGATCTCTTCGTCGGACCGCCCCGCAGCCACTCTGTCCGCGACGAGGGAGAGCATGTCCCGAGCCATCTGCGATGGGGAGTCGGCGATCGACTCTCCCTGGCATACCGGGCATTTGATCCTGTTGCCGATTGCGTCGACCCGATCGGCCCGGGTCGGGTTGGTGGCGATGAGGAAGACGAGGAGCGCCGCCATCACCACTACCGCGGTAACGGTCAGGCGATCTCTGAGCTTCTCAGTCGGAGGCATCGCTGAGAGCATCGGCGGTAGGACGCTCGGCGGCGACTTCGCGTTCCCGACGTCGTGCCGTCATTGCCAGGAATCCGCCTGCCACTGTGGTGAGCCCCCCGAGCCACAGCAGCCAGATCATCGGCGAGGTGTCGAAGGTGATCGTCGCCGTCTCCGAGTCGAGATCGAGCAGAGTGATGTAGAGGTCGCCATCAGGTCGATGGAGGACGTCGGGAGTGCTGATGCCGTTGTCATCCCCGCCGAAGTAGTTGGCGGCTGGCTCCACCAATGCAACGAGCTCTCCGTCCCGGATGACACTCAAACGTGCCCCGCGGGTGATCTTCGAATCCGATCTTGCCTGAAACGGTGACTCGTATGTGATCGTGTAGCCCTCGAACGAGGTCGACTGGCCAGGTGCCAACTCGGCCTCGGCGTGAGCGCCGAGGTTGGCGGCGAGGGCGATGCCGACGGCGATCAGTACTACTCCGACATGACTCAGCTGGCCCGACCAGAAGGCGGCGTCGCCTGCCAGGACCATTCGCATGGCTTGCCAACGGCTCTCCGCAGTCTTCGATGCCCTACGTCCCGCCTGCTCGGTGAGCAGGCCGATCAGGGTGGCTATCACGAAGACACCAAGGCTGATGCTGATCACCGCCCATCCGTTTCGGGTCACCATGAATGCGGTGAGCAGACCGGCGGCTAGTGCTATCACGACGGGGTTCCGAGTCCGGCGCCAAATGAGACCTGTTTCCGCGGTGCGCCATGGAGTGATGGGCCCGAACCCGATTGCCAGGAGCAACAGGAACGACAGTGGCACCGCCAAACGATTGAAGAAGGGCTGGCCCACGCCCACCTGGGTTCCGGTGAAGGCTTCGAGAAGCAAAGGATACGTCGTCCCGACGAGGACGACGAAGGCGTAGACGCTGAGCAGCAGGTTGTTCACCAGGAAGGTCCCCTCACGCGACACGAACGAGTCGAGCCGGGGGGAAGACGCCACCACGTCGGACCTGGCGGCGAACAAGAGAAAGGAGCCCACCACGACCAGGACGAGGAAGCCGAGCAAGGCAGGCCCGATCGCCGACTGGGTGAAGGAGTGGACAGAGTTGATCGTCCCCGACCTGGTGAGAAACGTCCCCAGGATGGTCAGCGAAAATGCGCTGATCACGAGGATAAAGTTCCACGCCTGGAGCATCCCCCGACGCTGCTGGACGATGCCGGAGTGGAGAAAGGCGGTCGCCACCAGCCACGGCATGAGCGAGGCATTCTCCACCGGATCCCACGCCCAATAGCCCCCCCACGACAGGACCTCGTATGCCCACCAGCCGCCGAGGAGTATGCCGAGGGTCAGGAACGACCAGGCGACGAGTGTCGACCGGTGGCTGCGACGAAGCCACTCGGGACCGGGAACGCCCAGTGCCAGCGCTCCCACCGCATAGGCGAACGGCACGGTCATCCCGACATACCCGAGGTAGAGAACCGGTGGGTGGATCGCCATCATCAGGTGGTTCTGCAGGAGTGGGTTGGGACCGGGTCCGTTCGCGGGGATGTCGGCGGTGGAGAAGGGCCAGGGGTTGGACTGCACGCACCCGAGTTGTGCCGCCTGGGTGCATACCTCGAACGGGTTGGCCACCGTCACCATCAGCCCGAAGAAGAAGACTCCGACACCGCCCATCACCGCCAGCGCGGCCGCCCCCAGTGGATCCGCTTCGCGGCGGTATCGCCTGAGCACGAACCACGTGTATCCAGCCAAAACCAGGCCCCAGAGAACGATGGACCCCTCCAGTGCCGCCCACGATGTGGCCATGTCGAAGGGGAACGGGGTGGTGCGGGCATGATGATTCGCCGTGTACACCATCGAGAAGTCGTCGGTGAGAAGAGCCAACACCATGGCTCCCATGGCGATGACCGCGCCCGAGAGCAGCAACCGTGCCGCCGACTCGATCCCCGGCTGGTCCCGGCCGCGTGCCGCTGCCACACCCCGCCATGTGAGCAGGCCGGCGCCGAGGAGAGCGGTCACCATGCCGGCCGAGCCCAGGAAGGCGAGCATCACCCGTCCGGGTAGTTCCCCTCGGAGGGGATCTCGTAGTTCTCGTCGTGGCGGATGAGTGCGTCCTCGGCGGTGAACAGCTCGCCGCTCCAGAACCCTTCCAGCAAGACGGGGATCTCGTCGTTGAACAGGGGTGGCGGTGTGTTGAGCAGAACCACGGAGATGGTCGCAGATCCGTCCGTCACGTCGAATATCAGATCATCGCCATCCTCGGCCAATGACCCGGCCACGACCTGGCCGGCAAGCCGGAAGCGCTCCCCGTCAGGAAACTCGGCACGTCTCTCCACAGCCTCATTGGGGTACAAGTAGTAAGTGAGGTTGTTGCTGAGCCCGGCGATGGTGATGCCCAGCACCAGGGCGATCACTCCTCCGATGCCGAAGAGGATGAACTGGCGTTGTCCCACGGATCAGCCCCGCGTTCGTCTGTGACGGAGGTGGAGGTAGAGGGCGTATCCGACGACCGCTCCCAAACCGATCACGTACGTACCGACGACGACGACGGTGTCAGACATCCTCGACCTCGCTCAAGAGTGGTGTGGTGACGGCATCGCCGGCGAAGGAATTCTCGATCTCGGCTCTCTGCTCCGCACGTGTCACCGCGAGCCTGGCCACGACGAGTGCGGCATAGAGGAGCGTGAACGCGGCGAAGTTGACCAGCATCGCCCGCAGCATCTCATCGGGCATGGTCGAACCGTCAGGTCGAAGCGATTGTGTCTGGTGGAGCGTGCGGAACAGGTTGACCGAGAAGTAGACGAGCGGCACCTGGACCACGGCGATCGCTCCGAGGATCGCGGAGCGCTTGGCTCTAATCAGCGGGTCGTCTACGGCGTTGCGTAAGGCCATGTACCCCAGGTAGACGAAGAACATCACGGCCGTGCTCATGAGTCTGGGGTCGGCCCAGTCCCATGGGGTGCCCCAAACCGCCTGTCCCCACACCATCCCGGTGAACAGCCCGATGCCGGTGAACAGAACTCCCACCTCGACGGAGGCTTCGGCGAGACGGTCCCACTTCATGTCCTTGGTGAACAGCCACATGATGGATCCCAGCGCAGTAGCTCCGAAAGCCAGGAAGGCCACCCACATGGCAGGCGGGTGTATGCCCAGGAGCCGGCTGTACTCGCCTTGCAGCGCATCGGGTGGAGCGGTCATGGCGAACCAGACCCCGATGCCGACTGCGACGGCGGCCAAACCCAAGAGAATTCTCGAACGTGTCATCTACTCGCTTCTTCCAGCGGTTTCGCCAGGGCGACCCCGAGCACGGCCAGCGCAAGGTCGGTCGCGACCAGGAGAAGTATCCAGGCCAGGATACCGGTGTCCTGGTCAACAGCCCTAACCGTCTGAGACGCCCCGATCACCAGTGGCAAAGACAACGGGGCAACGATCAGAGACGCCAGGGCGCTCCGACTGCGCAGGCCGGTGGTGACTTCACCGGCGAGAGTGCCCAGCAATGTCAGCCCGACACTGAGGAGCAGGGTCGAGCCAGCGAGTGCGCCCAAAGCGGATGGGGACTTATCGAGGTCATAGAGCAGTGTCGTGGCGGCGCCCAGGACGAAGAGAAAGCCCGTCATGACGATCACACCAGAGATCGACCGGCCCGCGAACCTCGCGGCCGGGTCGAGACCCGCCAGCGCGTGCAGGTCGCGCTGCTCCGGTGTGTCGCTGGCCGACTGGCGAAGGGCGACCTGCATCCCGAAGAGAATTCCCAGCGCCCAAAATACCCCGAGGCCCATCTCGCGGATGAGTGACAATCGCAGACCGAGAGCGAGCGGGAACACCATCGTCGCGACGATGGCGAACGGGAGCACCACCCGGGCCGTGTCTCCGGCGCGACGCTCGACCACCAGGTCGACCCTGGCGATTTCGATGGCCTGGCGCCAGAACCTCATACCGACAGCTCCCCGCTCCTGATGGCCATGACCACGTCACATCGGCCTTCGAGTTGTCGCCGGTCGTGGGACACCACGACGGCGCCGCCGCCCCGTCCCCTCACGCCATCGAGGAGGGCGTCGATGAGGAGCTGCGCCGGCTCATCGAGCCCGGATGCGGCCTCGTCGAGCAGCAGCAGGTCCGGCTTGGTCAAGAGCAGATGGGCGATCTCGGCCCGACGTCGCATCCCGAACGAGCAGGCATCGACGCGGCGCTCCGCGGCGGCATCGAGGCCAACCACTTCGAGAGCTCGGCGGACGCGGCCCTCCTCGATCCCCGACAGCCGGGCCACGTGGATCAGGTTCTCCTCGAGTGTCAGTTGGCCGATGAGAGCCGGCTGATGGCTGATCAGCCCGATACGTGTCCTGATCTCGCTCGTTTCGTTGGAGCCCAGGGTCGCTCTCAGGACACTTCCCCACCCCCGATCGATGGGAAGGAGGGTGGCGAACACGCGGGCGAGGGTCGTCTTTCCCGAGCCGTTTGGCCCTGCCACGCCAACGACCTGACCCGGCTCGAGGGTGAAGTCGATGTCTCTCAGGATCGGCCGACCGCCGAGCGATACCCCGACACCGGTGAGTTGGGCTACGAAATGTCGCTGCCCGGAAGGGTGTGAGAAGGCCACGGCTTTGAGTGTTCTAGCCGCCGTGTGCCGGCTCAAGTCGAGAGTCAGGCGGCCTGGCGGGGAACGACGAGTCGCGGCACGTCCCGGCTGGGATACGCCAGAGGGGCGGATGCCTCTCCGAGCCTCAGCGGGGTGGTCTCCAGCCAGCGCCAAATGACCGCGGTCTCCTCAGCGACGGCCACTGTGGGCGGCACGTCCGTCGGCTCTTGAACCGGGCCCGGCATCCCCGCGGTACGAGGTAACGCACCTGGGGGCAGCGTCTCGACGAGTCGACCATGGTCGATGACGACGGTGCTGCCGTCGGCCTGTCCCAACTCCAGCCATCCGGCCTCGACCAGTGTCCTCCACTCCCACCGGCGCCGAAGAGCGCGCCCCAAAGAGAGATGACGGTCTCTCATCCAGGCGGCCTCCTCGTATCTTCGAGCCCGTGCCAGGTCTGTCATCTTCGCCTCGAGACGGTCCAGCAGGGCAGCCGGATTTCGGTCGAGTGCGTCTAACAATGAGTCGACGACGCTCCGGTAGGAAGCCTGGTCCAGGGTGCCGTCACATGGGCATCGGGCAACACCGATCTGAGCTGGGGCACACTTGCCGGTTCGTGAGCCGGACCTGGTGCGGCATCGTCTGATGTCTGACGCGTCCCACAGAGCCATGACCACCTGGTCGGCGGCCCGTTTCGAGCGGAATGGGCCCAGATAGGCGAGACCGTCCTCCTTGAGGGTCCTCACAACGGAGAGACGGGGGTAGGCCTCATCCGTCACCTTGACGAAGTGTGAGGTCTTCGGTGGCCGTGACCTCCGGTTGTGCCGGGGGCGATGAGCGTGGATGAGACGGAGCTCCGTCACCTCTGCCTCGAGAACGGTTTCGCAGACCTGATGCTCGATCGAGTCCAGCTCCCGCATCAGGTTGGCGATGGAACGGCGGGGGTCCCCGTAGAAGTACTGACGGACCCTTGCCCTGAGGTTCGACGCCTTCCCCACATAGATGGGAGTCCCATGACGGTCCTTGAAGACATAGACCCCAGGCAGCCGCGGGAGTGACTCGGTCAGGGCGATCTTGGAGTAGTGGGCGCTGCCTTTTGCCTTGGGCAGTGCGAGGAGGTCGTCGAGGTTGGTGACACCGAGTGAGCCGGCCCGCTCCAGGAGGGCGTGAAACACGTGGGCGGTCGCCCTGGCATCCTCCAATGCCCTGTGATTGGGAGTGACAGGACTGCGAAAGTGCGCCGCCAGGCTGTGGAGCCGGAGGTTGCGCACCTCGCCGCGCACCAGTCGCCTCGCCAGGGCTGCCGTGTCGGACGACTGGTTGTCGAGACGCCCGTAGCCCAATCTCATTGCCGCCGCGTTGAGAAAGGAGAGGTCGAACCTGACGTTGTGGCCGACGATGACGGCATCGCCGATGAACTCGAGGAAGCTGGGAAGCGCCGTCTCGATGGTGGGGGCGTCAACGACCATGGCCTGAGTTATCCCGGTGAGGATCGTGATTGACGGGGGGATCGCCATACCCGGGTCGACGAGTGTCTGAAAGCTGCCCAGCCGGTCCCCTCCCCGATACTTGACCCCACCGATCTCGGTTATCTCACAATTGGCCGGAGAGCCGCCGGTGGTTTCCAGGTCGAGAACACAGAAGGTGACGTCGATGAGCGGTGTCGACAGGTCGTCGAAGCTGGGCTGGAATGTGGTGATCTCTGTGACCGACACGGCCCGGGACAGGCTAAATCGAACAGGTGTTCGATGTCAACGACCGCTGCGTTGACGGACCGCTTCGAAGAGCAGGACGGCCGCGGCTACCGACGCGTTTAGCGAGTCCACGTTCCCATCCGCCTGCGGTATCGCCACCAATCGGTCCGATCTCTGTTCGGCCTCCTCGCTGTGACCGCGGTCTTCAGCTCCGATGACGATGGCGACGGGCCCGGTCAGGTCGGTCTCCCAGAGGGGCTCGTGACCTTGGACCGAGGCCACGATGACCTCGACTCCTCTAGCCGCCAACCACGGCGTGAGGGCCTCCCATCCGGTGACGGCGATCGGTATGTCGAACACGGCTCCGGTCGACGCACGCACGGCATTCGGGTTGTGGACATCGACCGAACCGACCGCGATCAGAGCGCTTGCTCCCGCCACACTGGCCGTCCTTGCCATGGCGCCAAGGTTCCCGGGCTTCTCGATGTTCTCCAGGATCAGGATCATCGGATCTTCCCCGGCCTCGATGCCGGAGAGTTGGGTGTCGAGCATGGGGAAGACGGCCACCAGGCCCTCGGATCGTGAGCGGTATGAGACCCGGTCGAGGACCGACGGGTCCACCGTGATCGTCTCACCGGTGGTCTCGGTGCCCGGGTCCGCCACGAACGTGGCAACGGGAACCAGGCCCGCCAGGAGGGCTCTCCCGTAGAGGCGCTCGCCTTCGACCAGAAAAACACAATCCCGATCGCGGTGACGTCGCTCCCGAAGCCGGATCAACCACTTGATCCGGTCATTCATCGGAGACGTGATGTCGAAGGGCATCCGCTCCCTCAGTCCCAACTTTCGCGTCGGACAAGTTGGTCGGCACTCTTCTTGGGCCGATCGAGGCTGGCCGAGCGACGATCTTGGTCGGGATGGCCGACGGTGACCACCCCAATGGGTTGGAAGTGTTCCGGCAGCCCGAGGAGTGTCGAGAGCTCAGGCAGCGAGTGCACGCCGAGGAAGCCCGCCGCCAGCCCCTCGTCTACCGCCGCCAGCAGGACGGCCATCAATGCCGCGCCTGCATCCACCCACCAATAGGGGACCGGCCACTCGATCTGGCTTCCGTCCGGGCCGAGCTTGTCCGGCTCGGCGTACCGGTCGCGATACACCTTCTCAGAGACCGATATCACGATGTGTGCCGGCGCCCTGGAGATCCAGGGGTCGAACCCTGCAGAGACGTATGACCCTTCGTCGGCCAGTTCGGCTATTCGGCGGCGCCGGGTCTCGTCCGCCACCACGACGATGGCCAGAGCCTGGCTGTTGCCCGCAGACGGCGCCCGGAGAGCTGCGGAGGCCACCCGATCCAGAGTGGCATCATCTACAGGCTCGGACGTGTAATTGCGGACCATGCGGCGACGGGCGAGTACATCTTCGAACTCCATCTGCCGATTCTGTCACTCATCGCTGTGAGTGTTCGCTGCAGCTCAGATGAAGCCCAGTGTCCGGTCACTAGAGGAGAGTCGAGTTGGTGTCTATGGTGATTGTCGTGGGCGTAACGCACCGCCATCTTGATTCGGGTCAGAGACCGGGTCGGTCATGATGCCCCGAGACTTCCGTGTCGTGTGGACCAGAGGGAAAGGTTGCCTGGAGCTGGCCGAGGCTCTAGGCGGGCACGACGTCGACAAGATCCAGGGAGATGTCGCCGATGGCTGCATCGAGCGTCGCGCCGACGTCTTGGTGTCGAAGAAGCTCCCCGGCGGTTTCGACCTGGTGAGCGTGGCCGTGCCGATCGGCTTCGAGCCGGACCGGGTGCAGCGGGTCGTCGCCACTGTCGCCGGCGGGCCTCACTCCATCTTGGCTGCCGAGACCGCGGGGCGTTTGGCGCGGAACATGGATGTCGGGGCGGAGATGATCTCCGCTGCCCGGTCGGACGATGAGATGGCGGCTGCCCAAGACATGCTCGGACAGGTCGGTGCCGAGGTTCCCGGGATCGACGGTCGGGTAGTGGAGGTCGAAGGGATCTCCGAGCTGGTGGAGCAACTCGATGAGGGAACGCTGCTCGTGCTCGGCGCCCCCGGTGGGTCGTGGTTGTCCCGCTCGCGCACGGGCCCGGGCGCCAGGCTGCGACGTACTGCACAGGCCGGAGCCATCGTGGTGAGGTCGGCGCCCGATCGGGTCTTCCGCTTCATGGGCGAACCGGTGTACGTCGCACCACTGCGGCAGGCAGACGACACCCTGCGCATCCATCCTCAAAACACACTGGCCGTGGCCGACGGGGGGAGGCTGGTCGGGCTGGTGCGAAGAGAGGGACTGATTCGGGCCGGCGGCGATCCAGTCGAGTCGGTCATGGAGGAGGCGCTTTCGGTGCGGGTCGACGAGACAATTCTCCAAGCTTGGGACCTGGAGCCCACTTTCGGGAAGGACCCGATCCCGGTCACCGATCACGAAGAGCACCTGGTGGGTGGTTTGTCACTTCCTGTCGCCTGAGTTGAGGCACAATCATCTGATCAGATGACAGCCCGCAGCTTCATGAGAGGAACTCTTTGGGTTCTGGTGGCCCTCGCCTTCGTGGGTCATCTGGTCGGGGGATGGCACTTCTCAAACCGGATAATCGACGACGCCTTCACCCCGGACCCGGGGGCCATCGTCGTCCCCAGCGGTGACTTCGAGATCGAAGAGGTCACTTACCAATCAGAGTTGGGCACCTTCGATGCGTGGTACCTGCCCGCAGCCGGTGATGTCTGGCTGATTCATGTACACGGGCTCAATGGCACTCCCGCGGAGGCGTCTCCCCTCTTCGCGGCAGTCCAGGCCGCCGGGTACCCCCAGCTCTCCATCACCTACCGGAACGACGACAACCAGCCGGCCGACCCGTCGGGGTATCACCGCTATGGGGCCACCGAGTGGGAGGACATCCTCGCCGCGGTGAACCATGCCGTCTCCAACGGCGCCGAGAACGTCGTGCTGGCGGGTTACAGCACCGGTGCTTCGCACGTCCTCTCCTTTGCCTACAGGCATGCCTTCGACGAGATCGGCGGCATCATCACCGATTCGGCGAACGTCGACATGGGGTCGACGATCGACTACCGGGGAAGCCTCGAGGAGCTTCCTGTCGTCCCCTTCAACGTCCCGGCAACGGTGACATGGGTCGCCAAGTTCTTCACGTCCTTGCGAATCGACGTGAACTGGAAGAGCATCGACTACATCGAACGTGCCAAACGGTCGTTGCGAGTTCCGGTCCTGGCCATTCTTGGCGATTCAGACGAATCGGTCCCGATCCAGCAATCACTCGACCTGGCGGCGGCTCAACCAGATCTGGTCGATGTGCTGGTGTTCGAAGGAACCGGGCACGTCGCGTCGTTCGAGACCGACTTCGACCGCTACCTCTCGGCGGTGATCGACTTGCTCCAGCGAGCCGGCTGACCGCTTTAGGGTCTCCTCTTCGTCCCAGGAGCCGAGTTGCCAGAAAGACCAATGATCCGGCTCGCCGGTGTGACCAAGGTGTTTCCCGGAACCACCGTACCTGCCGTGGGGGACTTGTCCCTCGATGTCGGAGAGGGAGAGTTCGTGACCCTCGTCGGGCCGTCGGGGTGTGGCAAGACGACGACTCTCAAGATGATCAACAGGCTGATTGAACCGACCTCTGGCCGCATCGAGGTTGGAGGTATCGATGCACTCTCGATCGAGCCACATGAGTTGCGCCGATCGATCGGGTACGTCATCCAGCAGATCGGCTTGTTCCCGCACCGGACCATCGCACAGAACATCGCCACGGTGCCGAGCCTGTTGGGTTGGAAGCAGAGCCGGGTCGATGCCAGGGTCGGCGAGCTGATCGAGACCGTCGGCCTGGACGAGGAAATGCTCCACCGCTATCCATCGGAGCTCTCGGGCGGCCAGAGGCAGCGCGTCGGTGTCGCCCGGGCTCTTGCCGCCGATCCACCGGTCATGCTGATGGACGAGCCGTTCGGCGCCGTCGACCCCATCGTCAGGGGCCGTCTCCAGCAGGAGTTCCTCGATCTCCACCGCCGGCTCGGCAAGACCGTCGTGTTCGTCACCCACGACATCGACGAGGCGCTCTATCTGGGGACCCGTGTGGCGATCCTGAACATCGGTGGCTTGCTCGAGCAGTACGACACGCCGGAGAACATCCTGGCGAGCCCGGCGAACGAGTTCGTCGAGGATTTCCTGGGAGGGGAGAGAGGCCTCAAACGCCTGGCATTGCGTCCCATATCGGCCGTGGAGATGATGCGGGGACCGGTCGTCGACATCGAAGGAGCCGTCGATACCGCTCGCACGATCATGGCCGAGCACGGCGTGGATTGGATCGGCCTGCTGGACGGTGACGTGCTGCTCGGTTGGGCCGGCGTCTCCGACTTGGAGTCTCACGGCCTCGCAGACGTGCGCCCCAGGCCATTTGCCGTGTCGCTGTCACCGTCGGCCTCGCTGCGAGATGCCATCGATGCGGTCGTCACCTCCCACGCTCGAGTCGCCGTGATCGTCGAAGACGGCCGCTATCTGGGGATGGTCGACCTGGAGGGCATCGCTGAGGAGATCACAGAGTGATATCGGCCCAGGAGAGGCCGTTCATCGACTGGGCGTGGATCGGACGCAATGCCGACGACATCCTCGATCGAACCTGGGAGCACCTGTTCTTGACACTCGTTCCGGTGGCGATCGGAATCGTCATCGCCCTGGGGCTCACCGTCATCGTGCTCCGTTGGCGCGGCTCATTCGCCCCCATCACCGTCACGGCCGGCGTCCTCTACACCATCCCGTCGCTGGCTGCCTTCGCATTCCTCATACCGATCGTCGGGCTCAACAGGACCAATGCGGTGATCGCGCTGACTTCGTACACGCTCCTGATCCTGGTGAGGAACTTCGTGGCCGGCATCGACGGGACGCCACAGGCCACGCTGGAGGCCGCCGACGGGATGGGATACACCAGGTCGTCGCGGTTCTGGCGCATGGAGGTGCCATTGGCGCTCCCGGTGATGATCGCCGGGGTGCGAATCGCCACGGTCACCACGGTGGGTCTCGTCACCGTGTCGGTGATCCTCGGTCTCGGGGGGTATGGGTTCTTCATCCTCAGGGGATTTCAGACCAGGCAGATGACCCAAACCCTGGTGGGGTTGATCCTGTCCATCCTGCTGGCCACCCTTCTCGACTTTATCTTTCTCGCCGTTCAGCGTCTCCTCACCCCATGGTCCCGGAGGGGCGGCTGATGCTCTGGGATCAGATCATGGCCTTTCTCCAGGACCCCGATACCTGGTCGGGGCCCAACGGGATCCCGGCTCTCACATGGGAGCACGTCCTGATATCGATGACGGCCACGACGGTGGCCGTGGTGCTCGTGTTCCCGCTGGGGTTGTGGCTGGGACACCGACGCAAGGGGGCCGACATAGCCGGGGCAGTGGTCAACGTCGGTCGGGCGATCCCCTCGTTCGGTGTACTGGTGCTGACCGTGATGGTGCTGGTGGAACTGGGGGCGAGCGTCTTGACTCCGTGGCCGGTGCTGGTCGCCTTGATCGCCCTGGCCGCCCCCCCGATCTTCACCAATACGATCGCCGGGATTCAGGGTGTGGACCGGGCCACGATCGAAGCCGGCCGGGGCATGGGGCTCACCGAGGGCCAGATAATCGGGCGGGTGGAGATGCCGCTCTCCTCGCCGGTGATAATCGAGGGCCTGCGGATCGCACTCGTCCAGGTGATAGCCACCGCGACACTCGGCGCCCTGGTGGCGTGGGGGGGTCTCGGCCGGCTCATCGTCGATGGCTTCAACCAGCGCAACAATGGCAAGGTGCTGGTTGGGGCTTTCCTCGTCGCCCTGCTCGCGGTCGTCGCCGAGGTGGGCCTCTCCATCGCGGGAAGGGTCTCGACTCCCCAGGGTCTGAGACCGAGACCCGACTAGAGCTGCGTTCGGCGAACCTCAGCGAACAGAGCGCCAGGGAATTACACAACTACGTCTCGTGTTGGGTCTCGTTGTCGGGTTTTCTGGCCCGACGACTCAATTGTCATGAAAATGAAGGAGATACCCATGCGGAAAGTCTTCCGCACCCGAGTTGTTGGGGCGATCCTCGCTGTGGCCCTGGTGGCAACAGCCTGTGGATCGGGTGACAGCACGGAAGGAACACCGATCGACGTCGCCTCATTCGGCTTCAACGAGTCGGTGATCGTCGCCGAGATCTATGCCGGGGCACTGGAAAGGGCGGGGTACGCGGTGGAGAAGACCCTCAACCTGGGAGCTCGCGAGGTCGTGAAACCAGCTCTGGAGAGTGGTGAGATCGATCTCGTCCCCGAGTATGTGGGGACGATCGACTCGTTTCTCGGTGGCAACCCCAGCTCTGACGCCCAGGCCACCTGGGAAGAGGCCAAAGGTCTCTTCGAGGCTGTCGGGGTGACGCTGCTCGCCTACAGCCCGGCCGAAGACAAGAACGCCTACGTGGTCACGGCCGAGACTGCCGCCGAGCACAACCTGACCTCCATCTCCGATCTGGCGGCCGTGGCGGCGGACTTCAAGTTCGGCGGGCCGCCGGAGTGCCCCGAGCGCGAGTTCTGCCTGTTGGGCCTGGAGACGGTCTATGGGCTGGAGTTCGCCGAGTTCGTCCCGCTGGACGCGGCGGGCCCGATAACGATCGCCGCTCTCGAGGCCGGCGACATCGATCTCGCCCTGCTCTTCTCGAGTCAGGGCGTCATCGCGGAGAAAGGCTGGGTCGTCCTCGAGGACGACATGGGTCTGCAACCCGCCGAGAACCTGGTGCCGGCGATCCGACAGGCCGTTCTGGACGAGTACGGCGACTCCCTCGCCGACTTGCTCAGCGAGGTCTCGGAGAAGATCAATCAGGAGGATCTGACCGAGATGAACAAGCGGGCCGACCTCGATGGCGAGGATCCGGCAGTCATCGCCGCCGAGTGGCTGGACGCCAACGGGTACCCGGCAGAGTCATGATCATCCCGTAATTGGGTGGGAAATGGGCGCATGTCACCCATTTCCCACCCAATTTGGGTCTTCGGTGGGCGTGACCCGCAATTCGATCTCTCTCACCCGGCGTCCGTCCATGCGCCGAACCGTCATGTCGTAACGGTCTGTTGTCAATGTGTCGCCGCGACGGGGGACGTGACCCATAGTGGTCATGAGGTATCCACCCACTGTCTCGTACTCACCCTCGTCCAGGTGGACCCCGATCTCTGACAGCCGGTCGACGCGCGTCTGACCTGCCACGAGGAACCGGTTCCTTCCGGCCGGCCGAATCTCCATGACCTCGCGGATGTCGTGTTCATCCCGGATCTCACCGACGATCTCCTCGGCGATGTCCTCCAGAGTCACCAACCCGGCGACACTGCCGTGCTCGTCGATCGCTATGGCCATGTGGACCGCTTGGGACCTCATCATCTCCATCACCGGGGATATGGGCGTCGTCTCGGGCACCACGGGCAGGTTGCGGAGCAAGGCTCGATCGATGGGCCTGTCGATCTCATCGGCTGGAACGCCGATCAGATCCTTGGCATGGACGAATCCGACGATGTCATCGACCGTCGAGTCGAAGACGGGGATCCTCGAGTGCCCGGTGGCCACGACAGTCTCCTCGAATGCCCGTGCCGTCGCCGTCACGGGTAGGGACACGAGGTCGGGTCTGGGGACCATCACCTCTGAGACGACGGTGTCCTGAAAGCCCAGCGCAGACGTGAGCAATCGCGAGGAGTTGGGGTCGATGACCTGGCCGGCACCGATTGTCTTGACCAGGGTGGCGATGTCTTCGGCCGAGTGCATGGTCTCGATGCTCTTCCGGGTCTTCACGCCGAAGATCCTGAGGACGCCTCCGGCGAGCCACGACAGAGAGACGATCAAGGGCCGGAATACGGTCACGTAGACCCGGAATGGCGCCGCCAGGAGGAGGGCGGCTCGCTCGGGGGCGGCGATCGTGGCGTTCTTGGGCGCCATCTCGCCAAACACGTTGTGGACGAAAGAGACGATCAGCAGGGCCGTCGCCAACGACACGCTGGCGACGGCGCCGCTGGGGAGGCCGATCCGGTCGAAGATGTCGTGGAACGCACCCTCGAGCGAGTCTTCTATGACGAATCCGAGGCCAAGGGACATGGCCGCCACTCCTAGCTGGGCGCCGGCGAATGTGATGGGCAGCTCGTCCATCGAGGCCAGCGCCCACTTGGCGGGGCGGTTGCCCTGGCCGGCCCGATCCTCCAGTGGGGATCGCCGGGAAGCGGTGAAGGCGAACTCGACGGCCACGAAGAAGCCGTTGGCGAGCACCAGCACGATCGCCACCAGGAGGGAGCCGAGGCTCACAGGTCCTCCGGGCTCGCCAGCAGGCGGACGGTGTCGACGCGGAACTCGTCCACCGACACCACTTCGAACTCCCACCCCTCTAGTGATACCTGGTCCCCGACCTCGGGCAAGCGTCCCAGTTCCGCGGTGATGAGCCCCCCAAGCGTCTCGTAGCGACCCTCGGGCCAGGCGAATCCGATCACCGCCTCGACCTCATGACGGTGGAGGAGCCCGGAGAGCAGCCCGGTGTCATCGACCGGCGGCGGCTGATCCGCGTCGTGCTCGTCACGAATCTCGCCGATTAACTCCTCGAGGAGGTCCTCGGACGTGACGATCCCCGCCGTGCCCCCGTACTCATCCTTCACGACGGCCAAACCCGAACCGCGTGTTCTCAGCTCGAACAAGACGGTGTCCAGGGGCTGGCTGTCGGCGATGACTAGAGCCGGACGCATGTAATCGATCACTGGCTCCTCGGCGCGCTGATGTGGCGGAACCCTGAGGCTGTCTTTCACGTGGGCTATGCCCTTGATGTCGTCGAGGTCGGTGCCGTAGACGGGGAACCTGCTGTGTCCCGAGTCGATCGCAGCCCTCTGGAGGTCGGCGATCGTCGCCTCTTCGTCGAGGCCGACGACTTGAACTCTGGGGATCATCACATCGGATGTCAGATTGGCGGTGAAGGCAATCGACCGGGTCAGCAGGCCGAGCTCCTCGTCGGTGAGCATGCCTCCCTCGCCGGATGCCCTGATTATCAGCTCCAGCTCCTCCAGCGACCTGACACCGGCGAGCTCCTCACGTGGCTCGATGCCCATCAGCCTCACGGTCCAGTTGGCTGCGGAGTTGAGGAATTGGATGATCGGGGACAGCAGACTGTTGACGATCAGCATCGGGATGCCGACGCGTCGTGACGTCGCATAGGGGTAGCTGATGGCGATGTTCTTGGGGACGAGCTCGCCCAGCACTAGCTGAAGCGAGGTCGCGATGGCGAGAGCGAGAGTCACTGTCACCGGGCCGATAGCGGTTTCGGAGAGTCCAGCCAGCTCGAGGACCGGCTCGACAATCGGGCCCAGCGCTCGCTCGGCCACCAGCCCGAGCACGAGCGACGACACAGTGATGCCCAGTTGGGCTCCGGACAGGTGGAACGAGAGCCGGGTGAGACCCCCCAAGATCCGCTTCGCCCCTCGGTCACCCTCCCCGGCGCGCCGGACCACGCGGCTTCGCTCCACCGTGACCAGAGCGAACTCGCCGGCGACGAAGAAGGCGTTGATGATGAGCAGCAGCGCGACGAGTGCCAGACCGGCGGGGGTACTAATAGGCCTGGACTCTGCGGCTCACGGTCGGCCAGAGGATAACGGCCGGCAAATCTGTCGTACCGGCGATCTACCTTGCATTCAGGAGGTCGAGATGCTGATCGATTGCGAACAATGTGCGATGCGGGACACCAGCGCATGTGATGACTGCGTGGTCACGTGCCTGCTCGGTGGCGGGCCGGTCGACATCAGCGACAGCCAGGCGGAAGCCCTGGCCAACCTGGCCGATGAGGGCCTGGTTCCCCGACTGAGGCTGATCCCGGCGGAGCGCCAGGTGTCTTGAGGACGCCGGTACGCTGGCCGGCCGATGATCAAGGTCTATGCGGTGTCGCTGGCAGTCGGTTTGCTCATTCTCCTCGTCCTGATCTACGGCGGAACCCTTGCTGACAACCTGGGACGTCCCGAACGCGATCCGGATCGATGGTTCGGTCTGCGTGGCAAGCTGGTCACCGGGGCGATTCTGGGGTTTGGCATGGGGGGGATGGCCGCCGAGTTCTCTCCGATCGGTTTCAGCTGGCCGATCGCCCTGCTGATCGCCGTCGGCGCCGCCGGCGTTTCCGTGCTTTGGGTTCGCTACTCGGTGGCACAGGCCAACAGTCGATGATCATCGTCTCCGACGTGCATGACGCGCCCGGCGCCCTGAGAAGGCTGGTCGCGTTCGATGAGGAGATCGCCATCCTCGGCGATCTGGTCAATCTCACCGATTACCGGACCGGTGAGGGCGCAGTGGCAGCCGTCATGGGCCAGGATTTCGCCGACAAGACTTCGGCGGCTCGTGGGGAGGGCGACTATCAGCGAATGCGAGCTCTGTGGTTTGATCGGGCTCGGGAGTCGGGTGACGATCTGAGAGAGCTGATCCGCAACGAGTTGTCCGCGCAGTATCGAGCCGCAGCCGAGGCGCTATCGGGTGGCCGGGGTCTCGTCATCCACGGAAACGTCGATCGCCCGGAGGGGCTGCAGGCGGCACTCCCGCCGACCTTCCGATATGTCCACGGAGAGGTGGTCGAGCGTGAGGGATTGTCCGTCGGCTTCGTCGGAGGGGGAGTGGAGACTCCCCTTCAGGCAGCAGGGGAGATGAGCGACGAGACCATGAGTGAAGTTCTGTCGACAATGGCCGGTGTGGATGTGTTGTGCACCCATGTGCCCCCGGCGGTGCGGGCGCTTCGACGGGACGTCGTCACCGGCCGCGAAGAGCGCGGCTCCGAGCCGTTGCGCCTCTTCCTCGAGTCGAGCCCCCCTCGGTTCCACTTCTTCGGCGATGTGCACCAGCCTCAGGCGACGATCTGGCGTGTCGGCCGCACCAGGTGCTTCAACGCCGGGTACTTTCGGGCAACAGGCAGGTTCCTCAGGCTGGACGATGGCAAGGTCCATATCTCCGCGGTGGGCTAGTGCTGGCTCCGCAACACCCACTAGATTCGGGTCCCCGATGACAGAAGGCACCTTTTCATCCCTGGAGATCGACGCATCACCCGAAGACCTGTACGACGTGGCCGCCGATGTGGCCGCATATCCCGAATGGGCCAACGGCGTCAAGGAGGTCGAGGTCCTCTCCACCGATGAGGACGGCCTGGTCTCCTCGGCGCGCTTCGTGGTCGACGTGTTCGTCAAGGAGATCGAGTACGTGCTCCACTACAACCACGATCGGCCCAATGTCATGAGCTGGCACGCCGACGAGAGTGACGACCTCGAGATGCTCGAGGGCTCGTACCAGTTCGGTGCCACCGAGGACGGTGCCACCGAGGTCGTCTACACGCTGACCGTCGAGCCCAACTTCACTATCCCCGGCTTCATCAAGCGCCAGGGGGAGAAGCAGTTGGTCACCACGGCATTACGTGGTCTGAGAAAGAGAGTCGCGACAGGCGGCTGAGATGAGGATCGTCCTCGTCACCGGCAAAGGAGGGGTGGGGAAGACCACCATCGCCGCCGCCACCGCTCTGGCATCGGCAGACTCGGGCAACCGGACCCTGGTGACTTCCACCGACCCTGCTCACTCGTTGTCGGATGCGCTGACGGTCGATTTGGCCAGCGACCCAACGAGCGTCGTGGACCGTCTCGAAGGGCAGCAGATCGACACCCAGGAGCAGCTCGACCGATATTGGGGATCGATACGTGACCAGTTGATGGACGTCCTGGACTGGGGCGGAGCCGCAGGCATCGAGGCAGAGGAGTTCCTGGTGTTCCCCGGCATGGACGAGTTGTTCGCCTTGCTAGAAGTCAACCGGCACGCCCGTTCTGGCCGCTACGACGTCATGGTGGTCGATTGCGCACCCACTGCGGAGACGTTGAGACTCCTGTCGCTCCCCGAAGTCCTCTCCTGGTATTTCGAGAAGGTGATGCCGACGGAGCGGCGGATCATGAAGGCCGCCCGTCCCCTGTTGAATCGATTCACCAAACTCCCTATCCCCGAAGACGAAGTCTTCACGGCGGCCCAGTCCGTCTTCGAATCGATCGAGGGGGTCAAAGAGCTCATGTCCCAACCCGACATCACCACGGCACGTCTGGTGGTGAACCCGGAGAAGATGGTGATCGACGAGGCGCGCCGCACCTACAGCTATCTCGGGTTGTTCGGTTACGGCGTCGATGGTGTCGTTGTCAATCGGGTTCTCCCCGACATGGTTCACGACCCCTATTTCGAGCGGTGGCGCGCCATCCAGAAGGGACATCTCGACACGATCGACGACGCGTTTGCCGACGTGCCCCGTCTGAGGCTCCGTCTGTTCGACGACGAGATGGTGGGTGTCGATCGGCTTCGTCTCCTGGCCGGCGAGCTGTACTCGGGTAAGGATCCGATCAGCGATTTCACCGCAGTCAGCCCGTTCCGAGTGGTGGAGAGTGGCGAGGACGTGACCATGGAGCTCGATGTCCCATTCTTCGAGAAGTCCGAGCTCACAGTGTTCCGACACGGCCATGAGCTCTATGTGCGGTTGGGCTCACATCGGAGGTCATTCGTGCTGCCCGACGCCCTGCAGCGCCGGGACATCACCAAGGCGACACTCGACGGTGGCACCCTGCGGGTGAGTTTCGGGGTCAGACCATGACCGACACCTCGACTGCCTTACGCCGGGCCGGCCGACGGGTGGTGTTCCACATGATCCAGGCGGGCATCGAGGGGCTCAAGGCGGTCGAGGCGGTGATCGAAGAGATTGGCGCCATAGGTAGTGCCGACGACGATGATGGCAGCGAGCGACCGGAACGCCAGAAGATCGAGATCGAATGACCGAGCAGGAGAAACCCACACGAGTGCGGCCGGACGAGGTGCTTCCGCCAGACGGGAAGGGCCTCCAGGCAAGGACCTTGATCGCCGACGCGGCGATGATGCTCCCCAACATCGTCAAACTCGTCGGGCGCCTCATCAAAGACCCGCGGGTGCCGCGAAGAGCCAAGATCACACTGGGCCTGGCAGGGGCATACGTATTGAGCCCCATCGACCTCATCCCAGAGGTGATACCGGTCATCGGTTGGGCCGATGACGTGATCCTGCTGATGTTCGCCCTCGACGCGTTGATCGATCGGGCCGGCCCGGAAATAGTCGAGGAGCACTGGGACGGCCCCGGAGACCTCCTCTCCCTCGTGCGCGATGTCGTTGGGCTTTCACGAAACATCGTCCCCCCCAGGTTGAGCAAGATCCTGGATCGCCTCAGCGGCTGACCGCACGAATCCCACCGGCACGCTGGCAATCATCCCCCGATCGACTCTGATCACGACGATCCCTAGCATCGGTGGATGGCGTTTCCCGATGGAATAGCCGACTTCAGGTCGGACACGGTGACCCGTCCGACGTCGGCCATGCTCGAGGCCATGGTGAGCGCACCTCTGGGTGACGACGTCTATCACGACGACCCCACCGTCAATGCCCTCGAAGGGGAGTCGGCGGCGGCTGTGGGAAAAGATGCCGCCGTCTTCGTGCCTACCGGCACCATGGGGAACCAGCTGTCGATCATGTTCCACACCAACCCGGGTGAGGAAGTCCTCGTCAATGGCGCCAGCCACGTCCGCTCGATCGAGGCGGGTGCCTCTCAGGCCTTTTCGGGGGTCGCCTTTCGGAATGTCGACCGACCCAATGGGGAGATACACCCCGAGGACGTCGACGCCGCCATGGAGCTCTCCGGGTTCTTTCCGAGGATCGGATTGATGACCTGGGAGAACACGCATAACCTCTCCGGAGGGAAGGTGATCCCCTTCGAGCTGATGGAGGCGACTTCCCGAACGGCGAGAGATCATGGCCTCAGCATTCACATCGATGGCGCCCGGATCTGGAATGCGGTTGCCGCCACCGGGATCGACGGCCCGTCCTGGGCAGGTCTCGGCGACACCATCCAGTTCTGCTTCTCCAAGGGCCTGGGGGCACCCATCGGATCGATCGTTTGTGGCGACCGCGAGGTGATCGAAGAGATCCGCTATCTGAGGAAGAGATATGGTGGGGGAATGCGTCAGACGGGCGTCATCGCCGCCGCGGCGAGGGTGGCCCTCGCCGATCGGGCCCGGCTGGTCGAGGACCACGCGTTGGCTCAGCAGCTCGCCATCGGCCTGGCCGAGCGCTTCCCGGGGTCCATCGAACCGGCCGATGTCGACACCAATCTGGTCCGGGTCGACTTCACGGCACTAGGCATGCCCTGGTCCGAAGCGGCCGGCCGGCTGCAATCCGCCAATGTCAAGGTGAACCCACCCTTCGCTGGTGGATGGCGGATCGTGACGCATCGCGATGTCGACGAGATTGATGTCGACCGGCTATTAGCCGCTCTCTCGTAACGCACGCGTCTTCAGATGAGTCGTACCTGATCCATGAGTTTTGCCGTTCTCTTCCCGGGGCAGGGCAGCCAGTTCGTGGGTATGGGAAACGACCTCTTCGATGCACGCCCCGACCTACTCGGGCGAGAGGTCGACGAGATCCTGGGCTGGTCACTGAAGGAGATGTGCCTCGAAGGCCCGGAGGAGGCGCTTACCCGCACCGAGCACGCCCAGCCGGCCTTGTACGCACTGTCGTTCGCTCTATGGCAGATTCTCACCGACGAGCACCCCCTGGCGCCGACAGCGGCTGCTGGGCACTCCCTGGGGGAGTACACCGCGCTGGCGGCAGCGGGAGTGTTCTCGTTTCACGACGGGCTCAGGGTGGTGACGGCGAGGGGCCGTGCCATGAGCCAGGCGGCGAATGCAGAACCATCGGGCATGGCTGCGCTCATCGGATCTGACGCTGACCTCGCCGAGCAGGTGGCCGCGGCCAGACGGGGGGAGGGTGGCCGGCTTGAGGTTGCGAATCTCAACGCGCCCGGCCAGGTGGTGGTCGCCGGGGCCGCCGAGGACATCGATTGGGTTGTGGAGAATGCCAGGGATCTGGGAGTGCGGCGGGCCATCCCGCTGAAGGTGGCGGGTGCTTTTCATTCTTCGTTTATGGCCTCTGCCGCCGACGCCGTGGCCGTGGCACTCACCGAAGTCGAGACAGGGGAGCCGAGATTCCCGGTGTGGTCGAACACCACCGCCAAACCCCACCAGACGTCCGACATCGCTGATGTCCTATGCCGACAGGTGGTGTCACCGGTCCGATTCCAGGAGTCTCTCGAGGCAATGTCGGCTTCGGGCATCGACACGTTCGTCCACGTAGGCCCGGGCGACGTCACCGCGGGGATGGCCAGAAGGACGATCGAAGACGCCGACGTCAGAGTGGTGTCCTCGATCGACGACCTCGGTGTCGTGAACGACCTCGTTACGATTGATTGACACAGGAGCCCGTATGAAGACCGCACAGATAACCGGATGGGGCAAGTGCATGCCCCCCAACGTTCTCTCCAATCACGACCTCGAACAGCTCATCGACACCAGCGACGAGTGGATCACCAGCCGCACCGGCATCAAGGAGCGCAGAATCGCCCATGTCGAGGTCTCCGACATGGCCGCGGTCGCCGGTCTTCGCGCCCTGGCCGCCGCGGGCAAGAAGCCAGAGGATGTCGACCTCCTTCTCCTGGCCACATGCACACCTGATTCGCTGATCCCGTCGGCCGCCTCGATCGTCCAGAAGAAGATCGGCGCCATCGGTTGCGCAGCCATGGATCTCAACGCCGCCTGCTCGGGATTCGTGTACGGCATGGTCGTCGGCACCAACATGATCAGAGGGGGGACCAACAAGACGGTCCTTCTCATCGGCGCCGAGAAGCTCCACTACGTGATGGACTTCACCGACCGGACCACCTGCGTCCTCTTTGGTGACGGCGCCGGTGCGGTGGTCCTGGAGCCCAGTGACGGGGAGCACGGCGTAATGGCGACGGATCTGGGTCTCGACGGGTCGATCTATCACATTCTCGAGACACCGGTGGACGGCACCATGGGGGATCGGAGCGACCCCGATCCGAGGAAGAGTGGCGTCAAGATGGACGGTCAGGAGGTCTTCCGGCGCGCAGTCACCAAGATGGGCGAGTCGTCCCTCAAGTCCATGGCACAGGCAGGCTGGCAGTTGGAGGACATCGATCTCCTCATCCCTCACCAGGCCAACGTGAGGATCATCGACGCCACGGCCCGCAGACTCGGCCTCGACGAGGCCAAGGTCTACGTCAACATCCACTCCTATGGAAACACCTCGGCGGCGACGATCCCCGTCGCTCTCAGCGAAGCCATGGAAGAGGGCCGGATCAAGCCCGGGGACAATTTGATACTCACCGCCTTCGGCGGTGGTCTCAGCTGGGGCTCGATTGCCTACAAGTGGGGCGACCGCATCGATCCCCTTGGCGAGTCGGATGCGGCTCTGCCTCCACCCGACCGCGACACGATGGAGCTGTTGAAGCCCAACTTCGACTTCTTTGGAATGCCCGAGAAGCTGTCGTGACCAAAGCGGCCTCCGCAGGGCGGGTAGCCCTCGTCACGGGTGGGTCACGCGGAATCGGCCGCGCCATGGCCCTCAATCTCGCCGCTTCGGGTCACCGGGTCGCCGTCAATTATGCGAGCAGTTCTGGCGCAGCC
>Ga0302046_10000866_pt1 | contig 29033 bp, 27 predicted proteins | sample RVTome_11_FD_200261 | JGI IMG/M metagenome (GOLD analysis project Ga0302046, IMG submission 200261) | Soil microbial communities from uranium-contaminated site in the Upper Colorado River Basin, Wyoming, United States - RVT147D111 (version 2) ...
CCCAGCGCCCACCCCCCCGCGAGCGAACGCACCACCCCCAAACCCGAGTAGAAGGACGACGGTGCTCCGAACGACGGCCCGGCAAGCGCGACCTGCGCGCCGACGTCAACCGCCCCGGCCGGTGCGTCCGGCCAGGTTCCGAGTGCGCCCACCGCCCGTAAGGTGCGAGCACGACCATCCACACCGATCAGTTCGGCCAGCGCATGGGCCGGTACGTCACCAGGGATGAGACCGGCATCTCCGGAGACGGTCCAGGAACCATCGCGGGCCGGATCCCACTCGAAGCCGGCACGAGGACTGATCTGCATGTTCAGTTTTGCCAGCGAGTCCGTCACCGTGCCGGTTGCCTCGGTCCACGACGCGTTGCCCAGTAGCTCGTCCACGGGGAGAGCTTCCGCGTCGATGCGAATCCCCGCGCGCACGCGCAGCCCGGCTCCCGGAGACCATTCATCCTGGGCAAACGCCCCGAACTCGAACGTCGTGAACGACACGGTCTCCATCCCCCCGGTCGTTCCGGTGAACACGCCTTGCATGGCCGCCATCGCATCCGGGGAACCAAACGCAAACCCACCCGCGCCAGCCGGCATGTAGCTCAGCTCATGCGCATCGACCCGAGCGCCGGCTCCCAGTTTTACCTGATGCCGGTCCAGGTCGAACACAAACGCATCCGCGATGCGGCCCCCAACCCGCCGAAACGTACCGGGGAATGCCGGATCACGTCCGAACGCCGCGCCCTCGGACGCGACGAGGGTCGGCGGGGGCCCCGACGTCGCGAAATCCCGCTCGCTGAAGACGAGACCTGCACGCAGCTCCTGTCGAACCGTATTGGTCACCCGTGCCGACAACGCCGCCATGCCGTGCGCCTCCGTCTCATCGAGAGAGGCGTCTGGCGTGAAGATCCGATCCAACGCGGACGACGGACTGGTCGTCTTCGCGATCGCGGCGCTTGCGCCGACGGTGAGCATGGTGGTCGGGGACAACAGCAGGTCCGTCCGTGCGAACCCCGCAATGACCTCACGAGATTCGACGCCTGTTCCCAGGTACGGATCGAGATCGAATTGATCCGTCGCCTCCAGCGCGGCGATCAACTCCTCATCGTTCGTTCCGCGTTCCCACGCGCGGGCCACCGGCCGGTCTTCGCTTCGCACCTCGATGCCGACGCGAAACGTTGCGGAATCGGAGACAATCGGGCCGGACGCGGAAACGGCCGCGCGGAGCATCGTGTGGCTCGCCTGGTCCGGCGCGAAGAATTTAGACTGGGCGACGGGATCGCCACTCCAATCGATGCCCCCCCGCACGTCGAACACCCGTGTCCCCGTATGCGTTTGACCCGCCACATCGGTCCCGGTGACGCCCGACCACTCCACATCCCCTGTGGCGTTGCGAACGTCCAGCTGCGACAGCATCGATCGCGGCAACCGCGTGGCTGCGGCGGGGTTGGCCAGCTGCCAGGGATTGAGGGCGACGTCGTGTCGCACACCGTCAAGCAGGAAGCCTCCTAACCAGGGCGCCAGGCCATCCCCCTCCCCCATGGCGCCAACCGTTGTGGCCAGCTGCGTCGCGTCTCCCAGATCACCCAGGTCACCGGGTAACCGATAGAGGTTGGAGGCAGGAATCCAGCGTCCACCCGCCACCGACCGCGGTACTGCGCCAGCCGGAGCAGCCATCGTGTCGACGGTGACCGCCGCGCCCGTCACCGCGAAGATCCGAAGCTGCAGGCGCACCGTCTCCGATGGCCGCACGGCGACGTCCTGCACGACGAGCGGCCGGTACCCCAGCAACTCGACACGAAGCTGATATGCCCCGGGGAAGACGAGGTCGAGAACAAACGCACCCTGGCGGTTGGACCGGCCCGTTCGGAGCACCCGTCCTCCCGCGTCCCGAAGCTGAACGACTACGCCGCTGACGGGTGCCTCGAGTTCGTCGCGGACAGTCCCCGCTATAGAGCCAGTGGTGAGCGTCTGGGCATCGAGCGCCCCACTCCCAATTCCCCAGGCCATCACGAACAGCACGACACCCACGCGGGATATCCACCCCGCTACGTCACTGAGAACTGCAAGAATGATCACGTGTTTCGAAACCTTCATTGCCCGAGACGATGAAGTCGCCAATTGTCGCTGCGACGGCAGCGGATAACAAGGGTGGACAACGGGGTCGCCGCCGAATCCCCAACTCGATACTTTGCACCATGCCCGCCCGGTCTCACGGCACCACTCGTCAGATTCTCACCAACGTGTGGCCGGTTGCCTTCCGCCTCACCCCCACGTATCACCTCCCAGATGCATCCGGCATCACGCCCGCGTTTCTCGACGCCGAAGGAATCGATCTGGTCATCTGGGACGTCGACGGTACGTTGATGAGCTACCATGCCAAGCGTGTCGCGAGTCCGTTGGTCGCGACGCTCTCGGAGGTGACTCGCAACCCGCACCACCGACATTTCATCCTCTCCAATTGCGACGAGCAACGCTTCGAGACGTTGGGCGAGATCTTTCCGAGCCTTCCGCTTTTCCGCGGCTATGTGCTCGACGACAAATGGGTGAGTCGAGTTCGGCGTGGGACACTCGATACGCACTCCCGGGACGCGGTACGAGAACTGTTGCAACGTGGCGGGTGGCAGGTTCGCAAACCCGATGCACGACTCGTACCCGCCATAATGGAGGAAGCCGGCGTGCGCGATCCCCAGCGGACGCTTGTCGTCGGCGACCAGTTCCTGACCGACGTCGCCACCGCACATCTGGCCGGCGCACGGTCCGCAAAGGTGGATACCCTGGAGCCGGCGAGCTTCCCCCGTTCAATTCAAACAACACAGCGAATCGAAAGGACTTTTTATCGCCTCACCAACCGGCCGCGTGCATGATAGCCGAGGCCGCATCGCAGCGACGAATCGCCTGACTCACACCTGACTTAAGTCCTGCAGTGACTCCGCGCACAGCACGCATCACAATGCGTTCTACTCGTAGCGCCGTTGGCTCAGCTGTGACGGTTGGTGTTGCGCGTATACGGCAAACCAGAGCGCGAGTGCTCCCCCGCGGGATCTCGCTCTCAGCTCCAAGCCCTTAGAGAGCAACGGATTACTGGAGACAACAATCTCCCACAGACCCGAGCGAAACATGTATGCATCCTGCTTTGGGGCCCGATGACAGCTCGCCGAGCGTGCAACAGCGGCGAGGACATAGCAGCGACCCGAACGGACGGTCACGTGACTGAATCGCCCAACGCTCTTCCCATCGCGAACCCCCAGGTGATCTTCCGCCGAGTGGGAGATGGCGCCGTGCTGTTGTCGCTCGAGGATGAGGTCTACTACGGGCTCAACGCCGTTGGCGCGCGGGTGTGGGAGTTCCTCGCGGAATCATCGCGCGGCGTGGATGAACTCGTTGATGCCCTTCAGCTCGAATACCGCGAGGTAGACCGCGACGTGATTTGGGCTGACGTGAATGAATTGCTGCGTGATCTCACCGAGAATGGGCTCGTGGCACCGGTCCAGGCCCCGGACCTGTCCTCCGCGGATTCGAGCAGCACCGTCTCGGAACGGTGACGCTGGCAGGAGACATTCGCTACCGCCTGGTCTTCAATCCGTTGCGTCAACGAGGCCCAACAGGTTGTTGCACTGGGCCACCACGGAAGAGTGGCGACCCGTATGATCGCCACGCGTCAAGTCATAACTTACTGACTTGCTGGCACTTAGCGACGGGATTCCCTGCAATCCGGGGCCGGCGCCCTCGCACGAATCCTGCCACGACTCCTCCCAATGACCAGCCGCCACACCGGGTTCAGAAACACGATCGCGCTCCTCCGCGCCTTGCGTCTTCGCCACGTGCCGCTGATTTGCACGGTATACGCGGGGCTCCTTCGCGCCCAGTGGCTCGTGTGGCGGCGACCCACCGGCGCCCTGGTCGAATCGGTCACTCCGCTCCCTGCGTCCAGCGAGACGACAGCGGTTCCCGAACGGGTGGCGCGCCTCGCCCATCTGACGCATTGGGCTGCACGAACCCTTCCGATCCGCCCGGTGTGCCTCGTGCGCTCGGTCGCCCTCGCATGGCTGCTGGCCCGATACGGCTATCCAGAAGCGATCGTGAGGGCGGGGGTTCGTCTCGTGGACGGACAGTTCGAGGCCCACGCATGGGTCGAGTACGATGACCAGCCCCTCGCCGAAGGTGCCGAACAGCTGGCGTCCTTCGCTCCAATCGCCACCGTGAACGCCCGAGCGTTCTCATGAGCGGGCTGGTGGGTCTGGTTGGGACGGCGACCATGGCGGACGCCCGTGCGCTGTCCATGGCGATGGCCGTCCGAGGGAACGACGGCTTCCAGCAGTGGCGCAATGACGGCGTAGTGCTGGGAGTGGGCCGGTATGAATGGGAGATGGGTCATTGCGGCCGAGACCTCGTGGTCAATAGCGGCTCGGTGACAGCGGTGGCGGACGCCACGTTGTACGACCTGCCCACTCTCGACGCGCGGCTCCGCGACAGCGGCACGCAGGTAGACGGCACCTCAGCGACCCATCGGATCATCGCGGCCTACCGAACCTGGGGCACCAAATGCGTTACCTACCTCAACGGTGACTATGCGTTCATCCTGTGGGATGCTCGTAAGCAACTCCTAGTAGGTGCCAGGAGCGCCGGCGGCAAGCGGCCACTCTTCATCGCAGAAAGTGGTGGAGGGGCCGTGATCGCTTCGACGATTGCCGGGGTCTTGGGCCATCCCGGCATCTCCGACGATTTGCACCCAGCGGCCATCGCCTCCGCGATTTGTGCGTTTCCCTCAGTGGGCGGGCCTGAAACCGCATATCGAGCCATACGCCGGATCGGGGCTGGAGAGGCGTTCCTGTGGGAGCACGGCCGGCTACGCTTCCGGCAGTTCTGGCACGTCCCAACCATCGGTGGCGTGACGGCGACCGCTGATTTCGCCGCGGGCGCCGAGGAGCTAGCCCAGCTACTGCGCGAAGCCGTTGGCGATCGCCTGGGTTCGGACCGGACCGCCGTATGGCTGAGCGGAGGATGGGATTCAACCGCCGTGTGGGGCATCGGCCAAGATATACTGAGAGCGGACGAGCAGCGTCGCATGTTTGGGGTCTCCATCAGCTACCCGCCGGGTGACCCTGGCCGTGAGGACGAGTTCATCAGGGCCAGCGCGGAACATTGGACCGCCGATGTTTCGTGGGTGGACATCGCGGACATCCCGTTCTTCGACGCTCCCGAATCGAGTGCGGCCACCCGGGACGAGCCGTTCGCCCACATGTTCGAAGGATGGAACCGGACTCTGGCCCGCTCGAGTCGGGCCGGGGGAACTCGGGTCGCACTGGACGGTTTCGGCGGAGACCAGCTCTTTCAGGTGTCAGAGCACTATCTCCTCGACCTCTGGCGGCGCGGCCGGCGGCTCGAGGTGATCCGTGATTGGCATCAGCGCCGGCTGGGAACGGTCGCACAGCTAATTAGGGGCGTGGCCCGCCCGGCCCAGGCCCTTAAGCATCGGGCGGTCCCCTGGCAACGTTTCCTGCTGCGACCGCATCCGTCGTGGCTGCAGGGGGAGTTCGCGAAGAAAGCCACTTTGCTGGAGCGCGAACGCGAGTACCTCCCGCCCGACACGGTCAAGGACCTCTCGGAGGGAGAGACACGGTTCTTTCTCGAATCGCCATACTACGCCCTCTTGAACCATTTCATCGCCGAGTTCGCGCTCGAGGCGGGTGTAGAATCCCGCTCACCGCTGTTCGACGACCGCGTGGTCCGCTTTGCCGCCGCCCGTCCTCGAAGTGAACGAGCGTCAGGACGGGAAACCAAGCGTCTCCTTCGCCACGCGGTACGGGGCTTGCTACCCGAACCTGTGTTGCAACCTCGAGCCGCCCGCACGGGTGTCACATCGGGGTACGCCAAGCAAGGCATGGCCGAGCCGTTCCAACAGATAGTGGCACGCGCAGGCGCGTCGCCCTGGATCCTTGAAGAGTTGGGGATCATCAACACGCAGCAATTTCGGGATGCCATCGCGCCGGACCGGCTGGCAGAGGACGGAGACCAACGTGTGAGCGCATACCTGACGCTGCAAACCGAATTGTGGCTGCGGAGCCGCATCTGTGGGTCGAGACCGCCCACCCGCGCGCAAGGCACGTCAATTCAGCCACTGGATGTCTCACGGCCACGGGGGTCGTGGGCTGCTCCGAGCCAGCCGCTCGGGACTTTGTAAGGAGGCCCAATGTACGAGAAGCCCAAATTGGAACGGTTTGGCACGTTCCGAGAGCTTACTCAGATCGGCCTCAACAGCGACGCCGATGGAGCCGTCATCTTCGGTATTGGATGCAAGGTAGGCAAGTGGGAAATTGCTAATAGTTGCCCCACGAGCCGTTCCTGAGGACACCGTCGCTGCATGAGGGGCCTCTTCGGAGGCCCCTCTCCGATCTGCCAACCTCGACTCCCATGCCATCCTACGCCCTCTTCGGTAGCTGTTTCGAATCGGAGCTTCCTTTCGAAGGCTTGAAGTCCGCGGGTTCCTTATTGCCGCGGTGGAAGCTGGTAGTTCGCGACACGCCGGCTCCACCCCGGAGTGGCACTTTGCTGGGCACGTCCCGCGTCGATGAGGGCATAAGCGTCCACCTGTCCCAGGACGCCCGTGGCTATCGACTCGAGTACGAGGACACGGGAACGTTCGACGTCAATGACTCGGGACGCTCGATTACGTGGTACCGCGTGCCTGGAGCCGATCTCGAACACGCTCGGCTCGACATCCTCGGCCGTGTCATGGCCATTGCCCTGCACGCCGGTGGCGACTTCTGCCTCCACGCCAGCGCAGTGCTCACCCCTCAAGGCGCCATCGCGTTCATGGCACCCAAGTTCCACGGCAAATCAACGCTCGCGATGGCGCTCGCACATGCCGGCTGCCCCGCCCTCACCGACGATATTCTACCAATCGGATTCCGCGCCCGATGCGTCGTGGCACGTCCTGGAGTCCCTCAACTTCGATTGTGGAGCGATTCAGCCCGGCGGTTAGCCCCGGATCGGGTCGAAGGTCATGTCGGAGGCAAATACACAATGGATAGCATCCTCACGGTCCGTGCGTCCGATTCGGAGTTCCCGCTTGCAGCACTTTACATCCTCTCACCAAGGATCTCGCAGTCCTCGACGCACGTGGTGACACGACATCGGCTGGCGCCGGTGCAGGCTGCGTTGACCTTGGTAGGTCAGGCAAAGGCGGGCGAGCTGCTGGGTGGAGCGGAAGCACCCGGTCTGCTTAGACGCGCCGTGGCCGTAGCGGGGCAGGCGCCGATGTACCGACTCGAGATCGTCCGTGACTATGACCGCTTGAGCGAGGCCACCACACACATCATCGGCTGGCACCGAGAACGAGCGCAGCACACCGCAGCGTCGGCATGACCACCGCTCCCGCCATGGCGCTACCCGCAACCCTGGAGCGATCGAGCACGGTACCGGCCATCCACATATGCTCCCTGTCAAAAAGGTTTTCCGAGCCGCGAGGATGGCGCGAAGCCGCGCGCCATCCGTTCCGGCGTACCTGGGTCACCGCCCTTCAGGACGTCGACCTCGAAGTTGCTCGCGGTGAGTTCTTCGGCCTGCTGGGTCCGAACGGGGCCGGAAAGACTACGCTGTTCAAGGTACTTTCCACGCTGGTCGAACCTGACGGTGGTGATGTACTGGTACATGGACGTCGTGTCACCGAGGATGCCGCGCACGTCCGGCGCCTCGTAACCCCGGTTATCGCCGACGAACGGAGTCTCCGGTGGCGCCTTTCGGCACGCGAGAATCTGCTCTTATACGCGCACCTGTACGGCGTTTCGCCACCGAGAATCTCCAAGCGCATCGACCACCTCCTGGACGTCGTCGGTCTCGCGGATACCGGGACGCGAATGGTCGGCGCATTCTCCACCGGCATGCGACAGCGTCTGGCCATCGCCAGGGCCCTCTTGGCCGAGCCGGACGTGCTCTTGCTCGATGAACCGACGCGATCGCTTGATCCCCTTGCCGCCAAATCGTTGCGAACCTTCCTGCGTGAAGAGGTCGCAACCCGGCGCGGCACGACAATCCTGCTCGCGACACACCTGGCCGAAGAAGCCTTCGACCTCTGCGACCGGGTGGGCGTCCTGCACAAGGGTCGTCTTCTCGCCTGCGGGACCACTGAGCAGCTCGCGCGCGAGTTCGCAGACCAGCCATACCTGATCTGGACGACGGTGCCGAACCATCCGGCGTTGCATGGGGCTCGTGAAGTCACGGGTAGCCACGGAACCGGCGATTGGCGGGCCGTGGAGATCACACTGTCGAGTGAAGAGCAGGCCGCCACTAAGCTCAAGCAGCTCATGGCCGCAGGAGTGCCAATCGCGCGATTCGAAAAGGCCAGCCTGCAGCTTGCGGATCTCATCGAGCGCGTGGTCCAACGCGGGAGCACGTCATGAGCGCGGTAGCCGCGATGTTCCGTGCGGATCTCAGGACCGCGCTATCGTATCGCCTGCAGATGATGTTCGCGGTCGCTGGAGTCTTGCTCTCAGTGGTCCCGTTGTACTTCGTGGCGGGAGCGCTCCAACCGGTAATGGCCGAGTCCATCCGCGATCAGGGACATGAGTACTTTGGCTTCCTGATCATGGGCATGGTGGCGTTCCTCTTCGTATCCGGTGCCGTCACTGCCCTTCCGAGTGCCGTAGGTTCCGCTATTCGGACCGGAACCCTCGAGGCGATGTTCAGCACACCCGCATCACTCGCCTCCCTTCTGGTCGGCTTCGTCGTGTACCCCTTCTCGTGGATCGGCGTGCGCGCGTCCGTGCTGGTAGTCGGAGCGTGGACGCTCGGAGCCGATATCGCGTGGAGTCACCTCCCCACGGCCGCTGCGATTCTGGCGCTCATTATCCTGTCGCACGTTCCGTTTGGTCTCCTCGCCGCGGCGGCGATTCTGGCATTCCGCACGGCGGGACCGCTCGGCACCATCGTGCTTACGCTCTCTGGGCTGCTCGGCGGCGTCTACTACCCCACGCATGTCATCCCGTCGTGGATCGAATCGCTGAGCGCGGCGCTGCCGCTGACCTACGGGCTCCGGGCACTGAGACGCGTGCTGCTCGATGGCGCGTCTTTGGGCGCAGTCACAAGCGACTTGCTGATTTGCAGTGCGTATGGCGTGATCCTGTTCGGGGTCGCAACATTGGTGTTCACGACCAGCCTCCGCTACGCGCGCCGCTCAGGAACGCTGGCTCAGTACTGAAACGGTGACCGTGCACCTCTCCCGCGAAGCCACCCTTGTCCTCAGATCGGCCCGGATAACGCCGGATCCCGAATGGCACGCGCTCTGTGCACAGCCGCTGCGCTGGCAAGAAGTCATCGCCGTCGCCGCTGACGAGCGGGCCGCCTCCGTCCTCTCCCGCCGGCTGCCCCCCAACACGCCCGATGACGCCAGGGCCGCGTTGCGGCGTTTTGCCCTCGTCGCCGAGTTTCGGCACGCCCAGCTGGAACAGCTATACAAGACGACCCTCGCCGCCCTCGCGAGCGCGGGACGGGATGCCGTGCTGCTCAAGGGAGGTGCGCTCATGGCACGCGGCATCGCGACAGCCGCCGAACGTCCGATGAGTGACCTCGACCTGCTCCTACCGCCCGATCAGGCGCAGAACACCTGGGAACAGCTCCAGGACTGCGGCTGGCGTTGGGATCGTGAGCGGTTCCCTGCACCGTTGTATGAACGACAACACCATCTACCGCCACTCGTGGATGCGGGGGGCAGCAGCTATCGTCTCGAAGTCCACCGCGATCTCTTCCCACCGTTCCACCCCTTCGCCCTCAGCGCAGATGACGTCCGCCGCGCCAGCACCACGGTACAGTCAAATGAGACCCCGATTCGCGTCCCAGACTCGACCCATCTGCTGGTCCATAGCGCGATCCACTTCGCATGGGCGCACACCCTCGAGAGCAAGGCGTGGCGCACGCTCCGCGATGTCGAACTCCTGACGACCAGGACGGAGGTGGATTGGTCAGAACTCGTCGATACCGCCCTCCAGGTGCGCGCGGGCTCCTGCACTTACTGGACACTTCGCTTGGCACAGTCCGTGATCGGCACGCCCATACCCCACGACGTGTTGGAACGGCTCAAACCACCGCGGAGCGACGCGACCCTGAGACGCCTCGAACGTCATTACGCGCGGAACATGCTGCTCACGCCGAGCCGGTGTCCATCCGACCGCATGCGGCGTGTGTTCTGGGAAGCCGGGATCTGCCCCAAGCACCAGGGGCACGGAACGGCGAGACCGTGGGACGGAACGTTTCGGATTCCGGAAGTGCAACAATGGGATGAAGGACGCGGCACTATGGGCGTCTCGGATCGCCTCCGTCAGACCGGGCGGCTGGCCCGGTACGTCTGGGAGTTGCGCTAGCCGTTTACGATCCCTTCCGCCGCTCCGCCCACCACGCCAACCGCTCCGCAATCTGTTTCTCAAACCCCAAGCCCGAGGGCTCATACCACCGCACGCCCCGAAGCTCCTCCGGCAAATACTCCTGCTCCACGGCAAACCCCTCGGGCGCATCGTGATCGTATTGATAGCCCTTCCCATATCCCAACGACTTCATGAGCCCCGTAGGCGCATTACGAATGTGCAGCGGAACCGACGCGGACGGATGCTCGCGCGCAGCATGTTGGGCATGCCCCCACGCATTGTAGACACGATTCGATTTCGGAGCAGTGGCGAGATAGACCGCTGCCTGCGCGAGCGCCAACTCCCCCTCCGGTGAGCCGAGAAAGTCGTAGGTCTCCTTGGCCGCCAGCGCGACGCTCAACGCGCGCGGGTCCGCGAGACCCACGTCCTCCACCGCCATCCGCACCAGGCGCCGCGCAATGTAGAGTGCGTCCTCTCCTCCATCGATCATCCGCGCCAACCAGTAGAGCGTCCCCTCGACGTCACTCCCCCGCACCGCCTTGTGCAGGGCCGAGATGAGGTTGAAGTGCTCTTCGCCCGACTTGTCGTAGCGCGGCAGTCGTCGCTCCAACACCTCACGCACCGTGGTCGCGTCAATCGAGGCGTCCGTCGTCACTCCCTCGCGTATCACGTGCTCGGACACGGCCTCGACGGCATTCAGCACCTTCCTCGCATCCCCGTCCGCATACTGCACCACGAGATGCTTCGCATCGTCCGCGAGCACGATGGGCCGCGCGCCCTCGCCCCCGGTGCCCAGGTCGATCAGCGCGCGATCGACGATGTCCGCCAAGACCTCGGCATCCAACGGTTCGAGAACGAAGACGCGAAGACGAGACAGCAGCGCGGCGTTCAGCTCGAAGGACGGGTTCTCGGTGGTGGCCCCGATCAGCGTGATGGTGCCGTCTTCGACCCACGGCAAAAACGCATCCTGTTGCGCGCGATTGAAGCGATGGATCTCATCGCAAAAGAGAATGGTGCCGCGCCCCTCCATGCTGGCGCGTTCCTTGGCCTCCCGAATGACCTCGCGGACACGCGGAATGCCTTCGGTGACGGCGCTGAATGGGACGAAAAGGCGACTCGTATACGCTGCGATCAACCGGGCGAGCGTGGTCTTTCCGCAGCCGGGCGGCCCCCATAGCACCATGCTTCCGACGTCGCCCGTTTCGATAGCTCGCCGTAGCGGCTTGCCGGAGCCCAGCAAGTGCAATTGGCCGAGGAAGTCCTCCAGCCGCTCGGGCCGCATCCGCGCCGCGAGGGGCTGCGCCCGTTGCGCACCCGGTGCGAACAAGGACGGAGGATCGGTCATGCGCGATCCTTGGTCGCAGTCATCAAGGCCGGCACCCGGGCAAGCAAGACATCCCGGTCATTCAGCGACGGGGCCTCCAGGACAGCTTCGAGGAGCTGTTCCAGGACTCTGCGCACTTCTGGCCCCTCGGGTACGCCGGCCTCCATGAGATCGGTTCCGTTGACCGCGAGGTCGCGGATCGTCAGGGCCGCACCTTTTCGTCGCTCGATCTCCACGGCCCCGCGTAGAGCGTCGGCGCCCTGCGCCTCCGCTACCGTGATCAGATCGTCTGCTGCGGGACCGACATGCGCCAACCAGCGGCGAACGGATACTGTGTCGGGCACATCAGGAAGCTGGCCACGAAACCGAGCGAACCGCCTTCCCCGCTCGATCTGCGCATTGGCACAACGAAGCCGGTCGAGGGTGCGCTCGGGATCTGCAGACAGGACACTGGTGAGGAGCACGGGATCGTCCTTTGGCAGGGCGTCGGCCAATCGTTCCCATCCGCGAAACGCCTTCAAATGCGCGGCAACCTCTGGGAGCCACAAATCCAATGCGCCCAAGTCCCTCCACTGCAAGACGAATGCGCTGGGCCGTTGGCTACCCGCCAAGCCCCTGAGCCACTCCTCCCGCACCCGCTCCGCCGACAGCACCGTCAGTCCCTGTACCTCGGCCTCGGCCGCCGCGCGGGTGTGCACCTCGATCGCAAAGCCAAATCGGGACGCGAACCGTAGTGCCCTCAGAATCCGGAGGTAGTCTTCGCGAAATCGCTGTCGCGGATCACCGACCGCACGGACGATCCTTGCCGCCAAATCTTCACGGCCGCTGAACGGATCTTTCCACTCGAACCGAAACGGATGGTAGGCAATCGCGTTGATCGTGAAATCGCGACGGGCAAGATCTTGGTCGAGCGACGCGCCGAACTCGACAACAGCGTGACGCCCATCAGTGCGAACGTCACGCCGGAACGTCGTCACTTCATGCGTTTGACGACTGGAATCCAGCACCGCCACCGTTCCATGGTCCATGCCCACAGGAATCGTTCGGCGGTGGCCAAAGATCTCCCGCACCTCCTCCGGCCGCGCCGCGGTGGCGAGATCGAAATCCTTATTCGGGACCTGCATGAGGTTGTCCCGTATCGCGCCACCGACACACCAGGTCTCATAACCCGCAGCATCCAGGCGGTGGGCGATCTTCTCGACCTCGGGCGGTATCGGGAGTCGGTCCGGAAACTCGACCATTCTACTCCGAGCGTGCGAGGCAGAAACGCGAATGGCTCACCACTTGGCGCCTTTGCCCCTTGGCGTTTTTGCGCTCCGCGCCTTTGCGTCTTTGCGCTAACCGCATAGGACGCTACCGCCGTTCACATTCAAAATCTCGCCCGTGACATGCGCCGCAAGATCGGAACACAGGAACACAATGGGTCCCGCGACTTCCTCCGCCGTAGCGACCCGCTTCATAGGGATGGTTGCCTCGATGGCTAGACGCCCCGCTCCACCGTCACGGCTGTACGGCAGTTCTGACATCTCCGTGTCGACCCATCCGGGCGCAACGGCGTTCACGGTTATTCGTGGAGCCACCTCGACCGCGACGGATTTGACGAAGGCGTTGAGGGCGCCTTTGCTCGCCGCGTAATCCGCATGAAACGCCTCGCCCCGTTGCGACGCCGTAGAGGAAACCATCACTACGCGTCCGCCCTCACCCATCACCCGCAACGCTGCGCGTGTGCCGAAGAACACCCCGTCCAGATTGACGCTCAGCGTCTGCCGCCATCGCGCGTCATCCAACTCGGCAACCGGCACGTTGCCAGGCGGCCACACGCCAGCGTTCGCCACGAAGCAGTCGAGCCGGCCAAACGCCTCGACCGTCTCCCGCACCACGCGCTCACAATCTTCACGCCGACCGAGGTCCGCTTCCAATGCGACCGCGCTGGCATCATCACCCAGAGATTGGACGACGCGCTGGGCATCCTCCCAGCGGCTGCGGTACGTGAGCGCGACCCGCGCGCCCGCCCGCGCGAAGAGTACCGCGGCGGCGGCGCCGATCCCCCGGGACCCCCCGGTGACGAGCGCCACACGCCCCTGCAAATCGATGAGTCCCACCCGTTAGCTCCCTTGCGCAAAACGACGAAAGCGATCGCGCCACCGTTCCTTGAGAGGAAGCGGAGGCACCAATTGCATCGCCACGTCGTCGATGACGGCATTTGGATTGTAGAGTGTGAGCTGCTGCGCGTGCACGACGCCATCCCGGCGCCGCAGATACTCCGCACCCGTCACAATGGACCGGGCATCCCCATGATTGTCCGCGGCGATGACGTCCGCCAGCCCTGATGATATCAGCTGCCGGGCCCGATGCCCCCGGGTGGTAGGCCGGGTCAGCGTCGTGGCATCCACCTGCATCCGCGCACCCGTTTCACGCCACCCGGCCACGGTGGACGGGGAGCATGCCTGGTACCGCTCCGGATGGGCCACCAGGGGGATCAAGCCCGCGCGGCTGATCCGGGCCAGCAGCGAATGTGCGACATCCGCGAGCACCATCAGGGGAAACTCGATGAGCACATAGCTGGACGCGGCAAGCGTAAACCGTCGATCCGTCAGCACGACGTCCGGGGCAGGTGCATCGAGCATGATCTCGAACCCCAGATGCAGCGTGGGCGTATTGCCAAGGTCGGTATGTCGCAGGGTATCCCAGGCGATCTCCCGACGTTCCAGCGCATCCTCCGGATCCATCGCGATCTCACTCGCCCGCGCGTGGGGGGTGAGGACGACGTGTCGCACCCCCTGCGTGGCGAAAACGCGAAGCACGTCGGCCGACTGCTCCGGTGACCGCGAGCCATCGTCGACGTTCGGCAGGAGGTGAGAGTGAAGATCGATCATCCCGAAGACCAATCGGTCATCAGACGTGGGCCAGGCGCTCCGGCGCCAGTTCCGCCAGGGCCTCGCAATGATACGTAATCAAGGCATCCGCCGTCAGCACGTCGAGCGGATCGTCATGGTCGGTGCCCAGACGCTCCAGCAGCGCATGGGCACACGATCGGAATACCTCGGGGACCGTTCTGGACTCCGGCGCTCCCTCTAGCGCCGCCATCAACCGTCTCCACAGCGATTCGGGAATACCGTCGCGGCGCCCGACGAGCCAGGCCCGCGCGCGTACCGTGGCGCTCACCTCGGAAGCAGGGCGCGGACGATGTCCGGCGTCTTGACCTTGACGTCGGCCAGCTTGGACGGGTCCCCGACACCGGCGGACGCGAAGTGCGGACGGCCGCCACCCTTGCCCCCCGCGATGGCAGCAATCTGCTTCACAACGTCGCCGGCTTTGAGCCCCCGGCTCACCAGATCGTCCGTCACCGCCACATGAATGCCGGGCCGCTCGCCGTTCGTCATCAGGACGGCGAGGGACTGCGTGTGCTCTTCCCGGAAGCGATCCATCATGAGCCCGATCTGGTTGCGATCGCTGACCGGAGCCTCGCCAATAAACAAGGAGACGTCACCGAACGTGTGACGCTCGAACTCCGCGTTCCCCCCACCGGACTTGAGCAGATCCTCGACTTGGCTTTCCAGCCGCTTGTTCTCGCGCAGCAGGGCGTCAACGCGCTGCTGGAGATGCTCGGGGTGGCTGCGCAACGTTTGGGACACCTCGGTTACCACCCGGTCCAGCTGCCGCAGGACACGGTACACGCCCGGCCCCGTCACCGCCTCGATCCGCCGAACCCCGGCGGCCACACCGGACTCTCCCGTAAACCGGAACATGCCGATCTGCCCGGTACTGCGGACGTGCGTACCTCCACACAGTTCGAGCGACACCCCCGGGACATCGACGACCCGAACAACATCCCCGTACTTCTCGCCAAACAGCGCCATCGCCCCCTTGGCCAGGGCCTCGCCATAGGGCATCTGATGCGTCTCGAGCGGCAGATTCTCCCAGATCTGCTCGTTCACTTCGTGCTCTATGATGCGCAGCGCGTCATCGTCGATCGGCGCATGATGGGAAAAATCAAACCGCAGCCGATCCGGCGCCACGACCGAGCCGGCTTGCCGCACGTGTTCCCCGAGCACGTGCCGCAACGCGGCGTGCACCAGATGCGTGGCCGTATGATTGCGCTCGATGTTGTGCCGGCGTTCGGCGTGCACCTCCGCAACCACCACGGTTGGTTCGAAGTCTCCCTGATACGGCCCCGTCACGACCTGCCGCCCGTCATCCTTCAGTACGTCGTCCACCGGCAGCTCCCAGCCCTGGCCCTGTACGCGTCCCGTGTCGCTCACCTGCCCGCCCGACTCCGCATAAAACGGATTCTCACGCAGGATGAGATCGAGGCGATCGCCCGCGCGACGAAACTTGAGGATATCCGTTTCCGCTTCCGTGGTCTCATAGCCCACAAAGCGCTGCCGCTTTCGGGGGATCACCGTCTCCCATGCCCCTCCGGCGCCCCCGCGAGTATGCACCGCCGGCCCGCCATCGCTTCCGGCCTTGCGTGCCTCTCGTGAACGCTCCTGCTGCCGTTCGAGCGCCGCGTCAAACCCCCGCACATCCACCTTCCACGCCCGCTCTCGCGCGATGAGGGTCGTGAGATCGATCGGGAATCCGTACGTGTCGTAGAGCTTGAAGGCGTCTTCCCCGGAGATCGTCCCCGCACTCCCCGCCGTCAGCTCGTCCAGACGGTGCAGACCGCCCTCGATGGTCTCGAGAAACCGTTCCTCCTCCGAGCGCGTCCAATTGACGATCTCGGTCCGCTTACTAGCGAGTTCGGGATACACACCGGACATCTGATCGATCACCGTTTCCGCCAGGTGGACGAGCGTAGGCTCGCGCCGGTCCAGCAAATACGCATGCCGGACCGCGCGCCGCAGGATGCGCCGCAGCACATACCCGCGCCCGTCGTTGGAAGGATACACACCGTCTGCCAATAAGAAGGTGACCGCCCGGGCGTGATCCGCGAGCACCCGAAAGCCGGCACCCGCCGGACCCCGATCGTACTCGCGACCCACGATCTGGGTTGCGCGCTCGATGATGGGCCTGAACAGATCCGTGTCGAAGTTGGAGGGCACCTCCTGCATGACCGCGGCGATTCGCTCGAGCCCGGCCCCCGTGTCCACAGACGGCGCGGGCAACGGGTCCCGCGCCCCCCCCTTGCCCTGATCGAACTGCATGAACACGAGATTCCAGATCTCGAGCAGCTGTCCCGCTTCACCTAGCGCCTCGAACGCGTCCTGCGTGAGTTCCCCGCCGCGCTCCTCGGCCGAGCGGAGGTCCACGAAGATCTCCGAGCACGGTCCGCACGGACCGGTGTCCCCCATCTGCCAGAAGTTGTCCTTATCCCCCAGACGATAGATGCGGGCTGTGGGGATGCGCGTCACCTGATGCCACAGCCGTGACGCCTCATCATCCGTGTGGTGGACGGTCACATAGATGCGTTGAGGATCAATGCCGAGGTACTTCTTGCCGGTCACCCATTCCCAGGCGAACTCGATGGCTTCGCGCTTGAAGTAGTTTCCGAACGAGAAGTTGCCGAGCATCTCGAAGAACGTGTGGTGGCGCGCGGTGTGGCCGACTTGCTCCAGATCGTTGTGCTTCCCGCCGGCCCGAACGCACTTCTGCGCCGTCACCGCCCGCTGGTAGTCCCGCCGTTCCAATCCCTGGAAGACCCTCTTGAATTGCACCATGCCCGCGTTCGTGAACAGGAGCGTCGGATCGTCGGCGGGGACGAGCGAGGACGAGGCCACGTGCGTGTGCCCCCGCTGGCCAAAGAACTCGATAAATGATTGTCGGATCTGGTCTGCGCGCATGCCCGAAACCTAATTGCCGCGGGGACGAGGGTATAGGAGTCGTTGGACGGATCGTAGCCGGCATGCGGGTTATCAGCGGCTGGATGGTGAGGCACAGGGGGACCGGGGCACCGGGGGGCACAGTGCGGCCCTCACGGCGGCAACCAACGAAAGTCGCCGGAGAGGCAGTGGGGACAGAAGGGGCGGGTTGGTGAAAGGTCGGGATGATGATGTCTGACGGGCGCGCTGCCCGGAGCGATGCCCCTGGGCGCGAACCTGGTAACTCAATGAACTGCTGGTGCTTGCTGCGGCCAAGAGGCATCGCGCAGGGCAGTGCGCCCGCCTAACCCCCGGCGCCCCGTTTCCATTCTTCAACCGAGTCTACGAACCGCATCGAGGTGGTGCTAATCCGGCAATCCCACACTCGGATCGGTTCATCCCCATGGAAGGGGCGGTCGCGAACCGCCCCTACTTGGGGATCAACTCCCGGACCAGATCGAAGATCTCGTGCCCCCGGAAACCGCGCCTGGTCATGTAGGCCAGCAGCCGCCGACGGGCCGCCTCCGGAGGAACGTCTTTGAGTTGCTTGGCCCGGCGCTCGGCGACATCCCGCGCTTGGGCCACGGTGTCGATCCCTTCAGCGTCCAGGGTTTCATGCACGGCGGATTCCGCCACGCGCCGATCGACCCCTCGGGCCTTGAGGTCCGCGACGAGCCGTGGCCCCGCGTGCCCCTTTGCAGCTCTCACCCGAGCGAAGTGCGCGGCGTAGTGCTCGTCATTCAGCAACCCGACGCTCGACAACCGGTCCACCGCTGCATCGACCGCGTTGGAATCGTGGCCCCGTTCGCGCAGGCGACGACGCATCTCGTTCACCGACCTGGGCCGTACCGCGAGCAACCGGATGGCCACGTCCCGAGCGGCTTCGATGGCCGCTTGTCGCTCCAGTTGCGCGAACTGCTGGGGCGCCAGTGCCCAGCCGACTCGCAGATCCAGCTCATGAACAAGGTCGATCAACAGAGAGGCATACCGGGCGCCGTCGATCTCGACGAGGAGGTGATCGGGCGCTCGGTGGTCCTGCGTCAACCCCGTGACGACCTTCGGAACGGCGCCGGAATCATCCCCGGCGGCGCGTTCCGCGGTCTTTCCGAAAGCCTGCCACCTGGTCATTGCGGCGGCGCGTCCTCGCCCGGGGCCTCGACCGGAGCCTCGACCGGCACTTCAGTGGTCCCGATGCCAAGGAACTGCTTGACCTTGTCCTCGACCTCTTCCGCCAGCGTCACGTTGTCCTTCAGATAGAGCTTGGCGTTCTCCCGTCCCTGCCCGATGCGCTCCTTGCCGTAGGAGTACCACGCCCCGCTCTTGTCGACGACGCCGGCCTCAACACCGAGATCCACCAGCAAGCCGGCATGGCTTATGCCCTCGTTGAACATCACGTCGAATTCGGCCTGTCGAAACGGGGGGGCGACCTTGTTCTTCACCACCTTCACGCGAACGCGACTGCCGATGATCTCGTCCCGCTCTTTGACCGGGCCGATTCGACGCACATCCAGACGGACCGACGAATAGAACTTGAGCGCCCGGCCACCGCTGGTGGTTTCCGGATTGCCGAACATGACGCCGATCTTCTCGCGCAGCTGATTGATGAAGACGACCGACGTGTGAGACCGATTGATGCTCCCGGCCAGCTTCCGAAGGGCCTGCGACATCAATCGCGCCTGAAGGCCCACATGGGTGTCTCCCATCTCCCCTTCGATTTCCGCCTTGGGAACGAGCGCCGCGACGGAATCCACCACGATGACATCCACCGCACCGGATCGAACCAGGATGTCCGCGATCTCGAGGGCCTGCTCACCCATATCCGGCTGCGAGACCAACAACTCATCCACGTCCACCCCCAGCTTTTTGGCGTACTCGACGTCAAGCGCGTGCTCCGCGTCGATAAACGCCGCCACACCGCCCGCCTTTTGCGCGTTGGCCGCGATGTGCAAGGCCAGGGTGGTTTTACCGCTGGACTCCGGCCCGTAGATCTCAGTGATGCGACCGCGGGGGATGCCCCCGATGCCGATGGCAGCGTCGAGGTTCAGGGCCCCAGTTGATATCGAGGCAACCCGAAGGTGTGTATCCTGGCCGATCTTCATGATCGAGCCCTTGCCGCACGACTTCTCGATTTGTGCGATGGCCAGATTCAGCGCCTTCCGCCGGTCTTCCGATAGCTGAGGTCGTTCTACCCTGCCCTTCGTATCCGATTTGGCCATGGTGGTCCTCGTGTGTTGGATGGATTGGGGCCCCCAGACCCCAATTCAGTGGTACCGAATATATCCCGAACCGAGACTCACCGCCACCCCGGCCAGAACGCGTTCTCCACGTGCTGCACGGCCGGCCTCGATCTGCCCATCGTCACACCGATGACGTCGAAGCGATAAGTCACGTTTGACTGGTAATGCCGATCTACCCAGGCGCAAGCCACACGGGCGATCTCACGCTGCTTCTTGGCCGAGACGGCCTGAATGGGGGCCCCAAACTTCAAGCTGCGTCGCGTCTTCACCTCGACGAACGCCACCACCCGTTCTCGCCGCACGATGAGATCGACCTCGAGCCGTCCCATTCGGAACCGGTGGGCCAGTACCCGCCATCCGCGGCACTCCAAATACCGCGCGGCGATGTACTCACCTTCCAGGCCACACTTCTGCCTGGGATCCTTCCACGTCTTGGGATCGGACTTGATCGGCATGGGAGCATGATAGGTCGATCCGCGAGAATCGCGGTATCAGAAGGTTGCAGGGAGTGGCGAAAGATTTTGGACAGCCGATCAAAGGCGGACCGTCTGTCAGGCGGGCAGGCGGACAGTAGGTGTGCGTTCAAACCCTCGGTCCGCCGAACTGGCCGCCTGTCCGCCTGTCCAGCTGTCCGCCTCTCGTCATTCGCAGTACTCATCCAACTGATCGGCCCCGATGAGCACCTCTCGGGGTTTCGATCCATCCGGCGGACCCAGGATGCCCGCGTCGTGGAGCTGGTCGATGATGCGCGCGGCACGCCCGTAGCCGATGCGCAGCCGGCGCTGCAACAACGACGTCGAGCCCAGCTGTTGGGAGATGCACAGCTCCGCCGCCTCGCGGAACAGGGGATCCCAGTCGCTCGAGTCGGGGCGTGACGCCCCTGCTCCGCCATCGTCTCGCCCCTCACGCTCCTGCACGAGGGCAAAGATGTCCTCGCGCTTGATCGGCTCGCCCTGGCGGCCCTCGGCGATCCGCTCGATCTGCTCCTCGTAGTACCGCGTGACGCGTTCAGTCTCTTCCGTAGAGATGAACGCGCCCTGTACCCGGACCGGTTCGCTCATCCCCGGCGGCAGGAACAGCATGTCGCCGTTGCCCAACAGCGACTCCGCGCCGTTCTGATCGAGAATGGTGCGACTGTCCACCTTCGACGCCACGCGAAACGCGATGCGACTGGGGAAGTTAGCCTTGATCAACCCGGTGATGACGTTGACACTGGGTCGCTGCGTGGCAAGGAGGAGGTGAATGCCGGTGGCGCGGGCTTTCTGCGCCAGAATCGCGAGCGGCTTCTCCACCTCGCCCTGCACCGTCATCATGAGGTCGGCCAACTCGTCGACAATCACGACGATGTACGGTTTCGTCGTGCCGGTGTACGGAACCAGGGTGACCTTCCGTCCGGGCGCCTCCTCCACGTCCTCGCCCTCTTCCCCTTCCTTGGCGGGCATCACCACCTCTTTGCCCTCTTTCACCTTGCGATTGAACTCGTGGAGGTTGCGGACATTGTTGACGCTGAACAGCTCGTAGCGATCCTCCATCTCGTACATCGCCCACTTGAGCGCCTTGGCGGCGTGCTTATTAGCCGTGACGACGGGATGGATGAGATGGGGAAGCCGATTGTACGCCGTCAGCTCGACCATCTTGGGGTCGATCATCAGCATCTGTAGCTCCCGCTCCGTGTAGCGGTAGATGAGACTCGTAATGATGGTGTTGATGCACACGGACTTGCCGGACCCGGTGGCCCCGGCAATGAGCAGGTGCGGCATCTTCGTCAGGTCGGCCGAGACGGGCTTGCCTTCGAGGTCGCGACCCAGGGCGATGGGGAGACCGCCGCGTTGCGGATCCCACTGCGGGCCCGCGAGCAACTCGCGCAACGTTACGATGCGCGGCGTCGGGTTGGGCACCTCAACGCCCACATACGGGCGGCCGGGGATGGGCGCGACGATTCGGATGGACTTGGCTTCCATCTTGAGCGCCAGATCATCGGCGAGCGCGGCGATGCGACCCACTTTGACCCCAGGGGCGGGCGCCACCTCGAAACGGGTCACGACCGGCCCGGTCGACCGATGTCGCCCGAGGGCCGCCTTGACGCGAAATGTCTCGAGCGTGTCGATCAACACCTGGCCCATCCGGTCCAGCTCCGCTTCATCCTCCGCCTGCGTGTCCCGGGACGGACTCTCGAGGACGTCGACCGGGAACGGCGGGATCGCCTCGCCCTTGATGAAGGCTTGCTCCTCATCCTGATCGGCATCCGGCGGCGGCAACTCCCGTCGCTTGCGCTTGCCCTTGTCGACGACCGCCGGGCGGGCGAGCGCCGGATCCGGTTCCGCCACGGCTGGCGGCGCGTCGAGATCCGCGGCACGGTCCGTGGAGAACCGTGGCATCGGCAACACCAGCCTGCGGAATGGGTGCCACCCGATGGTGGTGAGTGTCAATAAGCTGACACCGAGCACGCCGACGATCACGAGACCGGCCGTGCCGATCATCGCGTGCAGTCCCACCGCCAGAAACGCCGGAGCGACGCCGACCAGCTGGTGCTGGAGCGACCACATCTCATGATTCGCGGGAAGCTGGGCGGGATGCGTGACGCCGGTGACGACGGCCACCCAATAGGGGGCGAGAACCATGAGACCGCCGCTCAGGATGCCGGCGCGGACGATGTCGAGGCCCTTCACCCATCCAAAGCCGATCGCCCCGGCGAGGAGACAGAACCCCGGAATGGCCACGGCGCCGACGCCCAGGTAGGTCCACAGGAGTCGGCCGACGACACCCCCCAGGGGGCCGGTGATCGGCACGGGGATCAGAGCGATGGCGAGAAAGGCGCCGACCGCCAGGGCGACGATCGACCACAACTCCCGCCGGCGGTCGCCAATCGACTCCATGTCAGCCTCGAGGTTCGACGCGAACCTGCCGTTCGGCGTAGGACGGCACGATATCGTATCGATCGACCTCCGTGGCCGCCGCGACGTCGTGGTCCAACCCCAGATCATGCAGCTTACGCGCGGATGAGCTGGCGGCGAAGGCCCGCTTCCATCGATCGCCATAGTGCCGCACCAGCTCCTTGGCGGCGATCGCCGCGTCGTTGACCTCGAACGACCGAGGCAGGCGCGGCGGCAAAATCTCCCGCGCGAACCGGCCGGCCGTGTACGCATCCTCGAGCGCGAATCGGCGGTCCTGCCCCGCACACAGGATGACGAGTTCCCCGGTCTCCTCGAATACGGTCTTCGCCGCGGCCGCCGCGGCCGAGAAGTTGACGGCGGCGCCAATCAGCACCGGGCGCGCCGGATCCGTCGCGAGCAGCGCCGGCGTCCCGTTGCTCGTCGACATGATGAGCGTCATGCCCTTGACCTTGTCTCCCATGACCTCCTGGGGTGAATTGCCGAAGGCAAATCCCTCGATCATGCGGTAGCCGCGTTCGCCAGCCAGCAGCACGTCTTCGCGATTCAGATCCTTCGCCAATCGCAGGGCCTCGTCCCCGCTCGCCACCGGGAGGACGGCCCTGGCCCCGTGCGCGAGGGCGGCCACCACGGTGGTCGTTGCCCGGAGGACATCGATCACGAGCACCGGCCGCCCGGCGATGTCGTGTGGATTGACCCCCAGTGGTGTGAAGTAGACGGTGAGCTTCACGAATCTCCTCGGATCAACTCGGGGTAACGCTCGAGGAACTTCGTATCCACCCGGCCGGCCACGAACTCCGGATGGTGGATCACCCGTCGGAGAAACGGGATGGTCGTCGTGATGCCCTCGACGATGAAGGAATCCAGGGCCTGACTCATGCGCGCAAGGGCCTCGTCCCTCGTGTTGCCGTGCACGATTACTTTGGCGATCAGCGAATCGTAATATGGCGGCACGGTGTACCCGGAGTAGATATGGGTATCGACTCGCACGCCGGGGCCACCCGGTGGATGATACGTCGTGATCATGCCCGGGCAGGGCTGGAAGTTGCGCGACGGATCCTCCGCATTTACCCGGCACTCGATCGCGTGCCCCCGCAGCCGATCGCCATGCAACCGCAACCGCAGCGGTTCCCCCGCCGCCACCCGGATCTGTTCCTTCACCAGGTCGAAGTTGCTGGCCATCTCCGTGACGGGATGCTCGACCTGAATCCGGGTATTCATCTCCATGAAGTAGAACTGCCCGTCTTCATCCAGGAGGAACTCGATCGTCCCCGCCCCCACGTACGAGATCTGCTTGGCCAGGCGCACCGCGGCAACGCCCATTCGCTGGCGCGTGTCGACGTCGAGCCCGGGGCTGGGAGCCTCCTCGATCAGCTTCTGATGGCGTCGCTGCACCGAGCAGTCACGCTCGCACAGATGCATGACGTGCCCATGTTGGTCGCCCATGATCTGGAATTCGACGTGGCGCGGACTCGTCAGGTACTTCTCAACGTACACCTCTGCACTGCCGAACGCCGCCAGCGCTTCATTGCGGGCCAGCTGAAATGCTCGACGGAACTCTTGCGCGTCCACGGCGACCCGCATCCCCTTCCCGCCGCCGCCCGCCGCCGCCTTGATGATAACCGGGAACCCGATGCCCTCGGCCACCTCGAGCGCGTCGGCCGCCTCCTGAATCGCTCCCGGCGAACCGGGGACCACCGGCACTCCCAGCTCGATCGCCAACTTCCGCGCGGCCGCCTTGTCGCCCATCAGCCGGATCTGTTCCGCCGTCGGGCCGATGAAGTGGACGTTGGACGCCTCGCACGTTTCCGCGAACTCGGAGCTTTCCGCCAGAAAGCCGTAGCCCGGATGTATCGCATCCGCTCCCGTGATCTCCGCGGCCGCGATGATCGTCGGAATATGCAAATACGAGAGCCGACTGGGTGGCGGCCCGATACACACGTCATCATCGGCGAAGCGCACGTGTAGCGACTCGCGGTCCGCCTCGCTGTACACCGCCACGGTCTTGATGCCAAGCTCGCGGCACGCCCGGATGACTCTGAGCGCGATCTCGCCGCGGTTGGCGATCAGGACCTTCTTGAACATGGATGGTGACGTCACTGGGAGGTCTCGTCGCGGTTCGACACGAGGCGGACAGGCGGACAGACGGACAGGTGGACCATTTGGAGCGACACCCGACCATCGTGACCTGAGGGAGGGCAAGGAATCCATGCTCCGGTGGGCCGACACGCGGATACGTTCGGAGCCGGAAGTCCGCGGCGGGCCGCCCGTCCGTCTGTCCGCCTGTCCGCCTGCCCCGCTGCCCGCCTGCCCAGGTGTCCGCCGATCGTCACGGTGTCAGACCGGACAACCCCTCAGGTCCTTCCTGCTCGAGTTGATCCGCAAAGGTCCGGTCCGAGGTCCCCTCGATGCCGCTCACGCGCAGGGCGAACTCGCTGGGATTGCTCGAGTAGAACAGCGCGTCCTCGTAGCTGATGACATCCCGCTGGTACCAGCTCATGAGGGATTGGTCGAACGTCTGCATGCCGTATTGCACCGTCCCCTCGGCGATCAACTCCGGAATGTTCATCGCCGTTTCGGCGTCGCGAATGGCGTCGCGGACGGCGGCCGTATTGATCAGCACCTCGCAAGCGGGCACGCGGCTCCGGCCATCACGGGTCGGCACCAGGCGGAGCGAGACCACCCCCGCCAGCGACGTCGACAACAGGTTGCGCACCGCATCGTGTTCGTGGGGCGGGAAGAATGAGATGATACGGTTGATCGTTTGCGTCGCGTCCGTCGTGTGCAGCGTGGAGAACACGAGGTGACCGGTGTCCGCCGCCTTCATGGCGGTGTCGAGCGTCGAGCGGTCACGAATCTCCCCGATCAAAATGACGTCCGGGTCCTGCCGCAGCACGTGGCGCAGCGCCGCTTCGAACGACAAGGTGTCACTGCCCACCTCGCGCTGCGAGAGATTGGCGCGCGCGTCACGATGCAAAAACTCGATCGGGTCCTCGATCGTAATGATGTTGCACTGCCGGTGATGATTGATGTGATGAATCATCGCGGCTAACGCGGTCGATTTTCCCGACCCCGTGACGCCGGTCACGAGTATCAGACCCCGGGGTTTCATCGATACGTCGACCAGCACCTTGGGCAGGTTCAGCTCCTCGACATTCTTGACCTCGTACGGAATCGCTCGGAACACGAACGCGAGCGTGCCGCGCTGCTGATACACGTTGGTCCGGAACCGCCCGAGCCCCGGAACACCGATCGCGAAGTCCGACTCCTTCATCTCCGCGAATTCCTTGACCTGTCGCGGCGTCATGATCTGCTCGGCCAGCGCCTTGAGCTGCTCGGGCTTGAGCGGCGCCTGGTCGAGCGGAATCAAATCGCCGGTCACGCGAACCATCGGCGGGCGCCCCACCTTGAGGTGCAGATCGGAGCCGTTGCGCTGCACCAGATCGGTGATGGCTTCTTTGAAGTCGAACGGGCGGGACGATGTCATGTCGGCAGCAGAGGTCATATCAGCCATTGGGATCGACCCTGAACAGGACTTGTCCGTATTCCACCGGCTGGGCATCCTCCACGCACCGCTCTTTCACCACCCCGGACACCTCGGCATCCAGCGGATTCATGATCTTCATTGCCTCGATGATGCACAACGTCTGGCCTGAGCTTATGCGCTGGCCGACCTTCACGTACGGCTCAGCGCCCGGCTCCGGCTGCCCGTAGAACGTCCCAACCATCGGGGACTTGATGTCCACGAGTTCCGGGCCCGAGGGCACGACCTCCTCGGCGGGCGGCGGGGCACCCGGCGCGGCGGCAGCCGCATTGGGTGCCTGCGCCGCCGGTGGGCCAGCGGAGACCTGGTACGTCACCGGACCGGTGGGATTCCCGCCGCTCTTCGACACCTTGATCGACGTGCTCCACAGGCGCTTGCGAATCTCGATCGTATGCGCGTCGGACCGGTTGAGCAGATCGAGTAACCGTTCCAGAAAGGCAAAATCGATCATACGCGCGTCAGGTACTTGTCCTCACGACGATCCACCCGAATCACCTCGCCTTCCTCGATGAAAAGGGGCACCTGCACCACGGCCCCCGTTTCCAGCTTGGCCGGTTTCGTGCCCCCCGACGCCGTGTCGCCCCGCACGCCGGGATCGGTCTCCACCACCTTCAGCTCCACGAAGTTGGGCAGCTCGACAACAATCGTCTTCTCATTGTGCACGAGCCCTTCGCACTCCATCGCTTCCTTCAAGTACTTCAACTGATCATCCCCAATCACTTCGGCGTTGATGGGAATGTCCTCGAAAGTTTGCATATCCATGAAATGGTAGAACTGGCCGTCATGATATGAGTACTGGACCGGGCGCCGTTCCAAACGTACTTCGTTCACCTTCTCACCCGCGGTCCACGTCTTCTCGATCACGGCTCCCGTGAGCACATTCTTGAGCTTGCTGCGAACGAACGCCCCACCCTTCCCCGGCTTCACATGCTGGAAGTATGCAATCTGGAACAGCTGCCCATCCATCTCGAGCACCATCCCGTTTCGAAAATCCGCCGTTGTCGCCATGTACCGTTATGTCAGCTCCAGTAGGTCAACCTGCCCGTCCGAGAGCATCCTCGCCCCATCGGACGTGAGATACACATCGTCCTCCAACCTGACGCCACCCCAACCCGGGAAATACAAGCCGGGCTCGACCGTCACGACGCAGCCATCGGGAAGCGGCTTTTCATTTGCCCAACTCACACTCGGTGCCTCGTGGACTTCCAACCCCAAACCATGCCCCAGCGAGTGACCGAACGCATCCGCAAACCCCCGGCCTTCGAACACCGAGCGGGCCAACGCGTCGGCCTCTCGGCCGCTCATGCCGGCCCGCATGTGCTCACGAGCCCGAAACTGCGCCTGCCTGACCAGGTCGTATACCAGCCGCTGGCGACTATCTGCGGGCCGGCCCACCACCAAGGTTCGCGTCAAATCGGCGCAGTATCCATTGACCTGTGCACCGAAGTCAAGCAGCAACCAGTCGCCCGCCTCGATCACCCGGTCGGTTGTGCGCGCGTGCGGCAGCGCCGACCGGGGGCCGGATGCCACGATTGTCTGGAACGGATGCCACTCACTGCCGCGAAGCCGTAATTCCCGCTCCAGCGCCGCCGCGATGTCCAGTTCACGCAATCCGACGCGAATCTCCGGGATCGTGGCCTGAAGCGCCCCCGCCGCCACGCCGGTCGCCAACTCGATCGCGGCTACCTCCGCGCTGTCCTTCCGTTCGCGCAATGCTTCCACCAGGCCGCTGGTCGGCACACCAACCGGGCGCTGTTCGCGATCGGAGAGGCGAATGGCCGTTTGCGCCGTGACGATGTGGGCCTCGTATCCCCACCGCGTCGGGGAGCGCGACTCGCCCACGAGCTTGAGCGCCGCTCCCCACAAATCACGCGGTACGATATCCACCCGAATTTCGCGCCCCACCTCGGATTCGGCCTGTTCGCGATAGCGAAAATCCGTCAGCAGGGTGCAGCCCGAGTCGCCGATGACGACCAGTCCCGCGCTCCCAGTGAACCCAGTAAGGTACCGAATATTGGGAGGATGAGAAACGACGAGGGCGTCGGCTCCTACCGTGGGAAGACGTTCGAGCAGCATACGTCGGCGCTTACGGTGCGGATCAATCGCCACAATGCCCGAGATGGCGCAGCAACCCTTCCACCCCCAGCTGGTAGCTCATCGGCCCAAAGCCGACCACGACCCCGAGGGCGATATCCGCAAGCACAGAACGACGCCGTTCCGGTTCGCGGGCATAGATGTTGGACAAATGGACCTCGACGAACGGCGTCTGAACAGCCAGCAGGGCGTCACGAATGGCGAGGGATGTATGCGTGAAGGCCGCGGCGTTGATGACCGCCCCGTTCACCCGGCCGGCAAACGCCTGAACGAGGTCGACGAACTCTCCCTCGTCGTTGGTCTGGTGCCACTCCAACTCAACCCCACGGTCGCTACACAACGCGCTGATCCGAGCTTCGATCTCATCGAGGCGCTGTGACCCGTAGATGGACGGCTCGCGCGTACCCAGGAGGTTGAGATTCGGCCCGTTGACGACCGCGATACGCACTAGGACTTGAGGCTCGTGAGCCAGGCCTTGAAATCCTCGTCGTCGTCATCCCGCTCGGAGTCTTCTTCGGCCGGTGGGCCGCCTATGCTCTCCGGGCCGCTCGAAAAAAAGCTATCAAAGCTCATGTCGAGATCGTCCGATGGCTGCTGCCCGGCGGATGGCGAGGGCAACGGCAGGGGTGGTGGCGATACATGATCTACCGACGAACGCGGGTGCTCTCCCGGATCCGGGGTGCCGTCTCCGAACACCGATGCCAAGGACATCTCGTCAGCGGCGGGCCGCGTGGGCTGCCCCTGCGAGTCCGGACGATCAGAGGCGAAAGTCTCGTCCAACACCGTGGTCGCTG
>Ga0302046_10000867_pt1 | contig 29016 bp, 29 predicted proteins | sample RVTome_11_FD_200261 | JGI IMG/M metagenome (GOLD analysis project Ga0302046, IMG submission 200261) | Soil microbial communities from uranium-contaminated site in the Upper Colorado River Basin, Wyoming, United States - RVT147D111 (version 2) ...
CGACGAACATCAGGCTCCTCTCCCGTCCTTGCACATGCGGGCTCGCAACGCGGCCCTTGCGACCGTTCGGGATCACAGAACCAGCGGAGGGGGCGCCGTGCTCAGGCGCGGGCTTGAGAACCCTAGGAGCACTCGGGCTCCCCTCCGCGACCGCAGAGGTCATCTTACGACACTTCCGCGGGTCGCTCTTAATACAAGGTGCGAGCGCCAGCGAGCCTCGAAGGACGAGCCGGGCCGCGCGCACCCCGTTCCCGCTACTGCGTCCCCATGCTATCCTCGCGCCAACCGGGAGGACGCACCCCATGGCCCCGCAAAGCGCTCCACAACAGCCCTACCGCTTCTTCGAGCGCCAGATGGCGATGTACGCGACCTATCACCGCGACTGGCGCAACCGGCTGACGCATTTCTTCGGCGTGCCGATGATCATCGTCGCGCTGCTCGTCGCGATGGCGCTCTGGCGCTGGCCCTTCGGCACCATCGAGATCTCCTTCGCCATGCTGTTCGCGGCCTCCGTCTTCCTGCTCTGGCTCGCCATGGACGTCGGCATCGCCCTGCCGCTCATCGTCCTGCTGCTGCCCTTCCTCGTCCTCGCCGAGTGGATCGCAACGGCCGCCTCGCCGGCGCTCGCCTGGGGCGTCTTCGGCGTCTTCTTCGTCGGCGGCTGGGCGGTGCAGCTCTGGGGACACGCCTACGAGGGGCGCAAGCCGGCGCTGGTCGACAACCTCTTCCAGATCTTCGTGGCGCCGATGTTCCTCACCGCCGAGCTCCTGATCGGCCTCGGCCTGCGCAAGCGCCTGCACGCGCGCGTCGAGGCCTGTATCGCCGAGCGCTACCCCGACTACGCGCTCGCCAGGGCCTGAGCCGACGGCAAAGGCGCATCGACCGGGGAGACGGCGCGATGGACTTCCTCGGCTTCACCCTCATGCTCTGCGTCGGCAACACCGCCGGCTGGCTGGTCGCGATCTACGTGCGCGGCGGCGACCGCCGGCTCCTCTTCAACACCGCCGTCGCCACCATCGGCGCCTTCGCCGCCGGCCTCGCGACCGTCTGGGCGTTTCCGTCGACCGAGGGGCTCGGCGCCGGCATAGGCGCGGTTCCGGGCGCCGCCGTCGCGCTGCTGCTGGGCTATCGCCTGCGCCGCGCGCCCGGCGGATAGGCGATCGCCCGGATTTTGATCCTTTTCCCTTGCATCGCGCGGGCGGCGTTGGAACCATAGGGCAGCGGATGAGAAGCCCGCGGCGGAGCTTCCGCACGCTCGCAACCCGTGAGCAGCGGAGGGGGCGCCAGCGGGCCCCAAGGGTGACCAACCAGATCTAGGGAGGATGTCGTGAGCGGGAATTCGGCGGGACCACGCTGCGTTGCGCTGGTCGGACCCTACCTCAGCGGCAAGACATCGCTGCTGGAAAGCCTCCTCTTCGTGTCGGGCGCGGTCGGCCGCCGCGGCACCGTCAAGGAGGGCAACACCGTCGGCGACACGTCGCCCGAGGCGCGTTCGCGCCAGATGAGCACCGAGCTCAGCGTCGCCGGCTACCAGTACCTCGACGACCACTGGACGGTGCTCGACGCCCCCGGCTCGATCGAGGTCGTCCAGGACGCCTTCAACGCGGTGCTTGTCGCCGACACCACGGTCGTGGTGGTCGACCCCGACCCCGCCAAGGCGATCGCCGTGACGCCGATCTTCAAGTTCCTCGACGACCACGACATCCCGCACATGGTCTTCATCAACAAGATCGACGAGGCCGCCGAGGTCGACGTCAACACCGTCGTCACGGCGCTCCGCGACTGCTCGGCGCGCCCGCTGGTGCTGCGCCACGTGCCGATCCGCGAGGGCGGCGAGGTCACCGGCTACATCGACCTCGCCAGCGAGCGCGCCTACGCCTACAAGGACGGCGAGGCCTCCGAGCGCATCGACATCCCCGAGCGCGCCCGCGCCGACGAGGAGCAGGCGCGCCAGGATATGCTGGAATCCCTGGCCGACTACGACGACACCCTGCTCGAGGCGCTGCTCGAGGACCAGACGCCCTCGAACGAGGAGATCTACCAGTACCTCACCAGCACGCTGCAGTCCGAAGAGGTGGTGCCGGTCTTTATCGGCGCCGGCCTGCACGACCACGGCACCCGCCGGCTCCTGAAGGCGTTGCGCCACGAGGCGCCGGGCGCGTCCAAGACCGCCAGGCGCGCCGGCTTCGAAGGGCTCGGCGAGCCCGCCGCCCAGGTCTTCAAGACCTATCACATGCCGCACGCCGGCAAGCAGTCGGTGGTGCGCGTCTGGTCGGGCGAGATCGCCGACGGAACCACCCTGAACGGCACCCGGGTCAGCGGCATCGTCCGTCTGCAGGGCCACGAGACCGAGAAGCTCGCCAAGGCGCGCGCCGGCGAGGTCGTCGCCTTCGGGCGCATGGACCCGGTGGTGACCGGCGAGGTCCTCACCCCCTCGGGCCAGCGGCCGTCGAGCGTCCCGGCCTGGCCCGATCCGGCGGCGCCGCTCTACGCCTTCTCGATCACCGCCGAGAGGCGCGAGGACGAGGTCAAGCTCTCGGGCGCCATCGCCAAGCTGATCGAGGAGGACCCCTCGCTGCAGCTCGAGCAGAGCCGCGACACCAACGAGCTCCTGCTCTGGGGCCAGGGTGAGATCCACCTGGCGATCGCGCTGGAGCGCCTGCAGAGCAAGTACCACCTCGCCGTGACGCGGCGGCGGCCCCAGGTCGCCTACAAGGAGACGATCAAGAAGACCGTCCAGCAGCACGCCCGCTTCAAGCGCCAGACCGGCGGCCACGGCCAGTTCGGCGACGTCCATGTCGAGATCAAGCCCCAGCCGCGGGGCGCGGGCTTCGAGTTCATCGACAACGTGGTCGGCGGCGCCATCCCGCGCCAGTTCATCCCCTCGGTGGAGACCGGCATCAAGGAGTTCATGACCGAAGGCCCGCTCGGCTTCCCCGTGGTCGACATCGCGGTGCGGCTCTACGACGGCCAGCACCACGCGGTCGACAGCTCCGACCAGGCCTTCAAGACCGCGGGCCGCCTGGCGATGTCGGAGGGCATGCCGAAATGCGCCCCCGTCCTGCTCGAGCCGATCTATCACGTCAAGGTCTCGGTCCCCAACGAGTTCACCGCCGCGGTGCAGCGCATCGTCAGCGGCCGGCGCGGCCAGATCCTCGGCTTCGACGCCCGCGAGGGCTGGAAGGGCTGGGACTCGGTCGAGGCCAACATGCCGCAGTCGGAGGTCCACGACCTGATCATCGAGCTGCGCTCGCAGACCCAAGGCATCGGCACCTTCGAGTTCGCCTTCGACCACCTGCAGGAGCTGACCGGGCGCATCGCCGACGACGTGGTGCAGTCGCGCCAGGCCGCCAGCGCCGCGCAGTAGCGGGCGATCGTCCGGACGCCGTTGCGCACGGTCACGCCCATCGTCCTTCGCCGGTAACGGGACCAGGACGGCCATCCTTCGACATGTCGGGGGCAAGGCCCTATTGTTCGCGCCAAGAAACACCCCCTCATCCTGAGCTTGTCGAAGGATCAGGATAAGGACGCACGGTCCGTGCGGCAGGGCTCCCGATGCCCGCGCCGGCGAGTGGGGCGAACGTAATTCAAGCGGGCGCCCTTCGGAAAACTCAGGAGCGAGCGCCCGGCGCTTGAGGGAACAGACATCATGCCGCTAGGCCCCACCCAGGTGATCGAAGCCGCCCGCCTGCTGCTCAACGCGCGGGGCGACTTCCGGCGCCTCCGCGGCTTTCCCGAAAGCTGCCGCCCGCAGGACATGGACGACGCCTACCTGATCCAGAAGGCCTTCGCCGAGGAATGGGAGCTGCCGGTCGCCGGCTTCAAGATCGGCTGCACCGCCAGGGAGCAGCAGAAGATGCTGGGCGTGAGCGGTCCCTTCTACGGCCGCGTCTTCGCGCCCTTCCTGCGCGCGAGCCCGACCGAGCTCTCCGCCGGCGCCTTCCAGATGCTGGGCCTGGAGGCCGAGTTCGCCTTCCGCATCAAGGCCGCGATCAAGCCGCGCAGGGCGCCCTACACCCGCAAGGAGATCGAGAAGAAGGTCGGCGCGCTGCACCCGGCGATCGAGCTCGTCGATTCGCGCCTGGAGGACTGGATCACGCAAGGCCCCGAGAGCATCGTCGCCGACAACGGCGCCAACGGCGCGCTGGTCATCGGCAAGCCGGTGCGCGAGTGGCGCAAGCACGACCTCGCCAAGGCGCGGGTCAGCCTCGCCGTCGACGGCAAGAAGGTCGGCTCCGGCACGGGGAAGAAGGTCCTCGGCCATCCGCTGGAGGCGCTGACCTGGCTCGCCAACGCGCTTTCCGCCGCCGGCACCGCGCTGGCGCGCGACCAGATCGTCACCACCGGCACCGTCACCGGCTTCAACCTGACCCAGGCCGGCAGCACCGCCCGCGCCGATTTCGGCCCGCTCGGCGAGGTCGAGGTGACCTTCACCGACTGAGTTGGTAAGCGCACGCCGCCCCGCGGCCATCCTTCGAGGCCCGGGCGTGCGCCCGGGCACCTCAGGATGAGCCTCCGGTGAATGCATCAGCGCAGATGCTCGTCCTGAGCCATCCTTCGAGGCCCGGGCGCATGCCCGGGCGCCTCGGGATGAGCCTCCGGCGGATGCATCAGCGCAGATGCTCATCCTGAGGTGCGAGCGCCAGCGAGCCTCGAAGGATGGATGCGGCATGGGCGGCCAGGGCGCCCCGCGGCCATCCTTCGAGGCCCACTTCGTGGGCACCTCAGGATGAGCATCGGGAATCGCAGGAATAGATGCTCATCCTGAGGTGCGAGCGCCAGCGAGCCTCGAAGGACGGCCACACGCTCCGATCTGTTTGGAAGCGTCCAGTTACCCCTTGAAACATTCCTAGGAATGTTTTATATATTCCATGGAATGAAACTGAATGCAGGAGCACCGGCCATGCCATCGGGTAGGAAACTGTCACGACGAGGCTTCATCCGGGTCGCCGGCGGCGGCGTCATCCTGGCGGCGGGCGGGCTCGCGCTGGCGCGCTGCGACGGCATGCCGTCGGAGGCGATCGCGGCCTGGCGCGGCCCCGAGGGCGCCGGCGGCGATCTGCGCCGGCGCCTGATCGCCTTCGCCATGCTCGCGCCCAACCCGCACAACCGCCAGCCCTGGCTGGTCGACCTCAAGTCGCCAGGCCGCATCACGCTCTACTGCGACCGCGAGCGCCTGCTGCCGGCAACCGATCCCCACGCGCGCCAGATCGTGATCGGCCACGGCGCCTTCCTGGAGCTGCTCGTCCAGGCCGCGGCGGCGCTGGGCTACCGCGCCGACATCGCCTACTTCCCCAAGGGCGCGTTCGGCCCGGAGACGATCGACGACCGCCCGGTGGCCGAGATCGCGCTGGTGAAGGACGCCGCCGTCAAGCCCGATCCGCTCTTCGCCCAGGTGCTGAAGCGGCGCACCAACCGCGAGGTCTTCGACAAGGACCGCCCGATCGCCGCCGAAGCCATCGCCGCGCTGCGCGCCACCGCGATCGATCCGGCGGTGCGCCTGTCGCTCGCAAGCGACGCCGCGACGCTGCCCGCGCTCCGCAAGCTCGCGACCGACGGGTTCATCAAGGAGCTGCGCACCCCGCGCGCCTACGAGGAGAGCATCCAGCTCATGCGCATCGGCGCCGCGGAGATCGCGCGGCACCGCGACGGCATCTCGATCCACGGTCCGATGATGTGGTGGCTGAGGCGGTTCGGCATGCTCGACAAGGCGGTGCTGCGCGATCCGGGCTCGCAGTCCTTCGAGGTCGGCCTCGACATGGCCCGCGACCAGGGCGGCAGCGCCATGGGCTTCTTCTGGCTCGCCACCGCCGACAACGCCCGCGCCACCCAGCTCAAGGCCGGCCGCGCCTATGTGCGCCTGCACCTCAAGGCGACCGAGCTCGGCCTCGCCCAGCAGCCGATGAGCCAGCTCCTGCAGGAATACCCCGAGATGGCGGGGCTCCAGGCCGAGTTCCTGAAAGCCGTCGGCGCCAGGCCCGGCGAGACGGTGCAGATGCTGGCCCGTCTCGGCCATGCCGCGCCGGTCGGCCCCGCCCCCCGGCGGCCGCTCGGCGATCTGATCCTGCCGGTCGGCGGTGCGCGTAGTGCAGTGCCGACCGGCTAGCGCGCGCCCGCGCGCCCGAGCCTTATGCGAGGGGAGCCAAGGCCGCGAACGCGGCCGCCCGGCGCCTGAGGGAACTACAATGGGCTACGCTTGTAGACCATTGGTATAAGAGGGCCCATGGACCTGCCGCCCGAGCTTGAGAAGATCCGCCAGGTCCTGGTCTGGATCGGCGTCGCCGAGCAGCTTCTGGTGACCCGGCTCAACCGGGCGATCGCCGGCGTCAACCTGCCCTTCGCCCAGTTCGTCATGCTGAACCACGTCCGCGCCTTCGCCGAGGAGGGCCACAAGATCGGCCGCCTCGCCTCCGCCTTCGAGACCGGCCAGCCGGGGATCTCCAAGACCGTGGCGCGGCTGGTCGAGAAGGGCTTCCTGCGCGCCGAGCCCGATCCGCAGGACGGCCGCAGCAGGCTCCACTACCTGACCGAGGCGGGCGCCACGGCGCACGGCGAGGCCCTGGCCCGCATCGCCCCCGACGCCGCGCTCATCTTCGAGGACTGGTCGGCGGGCGACATCGACGAGCTGCACCGCCTGATCTTCAAGCTCAAGTCCTGGCTCGACGACAACCGCGAGATGCGGGCCAAGAAGAAATCACCACAGAGGCACAGAGGCACAGAGAAGATATAAGATGGCAGGCCGCGCGCACGGCGCTTGCCTGTCCTCCAGCCGCTCATCTGTGCCTCTGTGCCTCTGTGCCTCTGTGGTTCACTTCCACGATGCGGGAGCTAGTAAAGGTGCTGCCCGCCGGTGATGAAGATCTCGGTGCCGGTCACATAGGAGAAGTCGCTCGAGCAGAGCGAGAAGACCGCGCCGGCGACCTCGTCGGGCGTGCCCAGGCGGTGCATCGGGATGCGCGGGATGAGCTGGTCGGTCTCCGGGCTCAGCATCGCCGTCTCGATCTCGCCGGGCGCGACGGCGTTCACGCGCACGCCGATCTGGCCCATCTCGGCCGCCAGCTCGCGGGTCAGCGACGACAGCGCCGCCTTCGAGGTCGAATAGGCCGAGCCGGCGAAGGGATGCACCGCGTGCCCGGCGATCGAGGTGATGTTGACGATCGCCCCCTGGCCCTTGTGGAGCGCCGCGGCGAAGCCGCGCGCCAGGGCCAGCGGCGTGAAGAAGTTGAGCTCGAAGACCTCGCGCCAGGCCTCGATGTCGCCGTTGAGGCAGCCGAGGCGCTCGTTCCACGGCGTCCTGGGCGAGACCCCGGCGTTGTTGACGAGCGCCGTCAGCCCCTCGTCGCCGAGCAGGCGATTGGTCTCGACCACGAAGCGCTCGACCTCCTGCGGCTCCGAGAGGTCGACGGTCAGGTGCTCCGACCAGTTGGGATCGCGCTTGCACTCGGCCGGCACGGCGTCGCGCGAGCAGGTGATGATGCGCCAGCCGGCCGCCGAGAACCGCTTCACGGTGGCGTGGCCGATGCCCCGGCTCGCGCCGGTCAGCACCACGGTGTTGCGCGCCTCGCCCATATCGCCCATGGGCCGCGAGTCTATGGGAATTGCCGCGCCCGCGCCAGCGCGCGCGGGCGGCGGAACGCCGGCGCCTCATGCTTCGTCCCTCGTCCTTCGACAGGCTCAGGATGAGGGACGAAGCAAGAGCCGCACAATCGTTCACCGCAAACACGGACCCTCATCCTGAGCTTGTCGAAGGATGAGCTTGTCGAAGGATGAGCCTCCTCATCCCGAACTTGTCGTGGGGCGAAGGACGACGGACGAGGCACGAAACCCGCATGGCGCCAATGCGCGCGCGGCTCAGTATTCCTTCGCCAGCGCCGGCGGCGTGCGGATCCAGGCGATCTTGAAGGGCCGGGTCACCCCGTCGTGCTCGGTCACCGAGACGTATTCGCCCGCGATGAAACTGTGCTTGTCGAAGCGGAAGATCGGCTCGTCGTCCTCCTCGCCGGGCTCGTAGGAGAAGGCCCAGCCGTGGCGCGTGTGCACGAGCTGGCCGGTCTCGTCGTCCTCGCGGTCCCAGAAGCGGTGGACGATGCAGGCCTGGCCGTACTGCTTCCACTCCGCCATGTCGAGATGGCCCGCGGGGTCGAGCGGGGCCACGAACTCGTAGCCGTGCTTGGCGCTGCCGTCGGGAAAGTCCTTGGTGCGCGCGAGCTCGAGCCGAATCTGTTTCAGTGCCATATGTTTCCTGTGGTTTCCTGCGGTCTTGCGCCGTCGCGATGCGAGCCGGCGCACTCGAGCGCGCGCCAAACCCCAATGTGGTTGTTTCGACCGCCCGAATTCAAGAGCCGCATCGGCGCCGCCGATGGGTCTCCACGAAATGCGCCAAGGCCAGCTTGAGCGTCGCCGCCTCCTTGAAGTCGCCATGCGCGCGCGCCGTCGCGATATCGTCGGCGATGATGCGCTTGATCCGCGGCACGCCGTCCTTTTGCACCAGGAGATAGCGGCCGAGCTCGGCGGCGCAGATCTCCGGAATGTGCTCGTGCATCGCGATCGCGTGGATCTCCTCTTCGGTGAGCTCCGCCAGGGCCACGCAATCCTCGAATTTCAGCATGTCGCCTCCTTTCGGAACCTACCCGCCGCCCCGCAAGGCCTTGCTTGCAACGAAAGTATCGCGGAACCGTCACGCGACGGCCTTGATCCGGATCAACCACCCGCCGCCAGTGCGGCCCGCGCCGCGGCGATCACGGCGGCGGGCGCGCCTCCCGCGTCGATGCGCACCCAGTCGAGCGCGCCGGTCTCGTAGGCGAGCGCCTTGCGCACCACCGCGACCGTCGCATCGGAAGCGTCGGCGCCGCGCCCGGCGACCCGGCTCTCCAGCTCACGCGCCGGCGCCTCGAGCCAGAGCCCGGTGAAGCGAACGCCCGCCTCGGCCGCCACCGCCTCCAGCGCCGCGCGCTCGTCGGGCCGCGCGTGGACCGCGTCGACGACCACCGAATGCCCCGCCGCCAGCACCGCGCCCGCGCGCGCGCGCAGGGTCGCGTAGGTCCGCGCCGTCATCTCCGCCGAATAGCCGTCTTCGCCCAGCCGCGTCAGCGGATCGACCCCGGCGAGCGCCTTGCGGATCACGTCGGAGCGCAGCACCACCGCCCCCGGGACCGGACCGATTTCGGGCGCGAGCCCACGGGCGACCGTCGTCTTGCCCGAGCCGGGCAGCCCGCCGACCGCGACGAGGCGCGGCGCGGGCGGCTTGACGAGCGTATTGCCCAGCGCGAGATAGGCCCGCGCCTCCGCCACCCGCGCCGCGCGGCCCCCGCCCTTCTCGCCGAGAGCGATGGTGCCGGTCACATGGGCGCGGATCGCCGCGCGCGAGGCCAGGAAGAGCGGCAGCGCCGCCAGGCCCTCGTGGTCGCCGGCGATCTCCAGGTAGCGGTTGAGCGTGGCGTTGGCGTGGGCGGCCAGGTCGCGGTGCGCGAGGTCCATCAGCAGGAAGGCGAGGTCGTAGAGCACGTCGACGCAGGCGATCTCCTCGGAGAACTCGATGCAGTCGAAGGGCGCCGGCCGTCCTTCGATCATGGCGATGTTGCGGAGATGCAGATCGCCGTGGCAGCGCCGCACCCGCCCCGCCGCCTTCCTCGCGTCGAGCAGCGGCGCGAGGCTCTCAGTCGCCGCCTCGTCGGCCTCGGTGAGCGCGGCGACGGCCGCCGGATCGAAGATATCGGGCGCGGCGGCGGCGATCTCCGCGAAGGCGTCGCGCACGCCGTCGGCGGCATGGCGCATCCCCGCCGCCCCGCCGAAGCGCGTCGCCACCGCCGCGGCGTCGTGGAAGGCGGCGACGGCCTCGGCCACCGCCTCCATCAGCTCGACCGGCAGGCGGCCGGCCGCCGCCATCGCGTCGAGCAGCGCCTCCTGCGGGAAGCGCCGCATCGCCACCAGCCATTCGATGACGGTCCCGTCGTCTTTGCCCTCCGCGCCGTCGTGCATCGCGAGCGCGAGCGCGCCATCGGCCCGCCGCGTCACCGCCGCGAGGCCGAGATAGATCGAGGGCGCGGTCCGCCGGTTGAGCCGCAGCTCGGCCTCCGCCGCGTCCTTGCGTTTCGCCTCGTTGGAGAAATCGAGATAGGGGAACCTGACCGCGCGCTTCAGCTTGAAGACCCGCTCGCCGACCAGGAAGACCTCCGAGATATGCGTCTCGATGCGCTCGACCGGCCCCGCGAGGCCGAGCCCGCGATAGGCCCCCGCATCGGCGAGGAAGGCGATCGTTTCGCTCTGGTCCTGAAACAGCATGATCTGCCGTTCCCGATGGCTCGTGTTCCCGCTTCGCCAGTTGGGGACGCCCGCAACGCGCCGCAACGTGGGCCGATCGACGCATCCCCCCAACTCCCGCACCCTGGCGCCGCCGCACCACAAGACCCACCCCCGCGCCCACCCCCACGCATGGCGCGGCTGCACATCCGTCGATTGCCGCGGCCGGCCGGTTCGGCTACTTGACGGGTCGGCACCGCCACCAACCGTCCCGACCCGCCATGCCCGCGCAGCAGCCGACCTCCGGCGTCTACGAGCCCGACAGCCGCTACGCCTGGCGGCGCCTCGTCGCCTCGCTGGCGATCAGCACGGTCGGCGGCATCGGCCTGTGGTCGGCGGTCATCGTGCTGCCCCGGATCCAGGGCGAGTTCGGCGTCGACCGCGGCGGCGCCTCGCTCGCCTACACCGCGACGATGATCGGCTTCGCCGTTGGCGGCGTGCTGACGGGCCGGCTCGCCGACCGCTTCGGCATCGTCGTGCCGATCCGCCTGGCGGCGCTGATGCTCGGCCTCGGCTATCTGGTCGCCGCGGCCGCCCAGTCCTACTGGCAGTTCCTCGCCGCCCAGGCGCTCTTCATCGGCATGCTCGGCAGCTCGGCCACCTTCGGCGCGCTGATCGCCGACATCTCGCACTGGTTCGTGCGCCGCCGCGGCCTGGCCGTCGCCATCGTCGCCAGCGGCAACTACCTCGCCGGCACGATCTGGCCGCCGCTCGTGCAATACGTCACCGACAGCTTCGACTGGCGCACGGCCTATGCCGGCATCGGCGTCGTCTGCCTCGCCACCTTGCTGCCGCTCTCGCTGGCGCTGCGCCGGCGCCCGCCGATCGCCGGCCACGACGATCCCTTGGGCGCGCCCGGCGCTGGGCCCGGCGCTGGAGTTGGCGCTGGAGTTCGCGCTGGAGTTGGCGCGCCGATCGCGATGCCGGGCTCGCCGGCGCTCCGCCAGACGCTGCTGGTGATCGCGGGCCTGGCCTGCTGCGTCGCCATGTCGATGCCCCAGGTCCACCTGGTGGCCTATAGCGGCGATCTCGGCTACGGGCCGGCGCGCGGGGCGGAGATGCTTTCGCTGATGCTCGGCCTCGGCGTGGTCAGCCGCATCGCCTCGGGCCTCATCGCCGACCGCATCGGCGGCGTGAACACGCTGATCCTGGGCTCGGCGCTGCAGTGCCTGGCGCTGCTCTTCTATCTGCCCTTCGACGGGCTGACCTCGCTCTATATCGTCTCCGCGCTGTTCGGCCTGGCGCAGGGCGGCATCGTGCCGAGCTACGCGCTCATCGTGCGCGACTATTTCCCCGCCCGCGAGGCCGGCGCCCGGGTCGGCCTCGTCTTCATGGCGACGGTCTTCGGCATGGCGCTCGGCGGCTGGCTCTCGGGCGAGATCTACGACCTCACCGGCTCCTACCAGGCGGCCTTCCTGAACGGCATCGTCTGGAACCTGCTCAACATGGCGATCGCGCTCTGGTTCGTGCTCGGCCGCCTGCAGCACAGGGCGCGCCTCGCGCAATAACCCCCGAACGCGCCGCACCCGAACGCGCCGCACCCGGACGCGCCGCATAGGTCCGGTTGACGACCGGTTCAGTTGAAGACTGTATTCGGCTAAGCTTTTCCCACAAACGCCGCGCCGCGGGTTTGCTCGCGGCGAACGACGGAAATGCGGGAGGGCCGGGCCCGTCGGCTCCGCATTGGGGCAGAGGAGAGGTCGTTGTGGAATACCTGGAAAAGGTCCGGGCGGACGTGCGCGAGGCGCTCACCGGCATGGAGCTGATCGCCGACGCGATCGCCGGCCGGGGCGACCCCAAGTTCTACGCGCGTTATCTCACCAACGTCTGGCACTACGCCCAGCACAGCGCCACCGTGATCGGCCTCGCGGGCACGCGCTGCGTGCTCTCCCACCCGCCGCTCGCGCAATATCTTCTGCACCACGCGCTGGAGGAGCTCGGCCACGAGCAATGGGCGCTCGACGATCTGAAGGCGCTCGGCGTCACCGAGGCCGAGGTGCGCAAGACCCGGCCGGTGCCCGCCTGCGCCTCCATGATCGGCTACGAATATTACATCGCCGGACACGCCAACCCGGTCGCGCTTTTCGGCTGGCTCTACGTGCTGGAGGCGATGGGCGACGATCTCGGCCACATCGTCGCCGAGGGCTTCACGGAGGGCCTCGACCTGCCCGGCGGCGTCAAGTTCCTGGCCGGCCACGGCGAGGCCGACGAGGAGCACACGCGCGACATCATCGAGCAGATCGAGACCAACATCGAAGGCGCCGACCTCGACGACGTGCACCACGTCGCCGACGTGGTCGCCGACATCTACACGCGCATGTTCCAAGAGATCGCCGCAGGCCGCTGATGGCCAGGGTCGAGGTCCGCGAGGTCGCAGACGAGGCCGAGCGCGAGGCGCTCTACGCCTTCCGCTACCGGGTCTATGTGAGCGAGCTCGCGATGACCGACGAGGCCGACCACGACCGCGGCTGGCTGCGCGACGGCTACGACGAGCGCTGCCTCAACTACGCGCTCTTCGAGGGCGGCGAGGTGGTCGGCTCGCTGCGCATCATCCGCATGGACGAGGTCGACGACCTCGATCCCTTCATCGCCAAGTTCTCCATGGCGCCGGCGCTAGACGAATTCGGTCCCGAGGTCATCGTCACCAGCAGCCGCTTCATGATCGCCGACCGTTTGCGCAATTCGATGGCGATCTTCCGCCTGCTGCAGAAGTCGTGGGAGGACCTGCTGCGCTTCGGGCTGCGCCTCAACTACGGCGACTGCAGCCCCCATCTGCTGCCCTTCTACGAGCGCCTCGGCTACCGCCGCTACGTCGACGGCTACAACGACGACGCCTATGGCTTCAAGCTGCCGCTCCTGATGCTGCTGCGCGACCGCGCGTTCTTCGCCAGCGTGCGCTCGCCCTTCGCCGCCATGTGCACCGAGGAGAAGGACGACCGCGAGGCCCGCGCGTGGTTCGCCCGGACCTATCCCGACCACGCGACCCTCGACACCGCGGCCTTCCTGCCGACGGAGGTCTTCTTCGACCTGCTCGCCGCCCGCCTGGCCGACGATCCGCTGCATTCGATCGCGCTGCTGCGCGGGCTCGATCAGGACGAGGCCGAGCGCTTCCTCGCCAAGGCGACGGTCGTCAAGCTCAGGCCCGGGAACAAGATCGTCCGCGAGGGCGAGCGCGATCGCACGATCTTCGCGCTGCTCTCGGGCGTGGCCGAGGCCCGGCCCAAGGGCAAGGCCGCGCCGGCCTTGGCGATCCTGGGCGCGGGCGACACGTTCGGCGAGATCGCCTTTCTGACCGCCGAACAGCGCACCGCCGACATCGTCGCCTGCACGCCGGGCGAGGCGCTGGTGCTGTCGAGCGACTTCCTGGAGATCTTCCTGCGCGACGAGCCGGCGATCGCCGCGAAGGTGCTGCTCAACCTCGCCCGCGAGCTCGCCGGCCGGCTCGCGCTCGCCTCGGAGGCGATCAAGAATTCGGCCGGCCCGAACTGACATCGGCGCGCCGGACGGGCGCATAGCGAAAGGCCACCGCCATGGCGCTCTTCAGCCGCAACATCCCGCTCGCGGGGCCGGTCGAGCTCAGCTCCTGGCGCGCGCTGGCGCTGCTCGCCTGGCCGTCCGTATCCGACGCCTCGGTCCATGCGGTGATGGAGGTCGAGGCCGGCCCGATGCTCGATTACATCGGGGACCGCGGCGAAGCCTCGGGAACCCGCATCGCCCCGGTCCATTTCGTCGGCCGGACGCTCGCCGAGGTGCTGCGCGAGCTGCCCGACATCAACTGCATCCTGCGGCGGCGGCGGCTCTACCGGCGGCGCGACGTCGATATCATGTTCCCGGTCGCCCTCGACCGCGAGGGCTACGACCTCGCCGCCGCCGTGGTGCGCCATGCCGACCGGAAATCCGTCGTCGAGATCGCCCAGGAGCTCGGCCGGTTCGCCGAGGAGCTGCGCGACCGGGGCGATTCCGGCGTCAAGGTCGGCACCCACATCCTGCAGGGGCCGCTGCTGCGTTTCGCGCAGTTCCTGCTCTACACCCTGAACGTCTGGACCCCGGCCATCGGCATGCCGCAGAACGCCTTCGGCAGCGCCGCGGTCTCCGACGTCTCCTCCTTCGGCGTCGACGTCGTCTTTCCGCCGCTCCTGCCGCTGGCGCGCCTGCCCATCGTGGTCGGCGTCGGCGCGGTGTTCGACAAATACGGGCCCGACGGCGCGGCGAGCAAGTGGATCCGGCTCTTCGTCGTCTTCGACCACCGCATCATCGACGGCGTCTATGCCGGGCGGATCAGCCATTTCGTGCGCGGCGTCTTCGCCGACCCGGCCGGCTCCTTCGACAAAGCCCTCGGCGCAGGCTGAGGCGCGGCGGAGCGCCCGGGCCGAGGCACGTGGTGCGTCACCGCCTCGGCCGCCACGCCTGCACCCGGCTGTTTCCATAGTCGACGACGAAGACGGCGCCGTCGTCGGCGACCGCGACCGCGATCGGATAGGTGAACCGGCCCGGGCCGGTTCCCGCGGCGCCGATGCTGGTCAGGTAGGTCCCGTCGGCCGCGAACTTCTGGACGCGGTGGTTGTAGAAGTCGGCGACGAAGACGTTGCCCGCCTTGTCGGTCGCGACACCGGTGACGGTGGCGAACCAGCCGCGGAAAGGGCCGTGGATGTTCATGGCGAAGGGGCCGCCCCATTTGCGAAGCAGCCGGCCGTCGGCGCCGAACGCCTGGATGCGGTCGTTGTAGCCGTCGGCGACGTAGAGCGCGCCGCCCGGTCCCAGCGCCACGTCCGTGGGATAGTTGAAGCGGCCGCCGGCGATGCCGATCTCGCCGGTCCGGCCGAACTGCCGCACGAAGCTGCCGTCGGCGCGAAGGTGCTGGACCCGCTGGTTGTGGAAATCAGCGACATAGAGGTCGCCGTTCGCGGCGACGGCGACCCCGCCCGGTGCGTCGAAGCGCCCGGGTCCCCGCCCCGGACCGCCGATGATCCGCAATGGCGTGCCGTCCAGGGCGAAGACCTGGACGCGGTCGTTCCAGTATTCGGCGACGTAGAGCTCGCCGCCGGCGACGGTCAGGTTCATCGGCCGCCCGAGCGCGCCCGGCCCCGCGCCGGGCTTGCCGAACTGACGCTTGTACCGGCCGGCGCGATCGAAGACCTGAATGCGCCCGTTGCGCGCGTCGGCGACGAAGATCTCGCCGTCCGCGAGCGCGATGCCGGTCGGATCGTTGAACCGTCCGGGAGCGCCGCCGCGCCCGCCCCACGCCGCGACGAACGCGTAGCCGGGCTCCCTGGCCGACGGCACGAAGGCGAGCCAGCCGGCGGCGAACGCCGCGCCGGCCAGCAACGCGGCCCCGCCGACGATCCTGATCGACCAGCGTCGCATGCGCTTCGAGCCGCCGCTCAGAAGTTGACCCGGAAGCCGACCAGGACGGTGTAGCTGCTCTTGAGCGCGGTGCCGTTGAGGTCCTGGTAGACGGGCAGCTGGACCGCCGCCTCCACGATCCACCGCCTGGTGACGTATTGCAGGCCCGGCACCACAAAGAGCCGGGTCCCGCCGGAGTTCGGGTCGCCGACCCCGCCGGCGCGGTTCCGGCCCTGGTGGATCAGGTTCGCTTCGAGGACGCCGTAGAGGAACCCCGGCGTGCCGCCGCTCAGCCGGCGCGGCCAGAGACGGTATTGCAGCGAGGCGTCGAAGCGCAGCACGTCGCCGAACTCGAAGCGGTCGCCCCGGGTGTTCAGCGTGTAGCCGAGCTGGCCGTCGACCTGGAAATCGAGCGTCTGATAGGTCGCGATCGCCCCGACGAACGGGTCCCACGACCCCGATCCCGGCTGCAGTCCCGCGGGCAGCAGGCCGAGCGCGTCGCGCCGGCGGCTGGCGCCGGTGGGAAACTCGAGCCCCGCGAAGGGCGCGATCCGCAGCGTCCGCCCCGGCCGGTCGAGCTTGTAGAGCGTGTAGCGGCCGAACAGGCGGATGTCGCCGAGGCCGTCGGCGCGCCGGGTCGCGCGCCCGCCGGGCGTGTTCACGCGCAGCCGCCGGTTGACGTAGGGAACGACGCCGAAGAGCGCCAGATCGCCGCGGACGCCGTAGCCGAGCACCGAGGTCGACGACCAGGCGAGCAGATCGCGGTCGAGGCCGCTCGGGTCGCGCGCGGCGCGCCCGACGGCGAAGAGCTCGCGGAAGATGAACTCGCCCTCGCCGACGGGCAGCGCCGTGTTGGTCGAGATGGGCGCGGCCCCGGCCGGCGCGCCGAGCGCCGCGCAGAGGATTGCGGCCAAGGCCGCACCCCTTATGCCTGCACCCCTCACGCCCGCACCCCTCACGCCCGCGCTCCGTTTCGGGGCGCGCACCGCCGTCACTCGGTTTCGACCCGGCCGAAGCGCCGCAGGGTGAACCCCGCCGCCTCCACGGCCTTTCGCGCGGCGGCCTCGCCGAGCGTGGCGCCGTCCTTCATGGTGACGCGCACGATGCCCTTGGCGATGTCGACCTTCAGCGCCGCGACGCCCGCGATCGACATCAGCTTCTTCTCGATGCCGTAGGCGCAGAACGGGCAGGCGAGGCCGTCCACCGCCAGCTCGTAGGCCGGCGGCACGGCCCGCGCCTGAACCGCCGCCAGGGCGATGGCGCCGCCGACGAGCATGACCCGCACCAGGTTCCGCATGGGGCTATTCCTCCGACGGGCTTGGCGGCCGGGCATCCAGCGTTTCGGGCCCCGACACCGACCCTACGAGCGCGCCGATGATCGAACAGTGCCCGAGGGGGCCGCTGCCGGGACAGGCCTCGACCAGCGCCGTCAGACCCGCGCGAATGCGCTCCAGGCGCGCGATCTTGCCCTGGACTTCTTCGAGCTTGGCGGCCGCCCTGTCGCGGACCTCCCCGGCATCCGAGGCGGGGTCGGCCTGCAGGTCCAGGAGCTCGGAGACCTGCCGCAGCGAGAATCCGAGGCGCTGCGCCTCGCGGATGAACCGCACCCGCGCGACGAGATCGGGCGGGTAGCTCCTGAAGCCGCGCTGGGGCTTGCGGGGGCGATCGATGAGCCCCCGGCGCTCGTAGAACCGGATCGTCTCGACACCGACCCCGGCTTGCCGTGCGGCGGTTCCGATCGTGATTTCCTGCATGGCGCTGCGCTCCTGATGAATACCCTACAGTCCGTACCATGGTACGGGATCAAGCGCTTTTTGCCCAGTCGACCGGCGCCCCGGCGCCCCAGCGCCATCGCGTGCCGGCCGTGCCGTCGCGTGCCGGCCGTGCCGCGAGGGCGGCCCGGCAGCGCCATCATTTGCCCATAATTCGCTGGCACAACCCCGCGCACGCCCCGTTGCACCCAACGCTCACACGGCCGGGCATCCCCTCTTACCCCCGGCATTGGCCAACGGGCCGAATCAACTCAGGAGTATCCCAATGACTATCGCTCGCAAGACGATCGTCCGCGGCATCGCGGCAGCCTCGGCCGCCATTCTGGTCGCGCTGGCCGCCCAGCCCGGCCATGCCCGCAGCGGCGTGAAGGTCGGCGTCCTCAAGTGCGATGTCGCCGGCAACGCCAGCTTCGTCTTCGGCTCCAGCCGGGCGCTGCGCTGCGTCTACACGCCCACCGACAAGGGCCGCCCGGAATACTATTCGGGCCGCATCAACCGCTACGGCATCGACATCGGCTACATCACGGAAGGCACCATGCTGTGGGCGGTCTTCGCGCCCTCGAAGTCGGTGCGCGGCGGCGCGCTGGCCGGCGACTACGGCGGCATAACCGCCGATATCGCGGCCGGCTACGGCGTCGGCGCCAACGCCATGCTCGGCGGCTTCAAGAAGAGCGTCGCGCTGCAGCCGCTCAGCATCGAGGGCATCGAGGGCCTCAACATCGCCGCCGGCATCGCCTCGCTCAACCTCAAGCAGGCGCAGTAGCCCGTCACGCTAGAGCAGATTCACGCATTCGGGCCGTATCAATTTTTGATCCGGCCCAAATGCGATCCGATCTAGAGCAGGTCGTGATCAGGTCGAATCACTTCTTGATTCGACCTGATCACGTGAATCTGCTCTGTTATCAAATAGTTAGATCGGATTCACACATTTGGGCCGTATCAATTTTTGATCCGGCCCAAATGCGATCCGATCTAAGGGCCTCCGCGCCCGCCGGTTGCCCCGCCCCGCCGGCGCCCGCAAGATGCGCCGCCGGTGGTGACAAAAAGGGGCTGCGGGGCCATGAAGGTCATCGTGCTCGGCGGCGGCGTCATCGGCGTCGCCGCCGCCTACTACCTGATGGCCGACGGCCACGAGGTCACCGTGGTCGAGGCGCGCGAGGGCGTCGGGCTGGAGACCAGCTTCGCCAACGGCGGCCAGCTCGTCGCCAGCCACTGCGAGCCCTGGGCGAGCCCGGCGACGCTGCGCCTCATGCTCCGATGGCTCGGCCGGCGCGACACGCCGATCATCGTTCGCCTGCGCGCCGATCCCGCCTTCCTGGGCTGGGGCCTCCGCTTCCTGCGCAACTGCACGCGCGCCCGCGCCGCGGCCAATACCGCGCGCAACCTCCGCCTCGCCCTCGCCAACCGCGCGCTGATGGCGTCGCTCCGGGCCGCGACCGGCATCGCCTACGACGGCGCCCAGACCGGCGCGCTCACCCTCTATCGCGATCCCAGGTCCTTCGGCGAGGCCGCGCGCCATGCCGCGGAATTGAGCGCGCTCGGCTGCGCGGTCGAGACCGTCGACCCCGCCCGCGCCATCGCGATCGAGCCGGCGCTGGCGCATCTCGGCAACCGCATCGCCGGCGGCCTCTTCGCCCCCGGCGACGAGATCGGCGACTGCCACGCCTTCACCGCCGCCCTCGCCGGGCATTGCGAGGCGCGCGGCGTCGCCTTCCGCACCGGCTTGCGCGTCACCGGCATCGAGACCGAGGGCGACCGCGTCGCCAGGCTCGCCACCGAGGCGGGGCCGCTCGCCGCCGACGCCTACGTGCTCGCGGCCGGGGCGTCGAGCGCGCGGCTGGCGCGGCCGCTCGGCCTTCGCCTGCCGATCCATCCGGTCAAGGGCTACGCGTTCAGCGCCACCATCGCCGACGCCGCCAGGGCGCCGCGCGTCGGCATCACCGACCAGGACAGCCGCGTCGTCTTCGCGCCGCTCGGCGGCCGCTTGCGCGTGGTCAGCACGGCGGAGTTCGCCGGCTTCGATACCACGCTCAACCCCCGGCGCATCGCGCTGATGGCAAAGGCCGCGCACGACCTGCTGCCGGGCGCGGCCGACTACGCGCGCGCCGAGCCCTGGGCCGGGCTCCGCCCCGCAACGCCGGACAACCTGCCGATCCTGGGGCCGACGAGATTCCGCAACCTCTGGCTCGACACCGGCCACGGCAACCTCGGCTGGACCCAGGCCTGCGCCAGCGCCCGGCTGGTCGCCGACCTGCTCGCCGGGCGGCCCCCCGCGATCGATCCCGAGGGGCTCACGCTCGCCCGCTTCTGACCGCCAACCGTCCCGAATGAGACACTTGAGACACATGAGACACTTGGGACACTTGAGACAGGTCGAAATGGGACAGGTGAGACAGGTGAACCTTTTCGGCCCAACACCCGAACACGTCCGGCGCCCGGCTCAGGTGCGGTAGGCCACCTTGGCGTGGTCCTCCTCGATCCCCTCGGGGTCCTGGTGGATGATCACCTCGGCGTTCGGAAAGGCGGCGCGGATCTCCTCCTCGACGGCATCGGAAATCTTGTGCGCCTCCATCACCGTCAGCGCCCCGTCGAGCTCGATGTGGAGCTGGATGAAGGTGTCGGTGCCCGAGCGCCGCGAGCGCAGGTCGTGCATGGCCTGGACCTCGGGATGCGCCAGCGCGATCTCGCGGATGCGCGCGCGCTCGTCGTCCGGCAGCTCGCGGTCCATCAGCATGTCGAGCGAGCCCTTGGCGATGCGCCAGGCCGAGTAGAGGATGTAGCCCGCGACCATGAGCGCCAGCGCCGGGTCGACCCATTGCCAGCCGAGCCAGGCGGTCGCCGCGAGTGCTGCGATGACCGCGGCGTTGACCAGCAGGTCGCCCGCGTAGTGCAGCGAATCCGCGCCGATCGCCAGCGAGTCGGTGCGCCGCACCACGTAGCGCTGGTACTGCACCAGCCCCAGCGTCAGCACGATCGACAGCGCCATCACGGCGATGCCGACGAGCTCGCGCGTCACCGCCTGCGGCTCGAAGAGGCGGCGCAGCGCCTCGAAGGTGAGCAGGCAGGCCGAGCCGGTGATGAAGGCCGCCTGGCCGAGCGCCGCCAGGGCTTCGGCCTTGCCGTGGCCGAAGCGGTGCTCCTTGTCGGCCGGCACCAGCGCCTTGTGCACGGCGAAGAGCGTGAGGATCGAGGCCACCGCGTCGAGCAGCGAGTCGATGAGGGTGGAGAGCACCGCCACCGAGTCGGTGACGACCCAGGCCGCGGTCTTGGCCACGATAAGCGTCGCCGCGACGCCGACCGAGGCGTAGGTCGCCGACTTCATCAGCCGCCCCGCGCGGTCCTTGTCCGAAGTCCTTGTCTCGCTCACCGCGGCGTCCCTCCGCGCGCCAGGCACTGGCGGCCCAGCGCCTGCAGCCGCGCGCGGCCGCGCGGCGAGATCGTCCGCGGGTCGAGATCGGCGACGGCGGGCTCGCGCCGGACATGGCTCAGCATGCACTGACAATAGGCCGCGCAGGCCGCCGCGGAAAGCCCTCCGGCGGCGCAGTTCCGCCGGCAGGCGGCGGTGAAGCCGCGGGCGTAGGCGGCCGAATGGACGGCGCCGCCGCCGCCGGTCCAGCTCACCGCGCCCGCCGGCAGGGTGAGCGCCGCGATCCCGGCGAGCAGCAGGAAGATCACCGGCTGGTGCAGCAGATAGGCCGCCAGGCTGTGCCGCCCGCCGAAGGCCAGGAGCCGCCCCGCCGCTCCGCCGGGCCTGGCCGCGCCCAGCCGGGCCAGCGCCGGCGGCGCCGCCCGCGCCAGCGCCATGCCCAGCAGCACCGCGCCGAACCACGGCGCCAGCGGCACGAAGTCGCGCGAGACCGGCGGGGTTCGCATGAAGCCGATCCAGCCGAGCGCCGGCGTGTCGAAGAGGCCGGGGCCGAGCGTTCCCGCGGCGATCACGGCGAGCCCGGCAAGCCCCGTGACCGGCCAGGGCAGGCGGAGGAAGGCGAGGCCCAGCAGGCTCGAGACCGCGATGTTGTGGAGCACGCCGAAGACGATCATGTGCTGCGGGAAGGCGCGCGCGCTTACCAGGGTGATCACCAACGCGCCGGCCGCGATCATCGCGAAGCGCCGCCAGAAGCGCCCGGCGCGGAAACCCGCGCCATGCGCGAGCACCAGGCTCACGCCGACGAGCAGCAGGAACGAGCCGAGGATGGCGCGGCGGAACCACTCCCAGCCCCAGCCGGCGAAGAAATCCTGCGGCGCCAGGCCGATGAAGTCGGCGTCCCAGGCGGCGTGGTAGGCCACCATCGCCGCGATCGCGAGCCCCCGCGCGATGTCGAGCATCGGGTAGCGGTTGCGGGCGCTGGAGGTGGACGATGTCACGGGAACAGGCGTTCGGTGTCCCAGCCGACGCCGTTGCGGTGATAGACGATGCGCTCGTGCAGGCGGAAGCGGCCCTCGCGCCAGAACTCGATGTGCTCGGGCGTGATCCGGTAGCCCGACCAGTGCGCGGGGCGCGGCACCTTGCCGAGGCCGAACCGGGCGGCGAATTTGGCGACCGACTTCTCCAGGCCGCGGCGGCTGTCCATCGGCCGCGACTGGGCCGAGGCCCAGGCGCCGATCTGGCTGCCGCGGGCGCGGCTGGCGAAGTATTCGTCGGCCTCCTCGGGCGCCACCAGCGCGGCCGGCCCCTCGACCCGCACCTGGCGGCCGAGCGACTTCCAGTGGAAGACCAGCGCCGCCCGGGGATTGGCCGCGAGCTCGCCGCCCTTGCGGCTCTCGAGGTTGGTGTAGAAGACGAAGCCGCGCTCATCGAGGCCGCGCAGCAGCACCATGCGCACCGCGGGCCGGCCGTCGGGGGTCGCCGTCGCCAGCGCCGCCGCGGCGGGCTCGGCGGGCTCGCTCGCATGCGCCTCGCCCCACCAGCCGCGGAAGAGCTCGATCGGATCCTGCTCGTCGAGGTCGGCCATGGCCCGTCCGTTCGCTGCGCCCGAGGTTGTACCCGGATCGCCGGGCGCCGTAACCCCTTTGCGGCGCGCGCCCGCCCGCCCCGCTCAGATGGACGCATGGGGGATGGCGCGCAAGCCCCCGGCGTATTACGGCTCGGCGGGGCGTCACAGCCGCGCCGCAATTTCGCCCGATCATTCGCGCGTGGGCCTTTAACCCGCGCCGCCGCGACCTCATCTATCGGAGGCGGAAGCTGGAGGATGACGCGGGCCGGCCGACGACGAGCGGGCGGTCCGGGGCTTCGGAGAACTCTCGATCACGTGCATCGAAAGGTGATGACGGCAATGCAAGCACTCAAGATCTTCACCGTACCGGTGGTCGCGCTGTCGCTGGCGGCCTGCCAGGGCGCCGGCAACAAGGAAACCTTCGGCACGCTCGGCGGCGCCGCCGCAGGCGGGCTGATCGGCTCGCAGATCGGCTCCGGATCGGGCAAGGCCGCCGCGATCCTCGCGGGCGTCCTGATCGGCGGGCTGATCGGCAACCAGATCGGCCGCCACCTCGACGACCAGGACCGGGAGCGTGCGGCGCAGGCCGCGGCGCGCTCCTTCGACGGACCTCAGGGCTCGTCCTCGTCATGGCGCAACCCCGATTCGGGCAACAGCGGCGTCGTGCGCCCGACCACCGGCACCTATGCCGGGCCCGACGGCCGGCCCTGCCGCGACTTCAACCACGAGGTCACCCTGAACGACGGCCGCCGCGAGGTGATCCGCGGCACCGCCTGCAAGAACCCCGACGGCAGCTGGGAAACCCAGCAGTAGCCGCGGGAGCACCGTTGCCGACCGAGCGAAGCGGCCGGGCCCCAGCCCGGCCGTTCGCTTGCGCGGGTCAGAACCTGCCCTCGCCCGACCCGCCCTGACGGGCGGGCCACCCTCTGCGGCAGGCGGCAGAGGCGATCTTGCCCTCAGCCCGGCCGTTCGCCTTCCAGCGCGTCACCGTCGATCAGCGCCTGCAGGTCGAGGCCGAGCGTCTCCCGCGCGGCGGCGTCGCTCGAGGCCACCAGCTCGTGGAGCTGGCGCGCCCAGCCGGGCGTATCGGCCGCCGCCGCCGCCGCGCCGGGCGCCAGGTTGAGGCCGAGCGCGGCCACCAGGTCGTAGAGCGTCGCCGCGCGCAGGTCGCGCGCCACCAGCAGCTTGTCGTCCTTGGCGCGGGCGAGGAAGCGCGCCGCCGCGAGCTTGTCGACCAGCGGCGCGGCGCGGTCGAGGTCGGAGCCGGCGGCATCGGCGAGGTCTTCCTCGACATAGGCCTCGCCGGCCTCCTGGCCGGCCCGGGCGGCGGCCAGGAGGCCCAGCGCCAGCATCAGCGCATCGGCCGGCGCGAGCCCGATGTGGCGCGCGCGCTCGCGATGCTGGCGCCATTCGGGGATCGCCGCGGCGAGCTCGGCGCCCACCAGCACCGCCACCCAGGTCACATACATCCACACCAGGAAGAGCGGCATCGCCGCCACCGCGCCGTAGATCGTCTCGAAGGACGGGAAGTTGGTGACGTAGAGCACGAAGAGGAACTTCAGGAGCTGGAAGAGCAGCGCCGCGGTGAGCGCGCCGGCGACCGCGTGGCGGAACTGAACCCGCCGGTTCGGCATCACGATGTAGAGCAGCGCGAAGGCGATCACCGAGAGCAGGAACGGCAGCAGGCGCAGCAGGATCCCCAAGGGCCCGCGCACGAAGTCGAGCTTCATCACCTCGGTGACGGTGAAGATGTAGCTGGAGACCGCGAAGCTGCCGCCGATCAGGAGCGGCGTCAGCGTCAGGATCGCCCAGTAGGTCAGGAAGCGCACGCCGAAGCTCCGCGATTCGCTCTGCCGCCAGATCACGTTGCAGGCTTCCTCGATGGTGCTCAGCAGCATCAGCGCGGTGATCACCAGGATGACGAGGCCGATCGCCGTCAGCCGGCCGGTATTGGCGACGAAACGGGTGATCTGCTCGCGCACCACCTCGGAGGCGGCGGGCACGAAGTTCTGGAAGACGAAGGCCTGCAGCGCCTCCTGCACGCCCTCGAAGACCGGGAAGGCGGCGAAGAGCGAGAGGCCGACGGCGATCAGCGGCACGATGGAGAGCAGCGTGGTGTAGCTGAGCGAGGCCGCGACCGAGAGGCAGCGGTCGGCGACCAGGCGCCGCCAGGTGTAGAGCGCGACGCTGGCGAGGTTGGCGAGTGTCGTGGCGATCCCGCCGCGATCGACGATCGCGCGCGCGCGTTTCTTTTGCCCGTCCTGTCGTGGTGCCTCGGCCATCGCGCGCGATCATAGACGCTCGACCGGGCGGGGCGAATGGATGGGATCAGCGTTGTGCGTCCTTCGAGACGCCCGCCGAGGGCGGGCTCCTCAGGATGAGCAAGTTTCTTGGTGCCATTAGAATTCTTGATGCCAACAAAACAAGCTGCTCATCCTGAGGTGCGAGCGCCAGCGAGCCTCGAAGGACGCGCGTCGGAAATGCAGCGCCCCCCGTACCGATCGGCAAAACCAAACGCGTGCACCGCCACTGCCGTTCATTTGATCGCCCGGGGGCTTGGTGTAGGATGCGCCGCGCTTTCAGGGCACCAGGGGTTCGGGATCGGATATGACGGCAAGCGGCGGCCTCATGGATGGCAAGCGCGGACTGGTGATGGGCGTCGCCAACGACCGCTCGATCGCCTGGGGTATCGCCAAGGCGCTGGCCGCCCAGGGCGCCAAGCTCGCCTTCACCTACCAGGGCGAGGCGCTGGAGCGCCGCGTGCGCCCGCTCGCCGGGCAGGTCGGCGCCGAGCTCGTGCTGCCCTGCGACGTGACCGACGTGGCGAGCCTCGATGCCGCCTTCGCCGCCATCGCGAAGGATTGGGGGAGCCTCGACTTCCTGGTCCACGCCATCGCCTTCTCCGACCGCGACCAGCTCAAGGGCAAGTACCTCGCCACGACGAAGGACAACTTCGTCCAGACGATGCTGATCTCCTGCTATTCCTTCACCGACCTCTGCCGGCGCGCCGCACCGCTGATGCGCGAGGGCGGCAGCGCGGTCACGCTGACCTATTTCGGGGCCGAGCGGGTGATGCCGCATTACAACGTCATGGGCGTCGCCAAGGCGGCGCTCGAGGCGAGCGTGCGCTACCTCGCGATGGACCTGGGCGCCGACGGCATACGGGTGAACGCGATCTCGGCCGGGCCGATCCGCACGCTGGCGGCCTCCGGCATCGGCGACTTCCGCTATATCCTCAAGTGGAACGAGTACAACGCGCCGCTCCGCCGCAACGTCACCATCGAGGACGTCGGGGGTGCGGGACTCTATCTCCTGTCCGACCTTTCGAACGGCGTAACCGGCGAGATCCACCACGTCGATTCCGGCTATCACATCGTCGGCATGAAGGCGGTCGACGCGCCGGACATCACGCCGGCCTGAGCCCGGCCCGACATATGCCCGGTAACAGCTTCGGCCAGCTCTTCCGCTTCACCACCTGGGGCGAGAGCCATGGGCCGGCGATCGGCTGCGTGGTCGACGGGGTGCCGCCGAAGATCGCGCTGGAGGAGGCCGACATCCAGCACTGGCTCGACCGGCGCCGGCCGGGGGCCTCGAAGTTCACCTCGCAGCGCAAGGAGCCGGACACGGTGCGCATCCTCTCCGGCGTCTTCGAGGGCAGGACGACCGGCACGCCGATCGGCCTGGCGATCGAGAACGTCGACCAGCGCAGCCGCGACTACTCCGAGATCAAGGACCGCTACCGCCCCGGCCATGCCGACTTCGCCTACGACGCCAAGTACGGCCTGCGCGACTATCGCGGCGGCGGCCGGGCCTCGGCGCGCGAGACCGCGATGCGGGTGGCGGCGGGGGCGATCGCGCGCAAGGTCCTGGCCGATGCGCTCGGCAAGCGCTTCCAGGTGCGCGGCGCCATGGTGCGCGTCGGCGGCCACGCGATCGACCGCAGGCGCTGGACGTGGAAGGCGATCGAGGAGAACCCCTTCTGGTGCCCCGATCCCAAGGCGGCCGCGGCGTGGGAAGGTGTGATCGAGGCGGCGCGCAAGGCCGGCTCCTCGCTCGGCGCACTGGTCGAGGTGACGGCCTCGGGCGTGCCGGCGGGGCTGGGCGAGCCGGTCTACGACAAGCTCGACGCCGACCTCGCCAAAGCGCTGATGTCGATCAACGCCGTGAAAGGCGTGGAGATCGGCGACGGCTTCGCGGGCTCGATGCTGCCCGGCGAGGAGGCGCACGACGAGATGGAGATGAAGCGCGGCAAGGTCGCCTTCAGGACCAACCGCGCCGGCGGCACGCTGGGCGGCATCTCGACCGGCCAGGACATCGTCGCGCGCATCGCCGTCAAGCCGACGAGCTCGCTGCTGATCCCGCGCCAGGGCGTGACGACGGGCGGCAAGGAGGTCTCCGTGGTCACCAAGGGCCGCCACGACCCCTGCGTCGGCATCCGCGCCGTGCCCGTGGCCGAGGCCATGGTGGCGGCGGTGCTCGCCGACCACTGGCTGCGCTTCAAGGCGCAGTGCGGGTAGGGCGCGCGGCCCGGCTCGCCCTTCGAGGCTCGCTCCGCTCGCACCACAGGGTGAGCCTCTAATTTAGTGCAATCCCCCGATGCTCATCCTGAGGTGCTCGCGCAAGCGAGCCTCGAAGGATGGCCAAACGCACTAACAGACGAACTCGGCCCTCACGCCGGCGATACCGGCTCCCCTTGTGCGGCTTCGGGGGGCGGCGCCTCCGGCGGTGGGGTGCGCGAGCGGCGGCCGCCGAAGAGCGTGCTGGCGAACTGCTCGGCGCGGGCGAGGCGCTTGTCGAGCGCGGCCATGGTGCGCGAGAGGTCTTGCGTGTCGTCGCGCAGCCAGACGCGCAAGGTTCCAAGATAGACCGCGAGCAGGCCCTTGGCCTTGAGCGCGCCGGCCGGGCCGCTGGCGCTGACGCCGACCGATTCGAGGGTCCAGGCCATCGAGCGCAGCAGGCGCGCCGCGCCGCAAAGCATCGAGACCGGTCCCTCGGCGCCGTCGCGCAGGATCGCGGCGATGCCGTCGCGCTGGGGCTTCATCGCATCGAAGCGGCGCATCAGCGCATCGAACAGGCGGTCCTTGACGCTCTCCTCCTCCAAGGGGGCTTCGGCGCCGGCCAGCACCTGGGCGTCGATCGCCCGCGTGTGCGCGGCGAGGATGGCGTCCTTCGACGGATAGGCCGCGTAGAGCTCGGCCAGGCCGAGCTTGGCCTCGCCCGCGATGTCGGCCAGGGTGACGTGGCGCCAGCCGAGCCGCGCCGCCAGGTCGAACGCCGCCCGGACGATCGCGTCGGGGCCTTCCGCCCCGGGTCCGCTTGCTGCCTTCGCCATGGCCGGCCTCCGATCGGTTAGCGGTTGAACTATATCACGCCGTGGCTCGAGCGCATCGTTTTCGGCGCGCGGCGCGCGCCAGGTCGCATCGGATGGCACTGCAATGTGTCATTCCTGTGATGCGCGGCGCCCGACGATTGGTGGTTCGAGGCCCGCCCCGCGCCGCATCCCCGACGCGGCGCGGGGCGGAAATGCGTTTCCCTTCGCTCCCGCCTTGTGCGATTGTGCCCGCCGGGGCGAGGACTGGGGCGATGACGAACAACCCCGACCAGCATGACGCGAGGCGGCGACCGGCGGCGGCGGACGGCCGCGCGGGACGCAAGGGCTTTCCCGCGCTGCTGAGCCGCGAGGAGGAAGCTGATCTGGCGATGCGCTCGGCGGCCGGCGACGACGACGCGCTGGCCCGCCTGATCACCAGCCACCGCCAGTTCATCGTCAAGATCGCGCGCAAGTACCGGAACTACGGCCTGCCGATGCAGGACCTGGTCCAGGAGGGCATGGTCGGCTTCATCCAGGCGGTGCGGCGCTTCGACCCCAAGCGCGAGGCGCGCCTGTCGACCTACGCGATGTGGTGGATCCGGGCCTCGATCCAGGACCACGTGGTGCGCTCGTGGTCGCTGGTGCGCGTCGGCACCACGGCGGCGCAGAAGGCGCTCTTCTTCCGGGTGCGCCGCATGATGGCGGACCTCAAGCTCGGCGCCGACGCCTTCACCGAGGAGGCCTGCCAGGCGCTCGCCCAGCGCTTCGGCGTGCCGCTGAAGGAAGTGCTGGCGACGGTGCGCCGCGCCTCGGGCCTCGACCAGTCGCTCGACCGGCCGGCGACGCGCACCGGCGCCGCGGCGGAGCGCAGGGAGAGCTGGCTCGACCAGCTCGCCGACGAGGCGCCCGGCCCCGAGGCGCGCGTCGCCGAGGCCAGCGAGCAGAAGTTCTGGCAATCGCTGATCGAGCGCGCGCTCGCCCGCCTGCCCCAGCGCGAGGCCTTCATCATCCGCAGCCGCTACCTGAAGGAGCGGGTGCCGACGCGCGAGGCGCTCGGCCACGAGCTCGGCATATCGAAGGAGCGCGTGCGCCAGCTCGAGACCCGCGCCATGGCCAAGCTGCGCGGGCTGCTGGGCCCGATGCGCCAGGGCGCGGGGCTTTAGGGGCGCGACGGCACTCCGCGTATTCAATTCCCGGTTCCGCAAAGCGGCGGCCCGCGAGGGTCGCGGGAGGGTGAGCATCTGTGTTTGGGGTCAAGCACAATGATTGATCCAGGTGCGGTCTTCTTTGAGCAGGGTGTTGGCGAGGACGACGAGTTTTCGCATGACGGCGGTGAGGGCGACCTTGGGTTTTTTGC